>Ga0114969_10002036_pt1 | contig 16772 bp, 14 predicted proteins | sample M_130807_MF_Meta_FD_87316 | JGI IMG/M metagenome (GOLD analysis project Ga0114969, IMG submission 87316) | Freshwater microbial communities from Lake Montjoie, Canada to study carbon cycling - M_130807_MF_MetaG | ecosystem: Environmental > Aquatic > Freshwater > Lake | place: Lake Montjoie...
AAAAAAATATTTACTTTTAAGCATGAAGAAAGTTAAAAGCATTCCATCTCCCATCACCATATTAATGGTAATAATTGTAATTGCTGCACTTGCCACATGGCTTATTCCTGCTGGTAAATACAATACTATTGCTAAGGCCGAGGGAGATTATTTTACCCTACGTACTTCAAAAGGAGATACTAGTTTGCCTTTTAATCAGCACCTATTAGATAGTTTACAAATAAAAATACCCTTGGAGAAATTTGCAAATGGTGCAATTTTTAAACCAGTTTCCATCCCTGGAAGTTATCAAAAAGTAGACCCAAAAAAACAAGGTTTTATTGAAGTTCTACAAGCTCCATTAAGAGGTATTGTAGATACCATTGAAACTATTCTTTTTGTATTAGTTATTGGAGGCTTTATACAAATTTTTAATGCCAGTGGCTCAATGACGAAGGGATTAACAGCTCTTTCAACAACTATGAAAGGCAAAGAGAAATGGTTAATTATTATTCTTACTTTTTTATTTTCCTTTGGAGGGTCATCTTACGGAATGGCAGAAGAAGGATTAGTTTTTTATCCCATTATGGTTCCTATTTTTTTAGCAGCCGGATTTGATTTAATAGTGCCTGTGGCGGTAATCTTTGCAGGAACACAGTTGGGCACACTTTCCTCTATTACCAACCCTTTTAGCACTATTACAGCTTCTAACGCAGCAGGTATAAATTGGACGGATGGAATTATTGAAAGAAGTATACTTTTTGTTTTATCAACATTACTTACCGTTTGGTACATTGTTCGTTATGCTAACAAGGTTAAAAAAGACCCTACACAATCTTTAGTTTATAAAATTGATGGAAATATTACTTCCCCATTTACTACAATAAATACTAATAACTCCAACGAAAAATTAGATGTTAAAACTAAATTAAGCTTAGCTTTATTTTTTGGTAGCTTTTTGTTTATGATTTATGGGGTTATTTTTAAAGGCTGGTATTTTATAGAAATGACAGCTGTTTTTCTTGCTGCATCCATACTTTTGGCAATAATACTTAGGTTAAAAGAAAAAGAATTTATTGATAATTTTATTAATGGTGCAAAAGACTTACTAGGTGTTGCCTTTATAATTGGAGTAGCAAGAGGGGTAACTATTATTTTAAACGAAGGCCAAATAAGCGACTCTATTTTATTTTATTCCGCCAAAATGGTTGGTAGTTTTCCTCCAGTTTTATTTATCCTTATTTTGTTGGCTATGTTTATGGTATTTACATTGTTTATTTCTTCCTCTAGCGGCATGGCGGTTCTTACAATGCCCATTATTGGAGCATTGGCTATTTTAGTTAATATACCTGGCAAAGAGGTTGTAAATGCCTATTTATTTGGTATGGGAATAATGGGTTTTATTACGCCCACTGGCCTAATTTTGCCATCGTTAGCTATGGTAAATGTTAGCTTTAAAGCTTGGATGAAATTTATAACTCCCTTGCTTATTATGCTATTTATTTTATGTGCCGTTTTTTTAGTAAGTGGATTGTATTGGTAAAACCATTTATTCGATTATTAGTATCCTTAAAATTTTCTTTTTAAAATAGACAAAATTGCAGATAATGTTGATAATGATCTGTATGAAATATTATAGGATCAAAAAATAGAATTTGCCCAACATTAAATAGTCATCACAAAATTTACACCTCTCAACTTTCTACTTTCTACTCAACCCTTCCACTTGCTCCATCTATTATTTTTCCAAAAAATATAGCATTCATCATTAGCTTAGTTCCACCTAACCAAAAGCCCCTAAAATTAGGGTTTTCGCCAATATTTATTATTCTGCCACTACCCACTGTATTTACAATTACCGATGCTGAGTTTTTTATTGCTCCTAAATTTTCGGCGCTTATATAGCCGCTTTGCAACGGGCTACTACCAAAGTAAAATGGCGTTGCGTAAGGGTTTTTACTTTTTTCCATAAACACTTTATTGGCCTTAAACATACTTACCGTTTTGCTATTGTAACCGTATGCTAATGGATGTGTATTATCTATGTTGGCTTCAAAAATTGCACCATTCATTTGTTGTGCACCATTAATCTGCTCTTGTTGTACATAAGGCAAACGTTGTGAACTATCAATAGGTGATTTTATTTTTTTGATTACCACATTATTTACTCCATTTTGTGCGGCCCATTGTACAGCCTCTTCTAACAAAATTAAATTACCGCCGTTTTGTACCCAGGCTTTTAATTTCTCTTTATTTAATTCTCCATAGCTACCTCCAACCATAATAAGAGTTGTGTAGTTATTTAAATCTACTCTATTAAAAACACCTATTTCTAAATGTGTTGAATTAATATTCATTCGTTGATCTAACAAGTGCCAAACCTCACCTGCATCGGTAGCATTTACACCAGGCCCTACTAACATTGCAATAGTTGGCTTAATTAAGGAAATAAATTTACTACTTCCCAAATCGCTTCCTTCAATTGCATTACCACTTTGCATGGCATAAATTTTTAACCCGTTTTTTAGGGCTATACTTTGCATTAAACTAGCCATAGCTTCTGGAGTGCTTGCTTGCATTTTTACGGGCACTAAAATAGTACCATAGTCAAATTTTTTAACCCCAGTGGTTGTGTTTATGGTTAATAAATTAGTAGCTACTTTTGTTATAAGCCCGGCTTGTTGCAATTCGTATAATGCTTTCGGGGCATACATTTCATCCCACTCAAACAAATACGCATAGTCGCTTTTTATACTAATAACTTCTCCTTTAGGAAATTGAACTGGGGGCAGCGTATTACCACTAATTGTATTTACTATAGTTTCTTTGTAGGGCAAGCCAAATGCTAAAGGCATTGTCCAGCTAGTAATATCATAAAACAAACTATCGGCAAATGTTAACTGTTTTGTAAAAATTCCTTTTAATAATCCTTTTTGAGGCTGATTTAATGCAACGCTATAACTGGTTCCTTTTTCAAACTCACCTTCTTTATAGCCATTTATAAGTTCTTTAACTTCTATACCATGCCGTTGTAGCATTTGTATAAAATGAAATGTTTTTACTTTATCATTTTTATCTCCAAAAATATAACCAGTATTATCAGGTAGGGCACTTTGTTGGTAAAAACTACGTTGAAATTCTAAAAATTCTTTTCGCAATTCAACAGCACCCTCTAAAGTAGATAACGCAGTTATAAATTGATTTTTAATGGTGGCCGAAAAATGTAAAATACCATTTGCTGTTTGTTGTGCATGGCCTCTGCTACTAGCTTGTTCAAACAAAATACCTATAGCTCCATTAATATCTGGAAAGGTTGATCCTTTACCATAATAAAAATCATCATAATTTTCTTTTGTAAAATAAAGTGAGCCAATTTTATCTAATTGTTTTGCATGAAATTTTCCAAGCTTTTCACTTAGCTCTTGATTCTTTGCTGGTGTAAGCGGATTAACTCTACTTGGTACTCCAGGCTGAAAAAAGAAACTTGCATTACTACCTTGCTCATGATGATCGGTTAAAATATTCGGCTTCCAAGCATGAAACCATTTTAACCTATTTTGGCTTTCGATATGTACTGCAGGCAACCAATCTCTATTTATATCAAACCAATAATGACCAAAACGGCCGCCTGGCCATACTTCATTAAACTCCCGACTATTTGGGTCAGTAACTAAGTTTTTACTTTTATGTTGGTTAGCCCATGTGCTAAAACGCTGCAATCCATCTGGGTTAAAAGAAGGATCTAAAAGAATAACGGTATTCTCCAGTATATCATCAATTTCTTTGCCTTGTGCTGCGGCTAAATAATAGGCGCTTAATAAGGCTGCATTACTACCGCTTGGCTCGTTACCATGTATACTATGACCAATGTATACCACAATGGGCATATCATTAATATTTAATGCTGCTGATTTTTGTGGGTTACTTAGTTGTAAATGTTGCTCTCGTATTTGCTCTAATTTTTCTAAGTTTTTTTGTGCAGAAATTATTAATAATACCTGAGGGCGGTTTTCAACGGTAAGCCCCATAGTTTCCAACTTTACCCTATTAGGTGCTGCAATAGCAATAGCTTTCATGTAATTTACCAATCTATCGTGGGTTACATGATACTCACCTACCTCATGATAAATAATATCTTTTGGCTTTGGTATAAGTGGATTGTAGACTACACTAGCTGGTAAATAATAGGATAACTCTTGAGCTGAAAGATGTATTGAAAAAATCAATAAAAATGTAAATAACAAGTTCTTCTTCATTTGGAATTTAGTTTGTTTAATAAAAATTGCCGTTTATACTAATTTTGTTAACGTTTATAAAACAATTTAGTTAAGGTTTGGTTACAAAACAAAAATTTGAAACTATTTAAATACTTTTGCACTCTATTAAAAAAAACTTAAATGAAAAAAATTTTTATTTCGGCTTTGGCACTTACATTAACATTAGGTTTAGCTGCACAAAGTTACACCCCGGCTGTAAAATTAGAGGCTGGTAAACAGTACACTGTTACCACTATTACCAAAAGTAATATGACCCAAGAAGCAATGGGCCAAACTATGGAAATACCCATTGATGCTACTAACAAAGCTACATTAACTATTAAAGCAGCATCGGATAAGGGTTATGAAAGTACATACATTACAGACAGAGTACTAATTGCCGCAAGTGCGATGGGGCAAGAAATGAATTACGATAGTGACAAAAAAGATGATAAAGATAGCCCAATGGGGAAAACTATGAATAAATTGGTTGGAAAAGAAACATCGTTTGTTGTAAATGGAGCTGGCAATATTATTAAAGAAACAGTTGTAAAACCAACACAAGAAAAAAGTGAAGATGAAGGCCAAGATATGATGAGTGGAATGATGGGTATGGGAATGAGTGAAGCAAGTACTTGCCCGGTATTTAATTTATTTGTAAACAATACTGAACTTAAAATTGGAGATAGCTTTGTAGATAGTTCAACCATAAATGATAAAGATGGGAGTACAAAAACTAGTACTACTTATATTTTAAAAGAGATAAAAGATGGCAAATCTATTTTTACCTTAAACGGTCAAGTTGCAATTAGTAAAAAAATGGAAATGCAAGGAATGGAAATGACTACAACCACCGCTAGCAAAAGCACAGGTGATATGATTGTGGATGTTGCAACTGGTTTATTAAATAGTAAATCAATTGTCACTGAAACAACAGGTAGTGTTGATGTACAAGGAATGAGCATACCTATTACAGGTAAAACAACTACTACCATTACCGTTAGTGCAAAATAATTTTTATACTTACTTTATAAAAGTCTCGAAGTTTTACTCCGAGGCTTTTTAGTTTTATTTAGTAAGTAAGATTTGTAAATTACTGCTTCATTAATTTTCGTACAACTTCGTCAGCAGCTGTTTTAATTTTAAATAAATACATCCCATTTGATAACGCTTTATCTAAATAATTTTTTTGCCTACAATGGTAAACGTACTTAATATTGTTTTACAACAGGTTAGCAAAATAAAAAAAATAAATTTATACTGTTTGATTTAAAAATAAGGGCAATCCACTTTTCCAATCACCATCTAAATACAACTCAAACGAATAACGCCCAGGTTTAGTAAACTGTAATTGAGCAAAATTGGCCACAACATTAATAGTAACTATTTGCCCGTTTGGTGGTGTTTGAATGTTCATATTACCTTCTATAGGCTGTATAATTTCTTTTCCATCACTATCAATTAAACGAAGTTTAAATGTATGTTCTCCAGCTTCCTTGCTAGAAAAGCGTAACCTACATGCTATCGAACATGCAGGGTGTTGCGTGGGAAACTGCTTTGCATTTATACTATCAAACGTACCAACAATGGTAAGCTTCGACTGATTGTCTTGTGCAAAATCGCAAAGTGTAAAAATTTCTATTTCCATTTTACTAAATTTTATTTTGTAAAGTTATCGAAATAATTATTGGATGGGGAGGTATTCAATTATATCTACCACAAGGATAAAGCTTTACACTATTCCGTATTACGAACAGTAACCTCGTACAACCCACTAAACAAATATAATTTACCCGTTTTTACTTCTACACATTTATACCGTTTACGTATTTTTTCGCCACGTTTAAACGTACGGTTACCTTTTATGGAAAATAATTGACCATCTATTAGTTGTTCAACTAACAATACCCCATCTTTTTTAGCATCGTATTTATGCAATACCCGTAACAAGTTTTCATCTCCACAGCTACTAGCAGCAGGGCGCTGTAGCGTTTTAAGTAACGCCTTTTCAATGTCTGCCGGAAAAATTTTAATACGTAAGAATTGGGCTAAAATTTTGCTAAACTCATTCTGCCATTGCTTGCCATGAGGACCTATTTTATTACCATACAATTCAAAGGTAAAAAGATGGGCTAATTCATGTAATAACGTAATTAAAAAAGAAAATTTATTAAGATTTCCGTTTACGCTTATACGATGTTTTTTATGCAGGTGAGCATGACGATAATCGCCTAAAATGCTTTGTCGTTGTTTAGTAATAGTTAGGTGTACTTTATGGTGTTGTAAGTAATGCAAAACTGCCTCAAAACTTCCATCGGGTAAGTACTCTTTTAAACCAATTAACGGGCTTTCTTCCTTAGGCATTTTTTTGGTTATTCAACTTTAAAATAGCCGCTATTTCAATAGCCATATACACTATGTATAACCCCATTGCTATAAGTATGGATAGTTTATTTACTGTTTTTGTTGTAGATACATACATAAATACAGCAATAATACACACCATCATTTTTAGTAGTATCCCTCCCATTACAGCTCTTACAAAAGAGCTAGGATTTTTATTTTGTAAACTTTTACGTTGAATAAAAAAAGCTAACGCATTAATAACTACACAAATAATATTAGCCACAATAAGTACTTCTCTATCTAACCCATATTTAGTTAATAAATTTTTTGCTAGGAGCAAAAAACTATTAACAAAAAGAAACAATAAAATGATGGGTAGTATTGCTTTTCGTTGATTTATCATGAAGTAAAATTACTGATTTACTGCATTAGATAATTCAGCATTAAGTGCTACTACATTTGCCCCCATATAACACTGCCCGTTAAACGTAACGGAAGGTTCTATTTGTAATTTACCTGCATAAATATCGCCTTTAACAGTTGCTTTGCCTCGTAAATACAATAAATCATTTACTTTAATTCCGCCAATTACTTTACCTAATACATCGGCTTGTTCTCCAACAATATTGCCTTCAATTAGACCTTCTGGCCCTACTAAAATTTTAGCTTTAGCCGTAACATCTCCTAGCACTTTACCATCAATACGTATATCGCCATTGCTTTCTATATTGCCTGTAATTACGGTGCCAGCACCAATAATACTTGTAGCACTTGCTACCGTTTCGTTCAACAAATTTTTAGATTTAGTATTAAACATACATTTCGTTTTTAATTATTATTTAGGATCAACCTCAACTCTTGGAAGCTCTAATTTATTGGTATCTATTTTCACCACCGTACCTTTTAAAATTTTTTGTAAATCATCAATATACTTTTGCTTAAATAGTAAAGATTGTTCTATAGAATCTGTTCGCAGTTTAAGCAACCTATATTCTTTCATTTGTTTAGCATTACCATAGCCAACCCCAGGTAAATAATATTTTAAGGGTGTAAATACAATTAAAGCTAAGGTAAGCCCAACTAATAATACAAACAAGGTACTTAGAGCAATATAAACACTCATGCGGCTAAGTTTAAATTTAACCACTTCTTCATAGGTATCCTCATTCATTACCACCAATCTATAACGATTTCGTAGGTGTTTTAATGTGCTCTGGGCATCTAATTTAGCCATAATTAATACTGTAATAGCTTAAAAGTAAGCAAAGCATTTCAAAATACCCTCAATTTTGGGTACAATTATTGCTATTTCTATGTTTAAAGAAAACATAAAGTATAGGTAAACTAAAGGTGAACTGCCCTTTTTAAGCAAAAAAAACCGATATTTATCCCCTTTAAACATCATACCGATTTATGCTAAAAAGATTGATAGCGTTTGTACTTTTTTTTGTAGGGCTAAGTATGTTCTGTAACCGTGCTTTAACTCAACCTACTTGGACATTTGAGCCTTTTGGAAAAGAAAAAAAACCAGAGCAATATGAGGATAGAAAATTAGGCTCGGAAAAAACAGCGGATAAAAAGTTTACCACTACTCGTAGATTTATACAAAATAATGTAACTCATTTTAATTATTTCTACAATTCTAACAACAGAGTAAATACCGTTCTAGAAAGAGCAAAGGCATCTTTTAAAGATGATTATTCCCAATTATTACCCTTTTATCCCTTTACGTTAGAAAATACCAAAACCCAAAAAATTGATTTAGACTCCGTTATTATTTCATCTACCGCAGGTATTTTATTACACGATTTGCGAAGCGATTGGGTAGATAATATGTACCTGCTCATTGGCAAAGCCTATTTTTATCGTAAAGATTTTGATAGTGCTAACCTAACTTTTCGATTTATAAATTACAATTTATTTCCTCGTAAAAAGAAAAATGATGATGATGATAAAGTAATTGGTACAACCTCCGAAGCAAGTAATGGAATTATATCTATTGCAAATACCGAAAAAAGATATTTTTTACAAAAAGTGTTATCGTTGCCCCCTAGCAGAAACGATGCCTTGATTTGGTTAGCACGTACCCTAATTGAAGAAGAAAAATATGGCGAAGCTACTGGTTTGGTTAACACGTTACAAAACGATCCTAATTTACCAATGCGTTTACAAAACGATTTAGCTGAAGTAACCGCTTATTTAAATTATAAACAAAGCAGTTATGATAGTGCAGCCGTTTATTTAGAAAAAGCATTAACAGGTGCAGATACGAAACAAGATAAAAGTAGATGGGAATTTTTGCTTGGTCAATTATACGAAATGAATGGTCAGTTTGACAAAGCCAGCATGTATTATAGCAAAGCCTCAAAGCATACTGTTGATCCATTACTAGACATTTATGCCCAATTAAATGAGGCTAAAATGTATAAAGGAACTGGCGATATTAAAGAGCTAAACAACAGTATTGATAATCTTTTAAAAATGGCTCGTAAAGATAAATTTGAGTCCTATAAAGATATCATTTATTACAGTGCTGCTCAATTGGCTTTACAACGACCAGACACTGTTAATGCCATTGCCTATTACAAAAAAAGTTTGAAATATAACGAAGGAAATATTCACTATAAAAATTTAGCTTTTTTACAATTGGGAGATATTGCTTATAAACAAAAGCAATATAAAATTGCTTCTGCAATGTATGATAGCCTTAATTTAAACGATACTACGTTAGCTAAACAAATAGCCGATTTAAAATTGCGTAAAGAAACACTTACCTTAATTGTAGAAAAAATAAATGTTATAGAAAGAGAAGATAGTTTGCAACGGATTGCCTTATTAAGCCCTGCTGAAAGAGATATCTTTATTAAAAAACTATTAAAACAATTAAAAAAAGAGCAGGGAATAAAAGAAGATTTTAGTAATAACGCTGGTAGTGGATTTAGTAACTCTTTTAACAAAAACGAACCTGTTGATTTATTTGGTGGAAGCAGTAAAGGCGAATGGTATTTTTATAATGCATCATTAAAAGGTAAAGGTTTTAACGAGTTTAAAAACAAATGGGCCAATAGAGTTAATGTAGATAACTGGCGAAGAAAAGCTGCTATGGATTTAGCAGGTGCAGCCCCAGGTAATAGTAGAAACAAAGGAGTAGGAAATGAGGTATCTGGTGATGGCAAAGAAAAAAAAGCAGCAGCAACAGAATTAAATTACGATGCGTTTGCTGCAAATATTCCTAATACACCTGAAAAAATTGATACTAGCAATAGTTTAATTGCTACCAGTATGTTGGCATTAGCAAAATTGTATCAAAGTAATTTGGAAGATTATGAACAAGCTATTTTAACCTACGAAGAATACCTACAACGTTTTCCAACAAAAGCCGACGGAGACGTGTATATGGGCTTATATTTTTGTTACAATAAATTAGGCAATACAGCTAAAGCAGCGTATTATAAAAATTTATTAAACACAAAATTTGCCAATAGTGTTTTTGCAAAAATGGTTAACAACCCAGCATCATTAAATCCAAAAACAAAAGACCCCGAGGCCACCAAATTGTACGAAAATATTTACAACTTATTTATAGAAGGTAATTTTGAACAAGCCATCATTGAAAAGAAAAAAGCAGATAACACGTATAAAAATAATTATTGGAATCCTCAATTACTATACATAGAAGCATTGTATTACGTTCGTCAAAAAAATGATAGTTTGGCCATTACTGGTTTAACGTATATTATTCAAGCCTATCCAACATCTCCATTAAAAACCAAAGCACAAAACATGATTGAGGTGTTAGGCAAACGAAAAGAAATTGAAGAATATTTAACCAAATTACAAATTACAAGGGCTACAGAAGAAATGGTGCTAATGCCAGCAACCACTAACCTAATTACTACACAAAATGTACCTACTGCTCCGCCAATTGTAAAAACACAAACAACACCAGCAGTAAAACAACCTATAGTTATTAAAGATAGTTTAAACCAATTGCCTGTTATTAAAAGTGCCTCATTTAAGCATATACCCACTACTCCGCATGTTGTACTTATGTTGTTTGATAAGGTAGATGGTGTGTATATAAATGAAGCAAAAAATGCTTTTGATCGTTACAATAGAGAAAATTTTTATGGCACAAAAATTAATATTGCAAAAGACACGTTAGATTTTGAAAAAAGTTTATTGGTCATATCAAGTTTCGTAGATGCTGATGCTGCCTTACTCTATAACGATAAAATTAAAAAAGATGCAAAAAGCGAAATAAGTTGGTTACCAGCAACTAAATATTCTTTTTTAATTATTACCGAAGAAAATTTACAACTCTTAAAAGAAAATAAAAATATTACAGAGTATAAAATGCTTTTAAACAGCCAATATACCAACAGGTTTTAATTAATAGGAGTACCTAAAAAATAGTAGATACAAAAGATGAAACGTTCAGTTAAAATATTATGGCGATTATTTATTGGTGGCACTTTAACCGTAATAGGTTTATTTGTTGCAGCCAATTTTGGTTTATTTGGAAAAATGCCTTCTGTTGAAGAGTTACAAAATCCAGAGGCTGATTTAGCAACAGAAATTTACACAAGTGATGGCATATTGATGGGGAAATATTATGCCGAAAATAGAAGTGAAGTTAAATACAGCGAAATATCTAAAAATGTAATTAATGCATTAGTAGCTACAGAAGATGAACGCTTTTATGAGCATAGTGGCATTGATGCACAAGCTGTTGCCAGAGCAGTGTTTACTTTAGGTAAAGATGGTGGAGGAAGTACACTTACCCAGCAGGTAGCCAAAATGATGTTAGGGCAAGGTAAGGGCAGTACACTTACAAGAGGTTTTCAAAAAATTAAAGAATGGATTGTTGCCGTTAAATTAGAACGCAATTTTACAAAAGAAGAAATAATAAATTTATACCTTAATAGAGCCCCTTGGGGAAATGTTTATGGTATAAGAAATGCAGCAAGAACCTATTTTCAAAAAGAACCTAGCGATTTAAAAATTGAAGAAGCTGCTGTTTTAGTTGGTATGTTAAAAGGTTATATTTTCAACCCAATTACTCGGCCAAAAGAATCATTAGAAAGAAGAAATGTTGTAATTGGCCAGATGGTGGCTTGTCAACAACATTTTTTAACCGAAGCTGAGGCAGCCAAATTAAAGGCGAAGCCACTTATAACCAATTTTAAAAAGATAGACGAAAATGTAGGTATTGCCCCCTATTTTAGAACTGTACTAGCAACTAAGCTAAAAGATTGGACTACAAAAAATAAAAACCCAAAAACAGGTGAGCCGTATAACATGTATAGAGATGGATTGAAAATATATACAACCATCAATTCTAAAATGCAACAGTATGCAGAAGAAGCAGTGGTACAACATCAACCCATCATTCAAAAAAAAATAAACTGGTCTTTTAAAGCTGCAGGAGCAAGAATGTGGAAAGGGCACGAAAATGTGATTGAAGCAGCAATGAAATATACCGAGCGTTGGAAAAACTTAAAAGAAGAAGGGGTAAGTGATGAGGAAATTAAAAAAACGTTTTACAACCCAGTAAAAATGAAAATTTTTGCTTGGAATGCAAAACGAGAATTGGATACTATTATGACGCCTTTTGATAGTATTCGCTATCACAAACAGTTATTACAAACCTCTTTTGTGGCGATAGACCCACACTCTGGCGAAGTAAAATGTTGGGCAGGTGGCATAGATTTTAAGTGGTTTAAATTTGATCATGTAACAGCTGAAAGACAAGTAGGCAGTACCTTTAAGCCATTGGTATATTCATTAGGTATTATGGAAGCAGGTTATACCCCAGAAACACCAATTGTTGGTGGTGGGTTATCATTAGGAGGTAAGGTTGTAAGTAGTGGCGGAGGTGCATTAGCGTATTGTTTAGCTTGGTCTAAAAATATTGCACCGTGGCGTATTATTGGACAAGTTGGTGTAAAAAGAACTGTAGAATTTTCGCAAGCTTGTGGTATTAAAACTAAACTACCTCCCTACTATTCTATTGCATTAGGTGCTGCAGAAATTCCTATGCTTGAAATGTTACAGAGCTACACTATGTTTCCTAATAAGGGTTTAAATGTTGAGCCTATTTTGATAAATAGAATAGAAGATAAAAATGGTAATTTAATACAAGAGTTTGTATCGTCACCAAAACAAGTAATGGCCGAAACAGATGCCTTTACTATGGTAAAGATGATGCAAGGGGTTATTAAATTTGGTACGGCAAAAAACTTAAATGCATATAGTATTCCTGTTGAAAAAGCTGGAAAAACTGGAACTACAACAGGTAATTCTGATGGGTGGTTTATTGGCTATACGCCTGAATTGCTTGCAGGTACTTGGGTAGGTTGTGATGATCCATTTTTACGTATTTATGGTGGTACAAGTGGTGGTAACGAAATGGCTGCACCAAAATGGGGGATTTTTATGAGTAAAGTATATGCAGATAAAAAGTTGGGATATGGTAAACTAAAAGAATTTGAAAAACCTGCTACCATAGGCAATGAAGAAATTTTAGCTGATGGTAATATGAGTCTCCTATTTAATAAAGGCGATGGTACCAATGATCTAGAAGATGAAGGAAATGGAAATGTAGATGATTACTTTGGAAATGAACAACCAACTCAACAAGATTTAACCCCAATTGAAAATATCCCTATAGAAAGCGAAGGAATAAAAACTACGCTTATTGATACTAATCGCAAAAATAAACTATTGGAAAAAAAGGATGTAAAAAGTGCTGTCGACCCTTTAAAACCAACCGATGATAAAAAGAAGGCTACTAAGGTAGCAGAGAAACCTAAAGTAGATAATGATTATTAAATACAAAAAAGCAGTATAATTTTTACGTTAAATGCTCATTTTTACTTAACTCAGGTAATGGGCTTTGGTAAATATTTAAACCTAGTACTACAGTATGTTATAGTAGAATTTTTCATTTTTAATTTAGATATTTTGTCAAAAATAAAACACCTATTAAGTAAATAATCTTTTACATGTAAGGTGCAAAAAGTATGTTATTACTATTAAAAAATTTACCATTTTTATTTATACTACACTTATATTACTTTTTCATTGCTTTTTTGCGAACAGAAAAATAAATAGCAACTACAATAGGCAAATAAAGTAAACAAAAACAAAGCGGTAAAAACCACCACCCTAAACCATTAGCAATTCCTTTACTGGTTAAAAACGTAAATAATGTAATTCCACTAAAAATAAGAAGTATAGCCAGTTTTACATAGCGCAACATTTTTGTAGCAAATGTGTATTGCTGTTCGGCATTTTGTGAAGTAATTGTTGTAGGATAATTAAATACATGTGGGTATTTATTTATTAAGGTTAACAGTAGGTACAATAAGGTAGCTATTACTGGCAAAATAAATAAGGTTAGCTTACTTCCATAATCATCTACCTCCCCTTTTGCATTAAAATGAGTAGGTATAATATCTGGTAAATTAAAAAAAGCAACTAAAGTAATAGCCCATAAAATTCCTAGAAATAGTTTACTAAGTAATTCAATTTTTTTATCTAAATTAGATAAAGGGATAGTTAACTTTGGCCTATTTTCAAAATCCATAAAAATAATAATTTAAAAAAAATCCTCTTACATAATTGTAAGAGGATTTTATATAATCTAAACTTGAATTATTTATTTGTAATTTTTAACAATCATTTCTACTCTTCTGTTGCAACCAGCTGTTTTGTTATCAGCATCGGTAATATCATCACCATCTGCATCAGGGCAACCACTTAAAGCTGCTAAACCAGCAACATCTAAGGTGACATCTCCGTCACTATCCTTTAGAGCTTCAACAACTGGTGGTGCTATAATTACAATTACCGGTGCAACTTATTTCTTTTTGCTTATAGGAGCAACTATACCAAAACTATGGTACAAGTGATAAGCAGAATTTTCAGTTACTGGTATACGGTATTGAGAATTTAATACAGCAAACGTACCTTCAAATAATTTTGCTTGAATCCCTACACCAGCAGGAATAAATGCGCTGTAGTAACCTCCATATTTAGATGCACCAACACCTAGAGTTAAAAAAGGAGTAACCCGATATTTATCCGATAATAATTTTACATTACCAGTTGCAACAGCTTCTAATAAAAGTTGTGATTTACCACCACTTATTTTATTAGGTACGGGATAATCTAAAAAAGACCCCGTTAATGTTCCAGCAAAATCTACCGAGTTGCTTAATCCTTGAATGTAGCTAACAGCCATACCTCCAATCATTCTGCTTGTTTTAGAATATTGACTAGTCTTAATAACATTTGATAATCCAACAGTTCTAAGATCAGCAGCAGTTTTAAAATCGTTTAATACAAAATGTATTCCTAATGACGGTTGTTTTTTGTACTCATCTTGGCTGAATGCAGTTACAAAAAGAGTGGTAGCAAATAATGATAAAAGAATTTTCTTCATAATAGTTGTTTTCGTAATAGTGGCAAAAATAGCTTGTTAGAAGCAAATGATGAAATAATTTGCAACATAATTATACCCAGCCGGTTAATAATAATAATTTCATGAAAAATTAAGTTTTAAAAATACCTAAGTAGATGGTTTCTTTTTTCCAAATATCTCTACTTTTACCCTTGTTAGTCCTGAATTTATATACCCTAATTTTTGTGCTGCAGCCCTTGATAAATCTAGTATTCTTTTCATGGAGGGATGTAGCCTGTCATTTGTTTTTAACACAACACTCCTTCCATTACGAAGATTAGTAACCTTTACCCAAGTGCCTAATGGCAGTACATTACAAGCTGCAGTTAATTTTTTTTGACTAAAAATTTCTCCGTTTGCAGTTTTTCTTCCATCAAATTTATTTGCATAAAAACTAGCTATTCCATAAAGTACTTTACTTGTTTTTTGAGTAGTTTTTTTTGCCCCTTGTTCCTTAGGTTGACTTAGTACAATTTGAGGAAGTAAGTAGAGGCAAATGAACAAAATTAATAAATGCCTAAATCCACATATATAAATATTTTTTATCATATTACTCACATTTGTTTTCCGTAAGATATATTATTTTATTTTGTAATAAAGTACTTTTCTCTCAATATTTTGTCTTCTCCATAAATATCATCAAAAAAATTAATCTTTCCACCTTTTCCTTCACAACTAAAGTATCTGATGTATAAAGGTATTTGCTGCTTAACTACTAAACGTTTCATTTCCTTTTGGGCTATCCAATTTTTAATAGAGTCTGTAGTATATTTCAACGTATCACCTTGTTTTAAATTTAGGCTATCATTCCTATTAATATAAAAAGCCAATTTCTCCCATTCTTGCACACGTACACAACCATGGCTTAAAGCCCTAGATGCATTTTTAAATAAGTAACGTTGATTAGTATCATGTAAATAAACAGCATAAGGATTATCAAAATTAAATTTATATACCCCCAACGCATTATCGTTGCCACTACCCTGCATTACTCTATATGGTATTCCTTTTGAGTACCTTGTCCAGTTAACCGACCCCCCACTTATAGTTTCCCCTTTTCCATTAACTAACCGTAACCCTAACCTGCTTAAATAATTTGGATTATTTTTTAGTTTAGGTAAATATTGTTTTACAATTATACTATTGGGTACTGTCCAGGTAGGGAAAGTTACCATATCAGTTATTTTGCTTGTTAGTAACGGAGTTCTGGTTTCTGGTTTACCAACTATTACTTTACTTTCTAAAGCAAGGGTATCGTTATCCCATACTTGCAAATAATAACCAGGAATGTTTACCCAAATATATTTTTCGGGCATTTTTTCGGGCATTTGTTTGTACTTATCCAATGTAATGGCAATGCGTTTAAACCGTTCTGCGTCGTTTACATTAAGGATTTTAATTAAGCCAGTGGTAATTTTTCCATCGGCTTTTAATCCTTTATTTTTTTGATATTTTTTTAAAGCGTTTGATAACTGTGAAGAATCTGGCAGTTTATTTAAAAAATCAATACAATTACTTTCGCCCAAACGCTTTTGTAGGGTTTTTATAAAGTAGGTGGAGTCTTTAATATCTCCTTTTTTATAAGGATAGGTTACGTAGGTGTAGGTTTTTCTATCCATGCTGTCTAAAAAGCTTTTGATACCGCTTTTTAAATCCCAATATCCTTTATGTTTAGGTTGTATAGCATTTAAAACAGATGTAAATTGATTTTTTTCTAACACCTT
>Ga0114969_10002038_pt1 | contig 16768 bp, 14 predicted proteins | sample M_130807_MF_Meta_FD_87316 | JGI IMG/M metagenome (GOLD analysis project Ga0114969, IMG submission 87316) | Freshwater microbial communities from Lake Montjoie, Canada to study carbon cycling - M_130807_MF_MetaG | ecosystem: Environmental > Aquatic > Freshwater > Lake | place: Lake Montjoie...
ATTTATTTTCAGTCGTGGAAAAAGGGATTGAAGGGCATTACAATTTACCGTGAAGGTTCTCGCTCAGGCGTGCTCATTGCGAAAGATGACAGAGTGCTCGACGATAAAAATGAAGTAGCCGTGCACAAGGCGCCCGAGCGTCCTGCGCAGTTGAAAGCGAAAGTGCTGCGTTTTAAAAACGAGGACGAAGATTGGATTGCTGTGGTGGGATTGATGGGTGATCGACCTTACGAAATATTTACAGGCAAGCAAAATGCTTTTGTGATTCCGACTTATGTTGAGGAAGGTGTTGTGATCAAGAAAAAAGTGGAGGGCGAAAAATCAAGCTATGATTTTCAGTACCTATCGAAATACAAAGTTAAAGTGGATGTAATAGGCTTGTCGCAGTCATTTAATAAGGAGTTTTGGAATTACGCGAAACTAATCTCCGGTGTATTGCGTCAAGGAATGCCTTTGGAAGAAGTGTTGCACTTGGTGGAAAACCTAAATCTCTACGATGAAAATATAAACACCTGGAAAAATGGCGTGAAGCGCGCTTTGAAACAATTTGTTGCTACCGGGACTACGATCGTGAAACCTTGCGAAAATTGTGCTTACAGCAAAGGATTGGTGTATGAAGAAGGTTGTGAAAAATGCCCGAGTTGCGGCTATTCGAAGTGTTGAAAGTTGTCTTGATATTTAAGCGAAATCACTTGGTTTTAATTCGCTGAATTTTCGTTTGCCTTGGAAAAAGTACTGGCGTACAATGCTGCGTTTGTAGATGCGCGGCAGATCTTTATTTTTAATGGTGCGTTGCATGTGTCGGCGTTTTTTCAATGTTTTGGGCAAGGTGATGTAAAATCTCATGTGTGCGCGAAAAACGGCATAGGCTTGTATGGGGTCTTTTTCTGTGAGAAATTTTACTGCCGCCATTCCGTCTAAAATCATTTTGTAGAGCAAATTCGGAAACAAATTTTTTGTCGGCAGATTTTTCACCAACATAATGAGGTTGTTTCTGAAATTTAAGTAGGGTTTGAGCGGATTGTGTTTCGGCAAAGTACCTCCGCCGATATGGTATATTTTGGATAGCGGTGTGTACAATATTTTGTAGCCCAGATTTTTTATTCTCCAGCACAAATCTATTTCTTCTTGATGGGCAAAAAAGTCTTCGTCGAGTCCGCCTGCTTCCCAGTAAATTTTTGAACGCACCATCATTGCAGCACCTGTGGCCCAAAATATTTCTTCTACACTGTCGTATTGTCCGAGGTCTTCTTCGAGGTCGGCAAACAAACGTCCCCGGCAAAAAGGAAAACCCATATAGTCAATAAAACCACCTGCGGCACCAGCGTATTCAAAATGTGTTTTTTTGTCGTAGCTCAAAATTTTGGGCTGACAAACACCAATCGAGGTATCGCTTTGCATCAATTCGTACAAGGGTTCAATCCAATTTGGGGTTACCTCAATGTCTGAATTGAGTAAAATATAGTAGGGTGTTTTTATTTGTTCGAGCGCCAAGTTGTAGCCCTTTGCAAAGCCTTCATTTCCGGGGTTGATGATGGTTTCAATAGTCGGATAAACCTTGGTCATAAATGCTATCGAGTCATCAGAAGATTGATTGTCGGCAATCACTATTTTGGCAAAGGAAGGAAGATTGTTTTGCAGTACCGGAAGAAATTTTTCGAGGTATTTTTTCCCATTCCAATTGAGAATGACAATGGCAACTTGTATGTCGTTAGGGCTGGGCATTAGGGGTAAATATAAACAAGAATTTCTTCTTTTGACTTTTTATCGAATCAAAGAAACGCGGCCGATTTCCTCATGGTGGGTATTTTGGTGTTGTCGACTGTAGCGCACCTTCCATACGTACACGTCAATCTGGCAAAGATTGCCTTTGTAGTAGCCGTCCCAACCATGGTCAATGTTGTTGCTGGTGAACAAGAGTTCGCCCCAACGGTTGAATATTTGTAATTCAAATTCATCAACACTCAAACTTTTGAAAAGAAATACATCATTCTTATTGTCGCCATTGGGCGTGAATGCGTTGGGAACGTATACTTTGTCGATCACAAAAATTTGCACAGAGTCTTTGAGGTAGCAGCCTTCGGTGTCCCATAAAGTGTAGTGATAGGTAATGTTGTGGTCAGGCAGCGTAACGAGGGGAGAAGCGCAATCGTCGCAAGAAAGGTAGGTGGAAGGCCACCACGATGTACTGTATTTTTGTTCGTCACTGATTTGAAAATCTTGCCCATACTCCAACACTGTTGAAGTGGGATAAGTGGCGGATGGTTTTGCCATGGTGTTGATGTGAATAGCCATTGAGTCAACACAATGATGGGCATTGCTAATATGCGCGGTGTAGGTGGTTTTGTTTTTTGGAAAAGCGAGTGGATTGGATATGTTGGCGTTGCTGAGTGTTGAGGTGGGTGTCCACCAATAGTCAGTTCCTCCGCTAGCAAATAGTTGCAGTGAATCGCTGCTGCAGATCGTGGTGTCGTTAGAAACAGTTGCTTGCACTTTGGAGATGCGCACGAGGTAGGTGCTGCTGTCAACAGCATTGCACACGTTGCTGACAAATGAGGTGTACTGTGTTTCTTGACTTGGAAAGGCGATGGGCTCTTTTACGTTCGCAGCCACAAGTGTTGCCGAAGGCGTCCAACGATAGGTGAAATTGCCAGTGATATTTTGTTTCAATTGCACAGAATCACCCATACAAATTATTGTGTCTTGGGTGAGGTTGATGGATGGCGCGGCAATGGTTTTTGCAACAATAGAATCGTGAATAGCGCAGCCATCACTACTTGTGAAATCAACAAATACCGTATCGGTTTTGCTGATGTTTATTTGTGTATTGGCAGTATTGGTAGAGGTGAAGGCTTCGGCAGGGGTCCAATTAAAAGAACTACCGGGGCCCGCTGAAACTGCTGTTGCTACGTTGGGACAAATAGAATCGATAGTGCTAATGTGGTGGTTCAGCGAAAAAAGATAGAGGGTGATTTCCGCCGTATCCTTGTTACAAACACTATTACCGCTGACTTTGTAGGTGGTTTGCGTTGTTGGTTTTGCTTGCACAATGGTGCCTGTGGATTGGTTTAAGGTTGCGGCTGGCGTCCATGTGTATGCGCTCGCGCCACTGGCGGTAAGGGTTGCGCTGCCTCCGGGACAAATAGTGTCGTTGGGCATTACGCTTACATCAACCTGTGGAATGACGCGCAAATGCATCAGGGTGGTGTCGTTAGGTGGACAGCCGTTGGGGTCGGTGACCACCAAAGTGATATTGTAAAATCCGGTGTCGGGATACGTATATGTGGGTGACAGCTCAGTGCTTTTAGTGCCGTTGCCAAAATCCCATTCAAAAGTTTTTCCACCTTTGCTTTCATTGATAAAAGTAATGGCTTCATTTTTACAAACAAGCGTGTCAACAGTTCCGTCAATAATGGCAGTGAGCGACGAAACATCGGCTTTGATTACGGCAATGTTGCAATTGGTGGATTGGTTTTTTTTTGACCAAGCACCAGTGGTAGTAGGAAAGTCAGAGAGACCACCGCAACCGCCGCATACAGCTTGGTATACATTGCCTTTTTTGTCGAAGCGACTGGTGCCGCCGTCAACATGCTCCCAAGTAGTTGCGCCGCCAAAATAGGTGCCGTATTTCAAAGATGCCGCATTGGGCGAAAGTACGGCGAGGTAGAAATCACTTCCGTCGGTAGTGCTTTGAAAAGCGTCGGCAGTCAAAGGCATATTGATGGTGCTGCCTGGTACTTTTTTTTCTCTGGAGTTGATTTTTCCGCCCCACGCCGAAATGTAAATGTCTTCGCAATTGTTGACCAAAAAGGCCGAGGGCACGAGGTCAATGTTGCTAGAGCCTGAACCAATAACGGTGGAGAAAACGGTGCTCGACAAAGTGCTGTTTAGCTTGTGCACAAATTGTTTGCTATTGGCATTGTTGTATACGCCAAGCGGAGTTACTGGGTAGTTTCCTTTGCTTTGGCCCAGCACAAAAACATTGTTGCTTTTGTCAACTTGAACAAAATACGATTGATCGAAGAGTGCTGTGCCAATGTAGGTTGATTGCAAAAGTGTTTGGCCGTTTGCGCCAATATGGGCAATGAATCCATCGCAACTGCCCATGGCTGACGTATGCAGTGTTCCGGCGGTCGTTGGGAAATTTGCGCTGGTGGTACTTCCGGTAACATAGAGGTCGGCATTGTTGTCGAACTGCACCGAATACACGGCGTCGTCGGTTGTTCCGCCAATGTATGTGCTCCACAGTAATTGCGACAAATTGTTGTTTAATTTCAGTATCACGCCGTCGTGGTTGCCACCAGCGTAGCTGTTTTGAAATCCTGAAATGATGGGGAAATCTACAGAGCTAGTGGTGGTGGCCACGATTGAATTGCCTGCGGGGTCAACAATAATTTCGCCCCTAAAAATATCTCCGTAGTTGAAGTAGAGTCCTGACAAGTTGAATTCGTCGTTGAGGCCGTCGTTTTTTGATCCGCCAATATAGGTGGAGCCAATGAGTAAATCGCCATTGACGCCGAGTTTGCTAACAAATAAATCAGAACCATTGCTGTATTTCACAATGTTGTCGGTAATAACGAGGGTGCCGCCATTAAAGGTATTGTCATAGGCATTAGCGCTCATTGGAAAATCAAGCGAACTCGTGCTGCCAAAAATCAACAATTCGTTTTGCTCGGAGACCACCAAGCTGTGTGGCGACTCGGTGTCGCTTCCACCGATGTAGGTCGAATACAGCAGCGCGCCACCAGAAGAAGTGAATTTTGTTATTGCCAAGTCTATCATTGACTGAGCGCTGGTTTGAAAAGCACCAGTTGTAGTAGGATAACCGTTACCGAACACAATACCGCCTGCGTACAGTTTTCCGCTGTTGTCGTAAGTGGCGGAGAAGCCCCAGTTGTCGGAAGTAGAGCCAGAGAAGGAAGCAAATACCACCACCGGATCGATGGTCAACAATTGTGTTTTGTCGTAGGTCGCTAGGTAAAACCCAAAAGTAGTATCGTCATTTTTGCGATAGTATGAAGCGATGGTGCTGCCTTCCGCTTGAAAAGAATAGGGGGCCTGCTCTATAACAGTACCGATTGTTGTTGACAATTCAATGTTGCCCATGCTCAATTGACCGTTCACGCCTTGGTGCTCAAAACGGATGAGCGATGGGTTAGCATTGGGGTGTACGATGAAATCATATTTTAAATGACCATTTTTTTCGTAGTAGTGCACATCAATACCAGGGTAAATGTTGTGCAACAATACATCACTATATACAGAAGCATGCGCGCCCCATTGCAAGCTATCGTTTCCCAAAAAATAATTGACAAAATCGGGTTGTTTGTTTTTTCCTTCTGCTTTAGGAAGATCACTGTTGATCCAGTGTATTTTGAAGGAATGGCCGCTAACTTCTTGAGATCCGGGTAGGTGTAAATGTATGTTGTTGTATATGGCGTTAATGGCTGCGGCGTCATACATTTTGAAGGTGATGCCATCGCGTTCAATAAAGATCATACCCGATGAAAGACGTGCGCCAAAAAAAACATCTTTTGGCCACTGGCCTTTGTTTTCAATGAAACGCGCCGCTTTGGGCGCTGCAATTTCTTTGTGAGCCTGTGCTGAAAAGTGCAGCAATAGCGCAATTATTATTAAAAAAGTGGCTTTGTATAAACGCCGCATAAACCTTTGAAAATACTTTTGTATTGCTTTAACCCTTGAAGATAGTAAAAGTTACATCAATTTCTTCTTGAAAATGAGGTGATTAAGGGCGAAGTAGCTCCAATACTTCAATTAAGCTGGCGAGTAGTTTCATTTTGTTTTCGTCGCCACCTTTCGCAATGCACTTGTTCACGGCCACAATACCTTTTAATATGGCATTGTCGTCTACCTTTCCTTCCATGTTTTCAATTACGGTGAGCACTTCAAGAGTGGTCATGTAGTTTTCTTTGCAAGCCAAGTCGATGAGCAAAGGGAGGTGGGTTTCGCTGGCAATGCTTGATTGCCAAAGCGCCGATACCAAAACGTCACGGTGCCCAGCAGAGCTTTCTTTTTGCAGGTAGTCAACGATGACGGCGCCAGCCTTGGATGCTTTGAGTTCAAACAAAATGGATTTTGCTTCAGCATAAACCAATTCGTCGTCACTTTGCAAAAGCACTTCAATGATGCCTGGTAGCACGTGAATGGTGCCGCGGAGTTTGGCTTCCTGCAGGGCCTTAAGTACGAGTTCGTTGTTTTTAGCTTTTAGGTTTTGCAAGAGATTCTGCAAAAATTTATTTTCTTTTTTTTCTTCGCTCATGGCGCAAAAATAGTGATATTTGCTTTGTGAAAATAAAATTAATTAAACAGTCGGAACCTTTTCACTTTGTCGCTTTCAACGAAGAAGGGCAATCGGTTCACATGGATGCGTCGCCTGAGATAGGCGGCACTGACAAAGGGGTGCGTCCCATGCAAATGATTATCATGGGCTTGGGCGGATGCAGTGGCATTGATGTTTGCAATATTTTGAAAAAGCAAAAACAAGAGTTTAGCAGCTTTACTATAGAGGTCGATGCTACGCGTCGCAGCGAACCTGAACCTAAAATTTTTGAGCACATTGTGCTTAAGTTTATTTTTGAAGGTGCGGTGAATCCAGCGAAGGCCAAAAGGGCTGTGGACTTATCTATTGAGAAATACTGTTCAGTATCAGAGATGTTGCGTCAATCGGCTGAAATTGAATACCAAGTTATTGTTAACAACGAAATTGTACACTGATGTCATTAGAAGATAAACACGACGAAACAAAAGCAATTCGCATTCAAGCGGAGCGCAGTCACAACAGAGAACACAGCGTACCTTTGTATTTAACATCGAGCTTTATATATGAAGATGCCGAGCAAATGCGCGCGGCCTTTGCTGATGAAATCGACATCAATATTTACACCCGTTTTTCAAATCCGAACTCCGATGAGTTTGTGGCGAAGATGTGTGCGCTGGAGGGTGCCGAAGCGGGATTCCCAACGGCATCAGGTATGGCAGCGATCTTCGCGAGCTTCGCCGCATTGCTGAAAACTGGTGACGATATTTTGGTGTGCCGATCTATTTTTGGTGCCACACACACTTTGCTGAATAAGGTGATGACTCGCTTTGGCATCACGCATACTTATGTGGAATTGCACGATATTGCGAATTGGGAAAAATACATCAAACCCAATACAAAAATGTTGTTTGTAGAAACACCTACCAATCCAGGTGTTGAGATCATTGATTTGGAATGGCTTGGTAAATTTGCGCAGCAACACAAATTGATATTGAACGTCGACAATTGCTTTGCCACGCCAATGCTGCAAAAACCGATAGAATTTGGAGCCGACATTGTAGTGCACAGCGCCACTAAATATTTAGATGGTCAAGGTCGTGTTTTGGGTGGCATAGTTTTAGGTAAAAAAGAGTTGATTAAAGAAGTATATTCTTTTTGCCGAAGCACGGGTCCGTCCATTTCCCCTTTCAACGCGTGGGTGCTTTCAAAGAGTTTAGAAACATTGTCGTTGCGCATGGAGCGCCACTCTGAAAATGCCTTGAAACTGGCTACTTTTCTTGAAGGAAGCAGCGAAGTAGAGAAGGTGCGTTATCCTTTTCTGCCGTCGCATCCTTCGTATGCCATTGCTAAAAAGCAAATGAAAATGGGTGGCGGTATTGTTGCCTTCAACATCAAGGGCGGCTTGGAAAGAGGAAAAAGATTTTTAGATGCGCTGGATTTTTGTTCGATGACTGCAAATCTGGGAGATGCGAAAACAATTGTGTCTCATCCAGCATCTACTACACACGGAAAATTGAATCCTGCAGAACAACTTTTAGCGGGAGTTGAACCGGGTATGATTCGTATTTCAACTGGATTGGAAAATGCAATAGACATTATTGGCGATATAACACAAGCTTTAGAACGATCAAAATAAACATTATGAAATTAAAACTTACCCTACTTTTATTGACCATCAGCATTGCAGCTTTTTGTAAAACATGGACGGTCATCAACTCAGGAGCGAGCTTCAGCTTGAGTACTATCACTATTGAAGAAGGCGACTCGGTGTTGTTTGTGTTGCAAAACTCGCATGATGCTCGTGAAGTGAGTCAGGCAACATGGAACAACAACGCAAGTACCGCTTTATTGGGTGGTTTTCAAACGCCAGCAGCAGGTGGTTTGGTATTGCCAGCGAAGCTTGGTGTTGGTACCCATTATTATGTTTGTACGCCACATGCTGGCGGTGGAATGAAGGGACAAATTATAGTGCAGGCAGCCACTGGATTGCTTGAAAATGCGTCGTATTCGTTGTCGGTTTATCCTAACCCTGCTGCCGATTTAGTGGTGATGAAGGCGAATAAATATGCTATGGGATCTGCCTATGCGATGTATGATCTTACAGGCCGACAAGTGGTTGCTGGTAAAATCATGAATGAGAGCACGGGCATTGATATATCTCAGTTGCAATCGGGTTTGTACTTTTTGCAGGTGGGTACAAATGCCAAACAGACTTTTAAAGTTGTTAAGGATTAGCATTGCTTGCATTGCATTAAAATAGCTCGGGATTTCCTGAGCTATTTTTGTATTGTATAAAATTCTATTTTACTATCTTCGCCCCTCATTTGAATTATGCCTCAAAATTGTAAATACGTATTTGATTTCGATAGCACACTGACGCAAGTGGAAGCACTGGATGTGCTTGCTGAAATTTCACTGAAGGGCAATCTTCAACAAGCCGAAATAATTCAGCAGATCAAGCACATTACCGACTTGGGAATTGACGGCACTATTTCTTTTACAGAGGGATTGGAGCAGCGTTTGGCGTTGCTGAAGGCCAAAGAAGAGCATTTGCCATTGTTGGTGAAACGCCTTAAAAAAGAAATTTCTAAGTCAATCGCACGCAATAAGACTTTTTTTAAAGAAAACGCAGCCAATATCTACGTGATTTCTGCCGGCTTTAAAGAATTTATCATCCCCATTGTTAAAGATTACCACATTCCTGCTGAACGTGTTTTTGCCAATACTTTTAAATTTGAAAAGGGCAACATTGTGGGCTTTGACAGAAAAAATCCGCTGTCGCAGCACAATGGCAAAATAGATTGCCTCAAAAAAATGGCGCTCAAAGGCACTGTTTATATGATAGGAGATGGTTATAGTGATTACGTTACGCGCAAGGCAGGCATTGCCAATAAGTTTTTTGCCTACACCGAAAATGTGAGCCGGACCAATATTTTGGAGGTGGCTGACCACATTACCCCAACCTTTGAAGAGTTTTTATATTTAAATAAATTACCCATGGCGATTTCATATCCTAAAAATAGAATAAAAGTGTTGTTGCTGGAGAACATCCACGCCAATGCATTCAATATTTTTACCGAAGAAGGTTATACCGTTGAAACATTGAAAGGTGCATTAGATGAGGCGGAGTTGTGTAAAAAAATTAAGGATGTGCATATTTTGGGTATCCGTTCAAAAACCAATGTGACTGCAAAAGTATTGGAGCACGCCAATAAATTAATGTCGGTAGGTGCTTTTTGCATTGGAACCAAGCAAATTGATTTAGATGCTTGTAAAGAAAGAGGAGTAGCGGCATTTAATGCACCCTTCAGCAATACCCGTTCTGTTGTGGAGTTGGCTTTGGGCGAAATCATCATGCTGATGCGTCGTGTGTTTGAGCGCAGCACGGAGTTGCACGCGGGCAATTGGAACAAAACAGCAGCGGGTAGTTACGAAATCAGAAACAAAACGCTTGGTATCGTGGGTTATGGAAACATTGGTTCTCAGCTTTCAGTGGTTGCTGAAGCATTGGGAATGAAGGTGGTGTTTTACGATTCGGTGGAGAAATTGGCTTTAGGCAATGCTCAAAAATGCAATACGTTGAATGAACTTTTGAAAAAGGCCGATGTAGTTTCATTGCATATTGATGACAGTGCTGAAAACAAAAACTTCTTTGGCGATAAAGAATTTAAAGCAATGAAGGATGGCGCTGCATTTGTGAACTTGAGTCGCGGATTTGTGGTAGACATTGCGGCACTGGTAAAGCATTTGAAGAGCGGTAAAGTTTCAGGTGCAGGAATAGATGTTTTTCCTAAGGAGCCAAAAAACAATGACGAGCCCTTTATTTCTGAATTAATTGGTTTGCCCAATGTGATATTGACGCCCCACGTTGGCGGCAGTACTTTGGAGGCGCAAGCCAATATTGCTGAATTTGTTCCGCAACGTATCATTGACTACGTCAACAAAGGAATAACATACAAAAGCGTGAACTTTCCAAACATCAGTTTACAAGAGCAAGGAAGTTCACATCGCTTTTTGCATGTGCATGAGAATGTACCTGGCATTATGGCGAAGGTGAACAGTGTTTTGTCTAAACAAGGATTGAATATTGTTGGACAGTATTTGAAAACCGATGAGAAAATAGGTTACCTCATTACCGATGTCGACAAAAACTATAAAAAAGAATTGATAGAGGAGTTGAAAAGTATCAAGCATACTATTCGCTTTAGAGTGCTTTATTGATCGTCAATTAAAACAATAAAAGCGGAGACCTCTCCGCTTTTTTTTTTTGATCTGTCTTTCAGTTGATATTTATTTTTAATTGATCCTGTCTTTACATAGATTTGGACAAACTTTAAAAGAATTTACTACTATGAAAAATTTGTTTTTAGGCTTTGTTGCCATCGCTATGATTTTTGCTTCTTGCTCTAAGGAGTATACTTTGAATAATCAGTTGAACGGTTCTTGGGATTTGTCTACTCTTGATGGAAATGCAGTTACAAGCGGTTTTAAAACCCTCGCTTTTGCCAAAGCAAGCGATACAAAAGGAACGCTTGTGATGACTACGGTTTATGGTATACTAACAACTACGGAGTCCTTTAGCTATGTATTGGAGTCGGATACAAAGATCACATGGACACCAACTGGAGCAGGCAATGTTCAGGTGTATACCGTCGTATCACATTCTGCAAGCGGTTTGACTTTACAAGATGCAAATGCCCATATTTGGGTGCTGAAAAAGAAATAAAAAATACTGAATATGAAAGAGCCCTCCTTTGTGAGGGTTTTTTTTTGCTTGTTTTTTTAAGTTGTGGTGTCAATGTAAATTAAGTACAATTGCAAGATGAAAAATACTGTTTTTTGCTTTTTATTGTCACTCTCACTATTTGCGTGTAGTACCTTTAATTCATTCAATGGTACGCTGAATGGCACGTGGAATTTATCAACCCTGGATGGTATTCAACTTCCAGTTGGTGTAAGTGTCACCTATGTGTTTGCCAAAACAGACAATACCAATGGCAATTACACGCGCACAAGCATTTCCAATGGAACTAGCGTTGTTGTTAAAGGTATTTATGCCGTTTCTACTGATAAGAATCTATCGTTTAAACCTGATGGTAGCAGTACAATTGAGTATGAATCAATTGCCAGTCACACTTCTACGACCTTGCAATTGCTTGATCAAAATGGCCATATTCAATACCTTATCAAACAATAATGAAGGTGGCGCAAACAAAAAAAGCCTTCCGGACGGAAGGCTTTTTTTGTGCTGTAATTTCTTATTTCAAAAACTCATTGTTTTTCCATTTTCCTGAATAGACAACACCTGTGGCGTATTTCATAGTGCCTTCGCCGTGTACCATGTTGTTTTTAAATTCGCCTTCGTAGTAGTCTCCTGCAGCCCATTTCATTTTTCCTTTTCCATCCTGCACATCATTTTTCCATTCACCCTCGTAGATGTCGCCACTGGCCCAAGTCATTTTGCCGTTGCCAACACGTACATTTTTTTTCCATTCGCCGGTGAAAACATCTCCATTAGCCCAACGCATGGTACCCGGACCATTTTGTTCGTTAACCTTCCATTCACCTTCGTATTTTTCACCTGTTGCCCATACCATTACGCCGTAGCCATTGATGACGCCGTTGAGGTAGCCTTTGCCAATGAACATGCTGCCATCGTCATAGCGCACTGTGTCTGAAGTGATTTGCGCTGACAACTGCTGTGTGGCCAAAGTCAGTAGAGCAAAGAGAAACGTGGATTTAAATAGTGTTTTCATCGGGATAGAGTTATGTGATTAATCGTTTTTATGTAGTGAGCTGTTCAGTTCAATTGTTTTTGGATTTGGACGACAAACGAGTTTTCCTGTTTGTGTATCCTGTATAAATAACAAGTTGTTTTTGCCACTCAGTTCACCTGCTTTCACAATGTTTTTGCCTTCATTCACAACTTCATTGTGGATGTTTACGGGTTCAAGTTTTTCATTGAGCAACCATACTTTTGATCCTGCGGTAACATATACACCAGCAGCGATAGTACAGCCAAATCCTAAAGAAATACCGGTGCCCGAGTTAGCGCCCAACAATGATTTTTCTCCAATGGAAATTACTGCTTTGTTGCCACCTGACAGGGTACCCATAATGGAAGCGCCTCCGCCAACATCTGAATTTTTTTCTACAACCACACCTGCTGATACGCGGCCTTCTACCATAGTGTTACCTTTTGTTCCAGCATTAAAGTTGATATAGCCCGACGGCATCACAGTGGTGCCTTCGCCCAAGTATGCGCCCAAACGCACTTGTGAGCCCGCGGCAATGCGCACTCCTGATGGAATGTGGTAGTTGACCATGTAAGGAAATTTATCTACATGCGATACTATCATTGGGGAGTGCGAGCCGTAATGACGAATGGCCTGCATGGTGGTGTCTTCAGGTAGCATCGGCCCCTTGTTGGTCCAGGCGATGTTGTTTAGTTTTCCAAACAATCCATCGAGGTTCAAAGAATGTGGTTCTGCTTTTCTGGTAGATAAGCAATGCAATTTGAAGTAGGCTTCTTCGGCACTTTCAACAGCCAATGCTTTGTCGAAAAGAAAGTACACGATGATGTCAATTTCTGCGTAACCGTTCGACGTGGTGTAATTGTCGATTAGCGCTGTGATGGTTTCTATGTTTGGGTGTTTGCCCAAGTCGTCGTGAAAAGCAGAGAAGCGCGAATAGGCTTCACTTAAGTTTTCAAGTGTTGTGGTGTAAAAGTTGTTTTTAAAATCCGACACATTTAAAATATCGATGAGTACCGCTGCAGTGCCAAAAGACTCGTCGAAGTTGATGACCGGAAATGAAACGTCAAGGGTTTTTCCATTTTTACGGCGACGTATCCCTAAAGCAAAGGCAGTAGGTTTGGTGTAGCCCGGACGGCTTTCAACGGCCGCGATGTATTCTTTGTAATCAACTAATGTTTGCATCTGTATAATATTGAGCCGCAAAAATACTTTTTCTTAGCCAAAAATAAAAGGGGCTGAGGAAGGTTCTTAGTCCCATAGCAAAAGAAAGGTAGAGCGCAGGTTTACGTTGATGAAATTCATTTCGACCTCGGTGGCCAAAAAGAGGTTGGAGCTGTAACTGGATTCAAGATCGACGGACCAATACCTTTGCTCAAAGCCAATTCCCACAAAAGGGGCTATTGGAAAGAGGTCGCGTTGTGCGAGGTAATAATCTTGAACAAGACTGGTGGTGGTGTTATCGACGTTTTTGCTGTTCACAACTGTTGTGCGTGTGATGGTAATTAAGTCTTTAACATTGTACATGGCCATGGCACCTAAGGTGAGCGTAACGCCACTGTTGTTTTTGTATTTCAAGCCCAAGTACAAATCCCAGTAGTTGCTGGCCAAATTGAATTGGTATTCAGAAATTGCAACGTTGTTGGATGAAACTTTAAATTTTTCAGTGAAGCCTCTTGGGGTACAAAATAGACCAGTATACAACATCATCTTGTCATTGAAAGGGATGCCGTATTTGATGCCAAAACTGGGGGTGGTTGCTGGTAATAAAGAAGAAGTAATGTCGAATTTTTTGCCTTGCAATTCACTGGCGTAGTGTTGTAAAAACTGAATGTGTTGATCACCTGTTGCACCACTGATAAAACTGCTGGAGACTCCGGCATTGAAAGAGAAAAAATGCGATGCGGTCGGTGTTCCGCCGGCAACGGCAGAAACATTGAAACAGCAAAGTGCTGCAAACAAAAGTACGCTATGTATTTTGAGCAGAGTCATCGTCTTGAACTGGCGCTGCCAGATTGAAATCCGTATTTGTTCAAATATAATACAATAGATGCTTGAAGGGCAAAATTGCCTATGCTGAGTTCGTCTTGTTTGTAGCCCATCATATTGCTGCTGTACTGCGCTTTAAGCAGGAGGGCCAAGCGGTTGTCGATATCGTAGCTTGCGCCCAAATGTGCTCCCCAAATCACATCGCGCGGTTTTTGTCCAAAATAGCGCATGATTCCGTGGTAACCTGTGATTCCATGTACGTCAATAGGTGCTCCAACGTAGCCGCTCGGTGCGTATATGAATTCGGACATGTGGTCTTTCATAAACACCGCGAACATCCCTCCGGCAAATACCTTCATTTTGTTGATGGGACTGTAAGTGAATTCCAACGGGATGTCTAAATAATTGAAACGGCAAGTGCCTTCAAGCAGCTTAGCAGTACTGTCTTTGTAGGTGAAGTGGTCACTGAATGTAAAGCCACGTTGTGTAAAGGCGGGCATATAGCCAATAGAGAAAATTTGATTGAGTTTAAATTCAACGTATAAGCCTATGGAGTAGCCCGGTAGTCCGCTTACATTGGAGGTATAGGATCTTACTGTGGAAGTGTCTTGCGGGTGTCCGTACAAACTCAGTAATTCTTTGTTTGCGCCGTTATTTATTGCAAAAGTATAGAGGCCGCCGTAGTGCATGCCGATGTTGAAGCGGCGAAAATATTTTTCCGAAAAATCTTTGCACGACAAAATTAAGTTCGATCGTTTCAAGGCTTTGCCTTTGATGAGCCAGCCTAAAGTGGCTTCAACACCAAAGCAATGAAAGTTGGTTTGAACTGGTGCATATGCGAAATGATTGATGAGGGTGCGACGGTAAAAAGAATTGATTTCAAAATACATCGCATTGTCAATTTCTCGCCGCAGACCCAAACCGATATTGGCGGTGAGTCCGAAATTTCTTTCGATTTTTGAATTTTCAATGTAGTTGTAATAGTAGAGTTCTTGGGTGGCATAACCAATACCCACACCAGCCGATAAGATGGGGAAAAATCTAGATTTTTTATCGCTCAGATTGGGCTTTAAACGCAGTGTCAATGGCACTTCTAAAATATTGTAGTCGACGATATACTCGCTTTTGTTTTGAATGTTTGAAAAAATGCTACCGAGAATACTGTCGTTCATATAGTTGGGACGAACTTTAACACCGCCTTTAAAATAGGAAAGTCCAGTTTCAAAAAATAGAATAGGAGAGAGGCTATAGCCGAACTTGAAGGCGAAATGCTCACTCCATGCTGGCAAGTCATTGCGCTTGCGCAAACGAACGTAGTTTGAATCGTTGAGGCCAAGGTGCAAATTGGTGTCAATGACATTGTGTTTTTCATCAACAATATCAAAAGTGCTGTAGTCTTTGCTGTATTGCGCACCAAAAAAATAAAGCACAGGTTTTCCGTATGAACTCTGCGCCAAGCTAGTTTGCGTCAGCAGAGAGAGTACAAATAAGACGAAAAAAAAAGTGCTTTTCATTATTGATTTATGCGCCTTGTACGAAGGATGGCTAAAATGGTTTTAAATCGATGCCTACTGGGCAATGGTCAGAGCCCATCACGTCGGGACGAATAAATGAATCTTTTATTCTTGGCAGTAAAGTTTCACTCACCAAAAAATAGTCAATTCTCCAGCCAACATTTTTGGCTCGTGCTCCAGCGCGATAGCTCCACCAGCTGTATTCAATTTTATCGGGGTAAAAATGGCGGTAGCTGTCGACAATACCTGCTTCATGAAAGTTGTTCATGCCGTCGATTTCAATTTGTGTGTAACCCGCCGATTTGTTGTAGTTCGCTTTGGCATGCGTGAGGTCGATGGCCTTGTGCGCAACATTTAAGTCGCCGCAAACGATGACTGGTTTTGTGCTTTCTAGTTTTTTTAAGTAGGCCAAAAAATCTTTGTCCCATTGTTTGCGGTAGGGCAATCTTTCCAATTCGCTTTTTGAGTTTGGAACATACACTGTAACCAAGTGAAAATTTGGATATTCGGCGGCAATCACCCGTCCTTCTTGATCGTGTTCAGCAATCCCCATGTCATTTACAACAGCAATAGGTTTTTCTTTGGTCAAAATAGCGGTGCTTGAATATCCTTTTTTTACCGCCGAGTTGGTGTAAATGTGATAGTCGGGAATGTGTGCAAGTGCTTCACGCACTTGGTCGTCTTGCGCCTTGGTTTCTTGCAGGCAAAGAATGTCGCAATTCAAATCTTGCACGATTTCAGCAAAGCCTTTACTGGCGATAGCTCTGATGCCATTAACGTTGAAGGAAATAATTCTCATGACGCATTGATTTTGAAAACGAAGATAGCAGATCTCACTTAATTTATTGCTGTTAAAAAAGAAGCGCTTAATAAAGAATGAAATTCGCTCGCTTTTGTATAATTTCACACCCTTAAAAAAATGCAATGATTAAAATAACTTTGCCCGATGGTTCGCAACGCGAATATCCTGAAGCACTAAGTGCCATGGATATCGCTAAAAGCATTTCTGAAGGATTGGCGAGAAACTGTCTTTCTGCTGTTGTGAATGGAGAAGTGTGGGACATGTCACGCCTGCTTACAAAAGATTCAACCGTGAAGTTGAATACATGGAACGACACAGAAGGCAAAGCAACCATGTGGCACTCATCAGCGCATTTGATGGCAGAAGCCATTGAAGCACTGTATCCGGGCACAAAATTCGGTATCGGTCCGGCCATTGAAAATGGTTTTTA
>Ga0114969_10002041_pt1 | contig 16765 bp, 20 predicted proteins | sample M_130807_MF_Meta_FD_87316 | JGI IMG/M metagenome (GOLD analysis project Ga0114969, IMG submission 87316) | Freshwater microbial communities from Lake Montjoie, Canada to study carbon cycling - M_130807_MF_MetaG | ecosystem: Environmental > Aquatic > Freshwater > Lake | place: Lake Montjoie...
CTCTCTGAAGATGATTGGGAGGGTTGGAAAGCTATTACCGACGATTTAGGTAGCAAAGTGCAGTTGGTGGGGGATGATCTCTTCGTGACAAATCCAATTCGCCTCGAACGCGGAATCAGTAGTGGAACCGCTAATGCTCTTTTGGTCAAAGTGAACCAAATCGGCACGCTCACTGAAACGTTGGACGCCGTAGCGATGGCTCAACGGGCCGGTTATCGCTGCATGATGAGCCATCGCTCCGGCGAAACTGAGGATATAACTATCGCCGATCTTGCAGTGGCAACTAATTGTGGACAGATCAAGACGGGTGCGCCGGCCAGGTCTGAACGAGTCGCTAAGTACAACCAATTACTTCGCATTGAGGAACAACTAGACGATGCTGCTCGATTTGCAGGGCGCCAAGCCTTTCCGCGCTTTCTTTCCTAACAACGCATCGACTTCCGGGATATCCTGATTCAATGGCGCGCGGTCGAATAAACACACGAGCGGTAGGACTGGCACTTATTGCCCTCATTCTTGTGCTCTTTTTGGCCCAACCTGCTCAGCGGTATTTTGCGCAACGCGCACAGATAAATGCTCTGCGCCAGCAAGTGAGTGCCAGCGAGGAGCGGGTGACCAAAGCCAAGGCTGAATTAGAGCGTTGGAATGACCCAGCGTACGTAAAGGCGCAAGCCAGAGCGCGATTGCACTTCGTGATGCCTGGCGAAACTCAATATATCGTTATCGACCCGTCGGATAAGAGTCAGACTGACATCAAATTTTCGGGTGATGTCCCCCTCGATGTCGCTTGGTATCAACGCGTTATTTCAACTATTCAGTTGGCGGCCTGGCGTTGAAGAATTTTGACGAGGGCGATCTGGAAATTATTGGGCGACAATTAGATCGCACTCCCAGAGATGTGCACCGGGTAGCTTTTCGATGTCCTTGTGGTTCCCCGGCTGTAGTAGAAACACCACCTCGACTCTCCGATGGCACTCCATTCCCCACTTTTTACTATGCAACTTGTCCACGGCTCACTGCGGCGATCTCAACTCTTGAGTCTGAGGGTGTGATGGATGAAATGAATGCGCGTTTACAAGTGGATGCTGAGTTGGTGGGAAGTTATGCAGCAGCACATGACGATTATTTGGCAGCTCGTGCTGCGCTTGGTATCGATGTACCTGAAGTCGAAGGCATCACTGCCGGCGGAATGCCAGATCGAGTGAAATGTCTACACTCTCTCGCTGCGCACTCGTTGGCGGCTGGACCTGGTGTTAACCCACTAGGCGACGAAGCGGTTGAAGCTATTGGCCACTGGTGGATGGCGGGAAAATGCGAGTAGGTGCTATTGATTGCGGAACCAATTCCCTCCGGTTGCTCGTTGCCGATATTGAAGGAAACTCTTTTCGGGAAGTTCAACGAGAAATGCGTGTGGTCCGCCTCGGTGAAGGAATCGATCGGAGCAAGAATTTTTCCGAAGCTGCGCTCGAGCGCACATTTGCTGGAATCGATGAATACGTCACTATTTTGCGACGCAAAGGTGTGGAGAGTTTAAGGTTCTGCGCCACCAGCGCCTCTAGGGATGCGGAGAATCGCGCGCTTTTCATAGATGGGGTGCGGGAGCGGTTAGGGATTGAGCCCGAAATTATTCTAGGAACAGAGGAAGCGGCGCTCTCATTTGTGGGAGCCACTCGAGAATTCTCCTCAGGTCCCTTTCTAGTAGTGGATATAGGCGGTGGTTCTACGGAATTTGTTTATGGAAACAAAGAAGTTGAATTTGCTAGGAGTGTAAATATTGGGTGTGTACGTATGGCTGAACGCCATCAGCTCTCCGAATCCCCAAGTCCGGAGTCAATGGCGTTAGCGATCGCAGATATAGATAGCGCAATCGCCGAAGCAGCTGCCGAAGTTCCGATCACTAGAGAGGCAACACTCATAGCAGTCGCCGGAACGGCTACCACCGTGGCTGCGGCTGCATTAGACCTGACTATGTATGACCGAGACGCCATACATCTATCGCGAGTGTCGGCAGAGTCGGTCGCTCGTATCTCCCAAATGTTCCTACAAATGTCTAAGGTCGAGCGGGCAGGGCTGCCGTATATGCATGAAGGACGCGTTGACGTAATTTCGAGTGGTGCATTAGTTCTTGATCGTGTGATGTTGGCAACTGGAGCTAAAGAGTTCGTGGCAAGTGAGCACGATATTCTTGATGGCATCGCCTGGTCGCAAGTTTCCAAGTGAAGAGTGAATCGTGAGTGCTCGCACCGCTGCGCAAGTCAAGAAAATTTCTAGCGCGACTCACTCTCTTGAAGCACTAGATATTGAAATCGCCAATTGCCAGGCATGCGCACGGCTGACAAAATGGTGTGCTCAGGTGGCAGTTGAGAAAAAGCGCGCCTACATCGAAGAGGAGTATTGGGGAAAACCAGTACCAGGTTTTGGGGTTACTTCGCCGCGCATCGTTTTGCTGGGTTTAGCGCCGGGAGCCCATGGCGCGAATCGCACCGGAAGAGTATTTACCGGGGATCGGTCGGGAGATTTTCTCTTTGCCTCAATGCACCGATTGGGATTAGCAAATCAGCCGACAAGTAACTACCGAGGAGATGGGCTCGAATTAATTGAGACTCGAATCCTCACAGCGGTGCGCTGTGCACCTCCAGGAAATAAGCCGACCCCAGTAGAGCAACGGAGTTGTGAACCGTGGGCGGCCCGTGAACTCGCCTTGGTGGCCGATAGCGCGTGGGTTTATGTGGCCTTCGGCTCCTTTGCATGGAGCGCGCTCTGGTCAATTCTTGCTGAGCCCTGGGGCCTAGGGCGACGGCCTCCATTTCGCCACGGTGGGCGCTTTGATCACCCCCGGGGCACCCTGCTTGCGAGTTATCACCCCAGCCAGCAGAACACCTTTACGGGGACTCTCACTGAAGGGATGCTTGATGAGGTTCTAGGGCTGGCACGCACACTCGCCAAATCGGAGAAGGGCCGCTCTTCGAGGTAGGTTAGCGGTGCAAAGCAGTGGCCCCCGTAGCCCAACCGGCAGAGGCAAACGACTTAAAATCGTTACAGAGTGGGTTCGAATCCCACCGGGGGTACTATTTCTCGCAAGAAGTTGTGAGGGAATTCCAAAAGCTAGAGGAGCGATCATGCAGAGCAGCAACCCGGTACTCAATCAAAACCGGTATGCCACATTTTATAGTTCGGCCCAAGGTGCAAGTGGGTCGCGCATGAGTATTGATGAGGTGGTCACTCGCACCGGAATTTTGCTCGCTGTCCTGCTGGTCGCCGCTGTCGCCTCGTATGCCGTGCCACTCACAGGTGTGCTCTTCTTTGGCGCACTCATCGCGGGCTTTGTGCTCTCCATCGTGAATTCAGTAAGTAAAACTGTGCGGCCACCACTCATGGTGCTTTATTCGATTTGCCAAGGTTTAGTGATCGGCACCATAAGTCGTGTTTACAACGATTACTACTCAGGAATTGTGACCCAAGCAATCATCGGAACAATCGCCGCCTTCGTCGGAATCCTCTTCCTCTATAAAAGTGGAAAATTGCGCGCTACTCCTAAGTTCACCCGCATTTTGCTCGGAGCGGTAGCCGGTTACTTCGTACTTGCCCTTATTTCTTTGGTAGCGAGCTTCTTTAACGTAGGAAATGGTATGGGTTTCTATGGCGTAACGGGGCTGGGTTTATTAATGAGCGTGGCAGGTGTGGCACTCGCGTCACTCTTCTTAGTGCTGGATTTTGATCAGATCGAAAGAAGGATCGCCCAAGGGGCCCCAGCTATTGAAGCTTGGCGTTCTGGCTTTGGTTTGATCGTTACTTTGGTCTGGATCTACTTAGAGATTCTTCGCTTGCTATCGATTCTGCGTCGGTAACGGACAACTCACTCCAGTACCACCAATACCGCAATAACCGTTAGGTACCTTGTGCAGGTATTGCTGGTGGTATTCCTCGGCAAAGTAGTACTTCGGAGCGGGAGCAATTTCAGTGGTGATCTCTCCGAACCCTTGAGATTTTAATTCACTTTCGTAGGCTGCCTTGATGCGCATGGCACTATCGTGTTGGGCTTCGGTAGTGAAGTAGAGCGCACTGCGATATTGGCTCCCAATATCATTTCCTTGACGATTACCTTGGGTGGGGTCGTGATTTTCAAAGAAGAAGCGGATGATTTCATCATCGCTTAAGAGTGCTGGATCGTAATTCACTCTTACGGCTTCAGTATGGCCAGTTTTGCCAGTGCATACCTCTTCATAAAATGGATGTCCAAAGATTCCGCCGGCGTATCCAACACTGGTAGCGATGACTCCTGGAAGTTGCCAGAAAATTCGCTCGGCACCCCAGAAGCAACCCATCCCCACAAAGATAACTGCGCCTGTTGAATTTTCTAGTGGCACGTGAAGAACGCTGTGGGTGGCCTGCAATGGGAATGGGTAAGAACTTCTATCTTGCGGTTCGACGAGAGAATTTCGCATAGCTACATTCTGCCTGGAATCTGCGGATCTGGCATCTTCGCCTTTGTTTCTGGCATCCGGATTGCGAGTATCAATGCTGGAATAACGACGACGACTGCCGTCAGGAAGCCAGCTTTGAATCCATAATGGTCAGCCAGGAAACCAGCTAGCAGCGGACCTACAACTGAACCAAAATCCCCCACCATTTGATAGAGCGCAATTACCTGCCCACCACGCCCCTTGATAATGTCGCCTACTACCGCTGCCGACGGCGAACCAGTAAAGGAGGCACCTGCTCCAGTCAAGCCCATAGCGATAATGAAGAAAATTGGGTACTGCAGGAATGTCAGCACACTCAAGCCAATGATGGAAAGCGAGGTACCAATAATCATGGCAAATTTTCGCCCACGCTTATCTGCGATGGATCCCGCAGGGAGTAGAAAAATCGCGCCAATAATTGAAGCGAAAGTAAAGCCAAGTCCAGTGATGGTGGTCGATGAATCGAGCCCATTCTTCACATAAAGCGGCACCATTGAAGAACGTATGCCAAAGATCGCCCAGCCTGTGCTAAACGATGCAAAGAGCGCAGCTTGGTATGGCCAAGACCTCAAGGCTTGTTTCAGCGTTGTTTGTGTTTCGTTCTCGTGCACTTGAGCTATGTCATTCTCACCTAATCGTGAATGCGAAAGAAAGATAGCCGCAATCACTCCAGCAGCTATGAGGCTTGCCGAGTAGATAAAGAAAGGGGCCCGCAGAGAAATTTCACTGAGTAGCCCACCAATTGCAGGGCCAGAAATTCCGCCGATAAGGAATCCACTTTGATAAGTGGATTGGGCTCGTCCGCGTTGGTGGTTTGGAACAATGCGAAGCAAGAGTGAGCCCGCTGAAACGGTAAACATGGAAGAACCGATTCCTCCAAAAGCACGGAAGAGCAACAACTCTCCGTAATTCTGCGAAAGGCCTGCGAGGAAAGTGGAGAGTGCGACAATCCCCATTCCGGTCGCAAGCACTAACCGTTCGCCAAAGCGATCAACGAGTCTTCCTCCTAGAAGCCCTGAGGAGAATCGCATGAACGAGAAGAGGCTGATGACCGCACCGACTGCAAAGTTGGAAACTCCAAACGATCTAGCAAAGAGCGGAATAGCTGGAATGATGACGCCAAAGCCGATGGCAACCGAGAAAGAGACCGCGGTAAGAACCGCGACCTCTCTCGGCAGCCCATCGAAAGGGTTTTTCACGTTTACTAGTGACCCGATTCATGTCGGGCGGCAGCGTGATCTTCATTTGATCGAAGGGGGATTTCTCTCAGCAAGAGCGCAAAAATGAATCCAAGAGCCGTCACCGGAGCAGCTGTCCAGAAAACATCATGGAAGGAGTAGACGAAACTCTGCAATACGGTTTCTTTCACTTGTACGGGGAGATTTTTAAGAACGGAAGTGCTGTTCTGGAGCTCTCCCAGTAGCGCCGGGTTAAAACTCTTGGCTGCGGTGGGGTTTGTAGCGGCCAATTGCGACATACCTTGATCGAGATGCACCGCCAGTCGCTTCGTAAGAATAGTGCCGAAGATTGCTGAACCAAAAGCGGCGCCAAGGGAGCGGAAGAAGGTATTTGCTCCGGTAGCCACGCCCATATCTTTAAAGTCCACGGCATTCTGCACGGCTACCACCATGGTAGGCATGGTGAGCCCAAGTCCCATTCCAATAAGCATGGCATAAATGGCTAATTGCCAGAATGGTGTAGAGATGCTGAGTGTGGTCATCATCAACAGGCCTAGTGTCATGACCAAACTGCCAATTAATGGGAATTTCTTATACTTACCACTCTTCGAGATCAGTTTGCCAGTAGTAATAGACATGATGAGAATTCCAAGCATGAAGGGTATTAACTTGAGCCCAGATTCCGTAGCAGAATTGCCTTGAACCACTTGTAAGTAGAGCGGAAGCATCACGAGCGCTCCGAACATTCCAGCGCCGATAATAAATCCGATTCCGGAAGTGACGCTGAAGATGTCGTTCTTAAAGAGATTGAGCGGAAGAATTGGTTCAGAAGCCTTACGCTCGATTTGCAAGAATACAAGGGTGAGCAGAATGCCTACTGCAAAGTAGGCGATGGTGAGGGTGTCACCCCAGCCGTAGGCGGGGACTGAATAGGCGATAGCGAGTAAGAGCGAGCTCACCGCCGCGATCATTGTGATCGCGCCAAGGTAATCGATCTTATGCTCGCGACGAACCTTGGGAATATGCAAGACGAGTGAAGTCACGACTAATGCGACTATTCCAAAAGGCAAGTTAATGAGGAAGATCCAACGCCAACCGGTGATGCCAAGAATAGTTCCACTGTCTGAGAAGTAGCCGCCTAGAAGAGGACCTGCTACAGAAGAAAGACCCCACACTGCTCCAAAATATCCTTGATAGCGCCCGCGTTCCCGCGGCGGAATGATATCGCCAATGATGGTGAATGTGAGAGCCATCAATCCGCCACCGCCAAGGCCTTGAATGGCGCGCGTAGCAATCAATTCATTCATATTGGTAGAGAAGGCGGCTAAGAGTGAACCCACTAAAAATGTGATGATGGCGAATTGGAAAACTGGACGGCGACCGTAAAGGTCAGAGATCTTTCCGTAGAGCGGCGTCGTCGCAGTCGATGTCAGCAAGTAGGCAGTAACCACCCAGGTGTAGTGATCAAGCCCATCTAGATCTTCCACAATTTGTTTGAGTGCCGTCGAGACGATGGTCTGGTCTAATGCTGCCAGGAGCATTCCTGTCATGAGGCCAGAAAGCACTACCAGAATTTGGCGATGAGTTAATCCCGCGGGAGAAGTATTGGCTGAATCGTTGGGAAGAGTTGCGTTGGTCTCGCTCATTATTTCTTCTCTCGTTTGGGATTGATTTCATCTGCAATGCGATGCAATATTTCACTTGCTTGTGATTTCTCTTCATCGCTCCAAGTTTCAAGAGCACTAGCGATTGCTTGGGTGCGAGAATCGCGAACTTGAATCAGTAATTTCTTTCCGGCCGGGGTAAGACGTAAGCGAAATGCGCGACGATCGCTTTCATCTTCAATGCGCTCGATTAATCCATCGCGACCCAAAGTGGCGCAGTGGCGGCTCGTGGTTGACAGATCCAAGCCCACCGCATCGGCAACTTCTGAGATGCGCGGGGGAGTAGCGCTTCTCTGCACGATGGCCATGAGCCGCAGAATGGTGCGATCACCGGGCTCGCCAGGCACGCCACATTCGGCGGCCAGGTCTCGGAAGGACCAGACCAGCGAGACGATGGAACCTAGGAGCTCTTCATCCTGAGAAGTTGCTTGCACCATGCAACTATATTGCGTTCGGGCAGTTAAATCACTATCTAGCCGGTGTAGGGCTCACATTCCAAGATAGCAACCTTGAAGGTGCGCTTCCCGTCGGGCGAGGAGTACTCCACGGTGCTTCCCACCTTGGCGCCCAGCACAGCAGCTCCGAGGGGAGATTGGTCGCTATAGACATCGAGGCCTTCGGGGGCTGATTCACGAGAACCGAGCAAGAATTTCATCTGGTCACCGGCCATATCGATGGTCACCACCGATCCACGTGAGACCACGCCACTCTCGGCATCTGGATTTACCCCCACATGGGCATGCTCCAGCATGTGCTTCAGTTGTCGGATACGCCCTTCGAGTTTCCCTTGTTCTTCACGGGCGGCGTGGTAGCCGCCGTTCTCTTTAAGGTCGCCCTCCTCGCGAGCGTCGGCAATCTTCTTCACAATTTCCGCACGACGAGGCCCTTGAAGATCCACGAGTTCGATGGTGAGGCGATCGAACGCCTCTTGGGTGAGCCAAGATCCAGTCATAAGAGGCGAGGTTAGCGGGTAACCCAACAGCGGTCGACCCTGACGAAGGCTGCTCTACCAAGAGTGGCGACCACGGTACGTCGGGCGGCGGTGGACAAAGCCGCTTCCCCGACCTCTCCAGGGATGGCTTCGCGTACCTCGCCGACCACTGCTCCCGAGCTGTCGAGGGCGCGCAAGACGCAGACTACGGTGCGATCTGGCTCGCGCCTAGTCACTTCGTAGCGCAATTCGGTGGAACTCTCGCTGGTAATCGTGAAAGCGATTTCCTGGATCGTGAGAGCTGGGCGGCTGTGAAACCAGGCGCTCCAACCAAGCCATCCGAGAGCGGTAAAGGCAAAGAGCGCTATGGCAATACGTGCACGCCAGGGTTTCACAGGCAACACCGAGTCGCGCTTCATGGGAGCATTCTCCACCATGAGCACTCAGTTGACGATCGCTACGTCGAATAACTCGTCGATCGTGAGAGGGCGTTTGATGGCGGTGCACGCACATCCCGATGATGAATCGAGTAAGGGTGCGGCCACGATGGCGAAGTACGTGCGTGCTGGACATCAAGTCCTAGTAATCAGTTGCACGGGGGGCGAGCGCGGCGACATATTGAATCCAGGTCTGAAAGATTCAGGAATAACAAATTTGCTGGAAGTTCGCAAAAGCGAGATGGCACACGCTCAAGAAATCCTTGGTGTTGACCACCATTGGCTGGGCTTTGAGGATTCTGGATTTCCGCAAGGCGATCCCTTGCCGCCGCTGCCCGCGGGTTGCTTTGCTGATATTCCAGTGGAGATCCCGGCTGCATTGCTTGCTGAGAAGATCCTTGAGTTCAGGCCGCACGTAATCACTACGTATGACGAATTAGGTGGCTATCCCCACCCTGATCACATAAGAACCCATGAAGTCACGATGGCTGCTGTGAAATTGGCTGCTGATCAAGGCTGGCAAGTGCAAAAAATCTATTTTAATCAACAGTTTACGAGGGAGAGATTAGAAGTTCTGGCTCAAGCGATGGCCGAACTTAAATTAGCCAATCCCTATGAAGGCTGGTTACAGAACTGGAAAGACCGACGTCCGGTAAGAATTACCACTCGGGTCGAATGCGCCGATTTTTTCGAGATCCGAAACGCGGCCTTGATCGCTCATGCCACCCAAGTAGATCCCATGGGCCAATGGTTCGCGGTTCCAATTTCACTTCAGCGCGAGGTCTGGCCGACCGAAGAGTTCGAGCTTGCCTTCTCTGTCGTCGGTGAAATCGACATATCCGAGAGCGATCTCTTCGCTGGTGTTGTGGATGATGATGAGTAGAATGGCAACGTGAACTTCTTAAATAGCACGAATACCATCATTCTTGCTGAAGTAGATGAGTCAAAGGTTACTCCGGGTGCGATCGGTGCGATCGTGACGGGTCTGCTTACTGTGGCGACATTCCTCCTACTGCGAAACTTTTATAAGCGCTTACGCAGACTTCGTAAAGATCAGTGAAGACTCGATCGACTCTTTGGTGGATTAGTTTCCATCTCACCGCGCTTGTCATGATTGCAAGTTTCTTTTTACTGGGACAATGGCAACTTCACCGCGCGGCTGATCTCAAAGCTTCGGTGAAGCCAGTAGCAGATATTAAAGAGGTGCCGCTTTCGCAGATTGTTAAAGCTGGTCAAAAATTCCCGCCAGCCCTCAGCGATAGGCGAGTCACGCTTTCTGGAAAGTACATTGCCAACTTCTACGTGATAGATGAGAACGTTCGGAGTGAGGTCTCGCTCTTCAATGGTGACTCGGGATCGATTTTAGTGCTTCGCGGAGTAGGCGCACCTGCTCGCCTCAATGAGAGCACCACCGTGGCTGGCAGGCTCACATCTCCGCGCGAGGAAAGTGCAGAATCAAATTTAACTTCCCCAGGCCAACTTTCGCGGATAGATCCAGTTCTCATAGCCGGTCAATTCGATCGACTGATTAACGGGTATGTCACTGCTTATGCTGAACGTGGGCTCGCCACTACGTCGATGAAGTTCGCCATCGCGGAGTCGGCGCCGCTTGCCGTGAAGAAAGTTCCTGGTTTCTATTGGCAGCATCTTCTCTACGTTGCGCTTTGGTGGATGTTGATCTTGATGGTGATCTATTTATGGGCTAGAACTATCCGAATCGAACGCAAAATCGGTATGCTAACGTGAACGACGGAGGTAATCGCATGACCATGAAACTATTTCGCGTCTTTGCTTGGGTGACCGGTATTTTCTTGTTATTCAATATTGTTGTTGCGCTTCCTTACAAATATATGTTTGATGGAACAGGTCAATGGACAGCCATCACATGGCAGATTCACGGTTTCCTCTATATGGCCTACGTGGTTGTTACTTTTAATCTCTCCCGCTTGGCTAAGTGGGATCTGAAGCGCACTGTGCTCTTCCTGATCGCCGGGACCGTACCCATGGCATCGTTCTTCGCTGATCGTCGCGCCCGCGCTCTGATCGGCTAACTTGATGGCTAGTTTGAAACGGTCGATTAAGAGGGTTGTTAAAGCGGCTGTCTATCCCATCTATGAACGAAGATTAAGTGAACGAGTTGATCGCGCTAAAGTCCCACAGCATGTAGGTGTCATTCTTGATGGAAATCGTAGGTGGGCACGCAATGCAGGTGCGGAGAGCGAAATCGGTCATGCTGCGGGTGCGCGTAAAATTGTGGAGCTCCTTCAGTGGTGTGAAGAATTCAATATCCCACACGTCACTTTATGGCTGCTATCCACCGACAATCTTTCACGTTCAGATCGAGAAGTCTCTCTGCTCTTAGAGATTATTGATCGCACCGTTGCAGAATTAGCCGGTCGTCAGAAGTGGAGAATGAATCTGGTGGGAGCACTCGATGTGCTCCCTGCCGATGTGCAGGAAAGGCTCACACACGCTTGCGAGACCACAGAAGATATTGCCGGCATTACGGTTAATGTAGCGATTGGGTATGGCGGGCGAAGAGAAATTGCAGATGCCGTTAAATCACTCCTGACAGAGCATGCAACGCAGGGAAAGTCACTGATCGAAGTTGCCGAAATGTTAACTCCAGATCACATTGCAGAACACCTCTATACAAAGGGCCTACCCGACCCTGACTTGGTGATTCGCACCTCCGGAGAACAACGCTTGGGTGGATTCCTGCTCTGGCAGAGTGTGCACTCGGAGTTCTACTTCTGTGAGGCGTACTGGCCAGATTTTCGACGGATCGACTTTCTGCGCGCGCTCCGTGCGTTTGCCCAACGTTCACGCAGATTCGGTGCTTAGCCCCATTTTGGGTGGGCGTGTCGCATAGGTCTTCCTTCTCCGGATGCGTAACTTTTATTCCATACGGTCCTCGCACAACCAGAGGGGTATTGAGTGGCGGCAACGAGCAAGAAGCCCATCAGCAAGCCAGCAAGTCAGCCAGTAAGCAAGCCCGCTAGAAAGCCCGCTGGAAATGTGGCGCCAGCATCCATCTCGTACGTACTCGACACCAGCGTCTTGCTGGCAGATCCGGCTGCGCTCTATCGCTTTGCCGAACATGAAGTCATTCTGCCGATCGCGGTGATTGGCGAACTTGAGGGCAAGCGTGATCACCCTGAGCTCGGTTACTTTGCCCGCGCTGCCCTTCGTTCATTAGATGAATTGCGAATTCAACATGGTCGACTCGATGAACCTATGTTGATAAACGACGCAGGCGGCACCATCCATGTAGAACTCAATCACACAGATTTACGACTATTGCCTGCCGGATTTACCCGCGATGGCAGCAATGATTCTCGCATTCTCGCGGTAGCCAGAAACTTGGCTGAAGAAGGCAAACATGTGGTGCTGGTAACGAAGGACTTGCCACTCCGCGTGAAAGCCGCATCTATGGGTGTGGTTGCCGAGGAGTATCGCGCAGAGCTTGCGCCCAGCAGCGGGTGGACTGGAATGAGTGAATTGGAAGTGGGCGCCACCCTGGTAGATGCACTCTACGAAGGCGAGCGAGTGGAACACGAGGCCATTCGTAATTTGCCGTGCCATACCGGAGTTGTACTCGTGAGTGAACGCGGGAGCGCTCTTGGACGTGTGACCCCGGAGAAAACTTTGCGCTTGGTGCGATCAGAGCGAGATGTCTTTGGGATACATGGTCGCTCGGCAGAGCAGCGGGTGGCTCTTGACCTACTCACTGATCCGGAGGTGGGCATTGTCTCGTTAGGTGGTCGTGCCGGTACTGGAAAGAGCGCGCTCGCTCTTTGTGCTGGTTTAGAAGCGGTGATGGAGAAGCGTCATCATAAAAAGGTGGTCGTCTTTCGCCCGCTCTATGCAGTCGGTGGCCAAGAGTTGGGATATTTGCCAGGAAGCGAAGGGGAGAAGATGTCTCCTTGGGCCCAGGCAGTTTTTGACACCTTAGGCGCCCTTGTAAGCCAGAACGTGATCGATGAGATTCTGGAGCGCGGGCTTTTGGAGGTGCTACCACTTACACATATTCGTGGTCGGTCACTTCATGATTCATTTGTGATTGTTGACGAGGCGCAATCATTAGAGCGTGGTGTACTACTCACGGTGCTCTCTCGCATTGGTCAAGGTTCGCGAGTGGTACTCACCCACGACATCGCTCAGCGTGACAATTTGAGGGTGGGTAGACACGATGGCGTCGTCGCCGTAGTGGAGGCTTTAAAGGGCCATCCACTCTTTGCACATGTGACTTTGACGCGTAGTGAACGCTCACCGATTGCTGCGTTAGTGACCGAAATGCTGGAAGATCCCATTCACCTTTAAAAACACATTAAGCATTTGTCACGCGCGACACGCTAGAAAAACCCTTATTTATGAGGCTTTTTTGGCGCGAAATGCGGTCTTTTTCGAAATGTGAGATCTCTCTCTTTGAGAGCATTTTCCCCGCGTAAATAAAAAATATTTTTGGCGAAATGTCCGATTTCTCTCCACAATCTTCATACATTCGATTTGACACCCATTCGTAGGACACGGGCATCTTGTACGTGCACAACAAGTGCAACAAGACTCACGAGGAGGTGGAGATGCGTAAAGGAATTGTGTGGGGATCTGCCATAGCTTTACTGATTGCGCTTCCCTCCGGTGTTGTGAGCGCCATGCCGCCATCAACTCAACCATCGAACGCGTGGGCCAATCGCCCCATTACGAGCCCGGTCACTTCTGATAGTCCCGATTTCATCGGACCTCGCATTGAACATCGAGCCGTCGAACCGTCTCGCGCCCAGACACGTGCGCCGATGGCTGTCAGTCGAATGAGTCTGGCCCGCACTCGGGCGGGGGCTATCAGCGTTGCCGGAGAGTTGAATGCTGAGCTCTACCAGTGGAGTTTTGACCAAATGGGCTGTCTGGTCGACCTCTGGGATCACGAGAGCAATTGGAATTACAAATCGGTAAACCGGGAATCGGGTGCCCATGGCATTGCCCAGGCGCTACCCGCCTCGAAGATGTCAGCGGTGGCGAAGGATTGGCGCAAGAACCCAGTCACCCAAATCACCTGGGGCATGAAGTACATCAAATCAAGGTATGGCAACCCGGCTAACGCCCTGCGTCACTGGCAGCAGAATAACTGGTACTAATTCGTGGGCTTCGCTCCAATTGAAAGTGGCTTACTGGTCTCGGCAAAGAAGTCATTTCCTTTATCGTCGACCACGATGAAAGCTGGGAAGTCGACCACATCAATCTTCCAGATGGCTTCCATTCCGAGTTCGGCGTACTCGAGAACCTCAACTTTCTTGATGCAATCTTGTGCCAAGCGCGCGGCAGGACCTCCGATAGAACCTAGGTAGAACCCACCATTTTTTTTGCACGCCTCTGTCACCTGTGCTGAACGATTTCCTTTTGCAAGCATGATGTGCGATCCACCAGCCTCTTGGAATTGCGCGACATATGAATCCATTCGACCGGCTGTCGTCGGTCCAAATGATCCAGACGCATATCCCTCTGGAGTCTTTGCTGGACCGGCGTAATAGACGGCATGATCGCGCATGTACTGCGGCATGGGCTTACCGGAATCAAGAAGTTCCTTGATCTTTGCGTGCGCAAGGTCGCGCGCCACCACCATTGAACCATTGAGCGAGAGGCGAGTCTTCACCGGGTACTTGGAAAGCATCGCGCGGATCTCGCTCATAGGTCGGTTGAGATCTACATGCACCACCGCGTCGCCAAGTTTTTCAGTGTTGGGCTCGGGTAGAAAGCGAGCTGGATCGCGCTCCAATACTTCGATGAAAGCACCTTCGGGAGTGATCTTCGCGCGCGCTTGGCGATCGGCAGAGCACGAAACTGCAATGGCGACCGGGAGTGAGGCGCCATGTCGGGGGAGGCGAATCACGCGTACATCGTGGCAAAAGTACTTTCCGCCGAATTGGGCGCCAATGCCAAAGCCTTGAGTGAGTTTGAGGACTTCGGCTTCCATCTCGATGTCGCGAAACCCGTGTCCGGTCTTTGCATCTCCTTGAAGTGGCAAAGTGTCGAGATATTTAGTGCTCGCTAACTTCGCTGTTTTCAGTGTGTGTTCGGCGCTGGTTCCACCGATCACAATTGACAGGTGATAGGGAGGGCAGGCAGCGGTACCTAATGAGCGAAGTTTCTCGTCAAGGAATCGAAGTAACCCGGCTGGATTGAGAATGGCTTTCGTCTCTTGGTAAAGAAATGACTTGTTTGCGCTACCTCCGCCTTTGGCGATGTAGAGAAAGGAGTACTCATTTTCGTGACCACTTTTGGTGTCAGCATAAATTTCGATCTGAGCTGGAAGATTATTTCCGGTGTTGCGCTCTTCCCACATGTTGATAGGAGCCAATTGTGAATAGCGAAGATTAAGGCGGGTGAAAGCGTCGTAGACGCCGCGCGAAATTGCCTCTTCGTCATTTCCTTGAGTAAGTACTTGCTGCCCACGCTTGCCCATCACAAGGGCGGTTCCGGTGTCTTGGCACATAGGTAGCACGCCGCCGGCTGAGATGTTTGCGTTCTTCAATAAATCGATTGCTACGAAACGATCATTAGCTGACGCTTCTGGATCATCAACAATTCGGCGGAGTTGCTCAAGGTGGGCAGTACGTAGGTAGTGCGAAATATCATGAATAGCTGTTTCCGTAAGAGTGGTAAGCGTTGACGGCTCCACCATAAGAAAAGTGCGATCGCCAAGTTTTTCCACTCGAATTCCATCAGTGGTGACAAGGCGATATTCAGTGCTGTCGGCCGCGATGGGCAGCAGGTCGGAGTAGGAGAATTCAGGCATGGATAAGAGCCTACGCCTCTAGGGGATGCTCGCTCTGGATAAGTCGAATAGTGTGAGATTTTCCTCGCATCACCAGAGAGTGTGAGGTCATTCCTCGCGGTCCGAATCGAACTCCGCGCAGGAGCTCCCCGTCCGTGATTCCGGTGGCGGCAAAGAAGACGTCGTCGCCGGTGACTAAGTCGTTGGTGGAGAGCACCCTCGAGAGGTCATGTCCGGCGGCAATGGCCTTCTCCCGTTCGGCATCATCGCGTGGCATGAGACGGCCCTGGATAACCCCGCCGAGGCACTTCATGGCACACGCAGCGATGATGCCCTCTGGAGTACCGCCGATGCCCATCAAGAGGTCGATGCCGGTATTTTCGCGCGCCGCCTCCACTGCGCTGGCAACATCGCCATCTGTAATAAATTTGATGCGCGCACCAGCTTCGCGAATTTCTTTCGCAAGTTTTTCGTGGCGTGGTCTATCAAGAATAACTACGGTTATTTCAGAAGGAGAGAGCCGCTTGGCTTTTGCAACGCGGCGAATGTTCTCTCCCACTGGTGCAGTGATGTCAACAACATCTGCTGCTTCTGGGCCGGTTACAAGTTTCTCCATATAGAAAACGGCGGAAGGGTCATACATAGCGCCGCGCTCTGCAACTGCAATCACAGAGATGGCGTTATTCATTCCTTTTGCAGTAAGGGTTGTTCCATCGATGGGGTCGACCGCAACATCGCACGCTGGACCAAGGCCATCGCCGACACGTTCGCCGTTGTAGAGCATGGGCGCTTCATCCTTCTCGCCCTCACCGATGACGACGACGCCATCCATGGATACTGAACTGATTAACCGGCGCATCGCATCGACTGCCGCGCCGTCGGCGGTGTTCTTATCTCCTCGTCCCACCCAGCGGGCGGCCGCGATAGCCGCTGATTCCGTGACGCGAACGAGTTCAAAGGCAAGATTTCGTGAATTCCCCATGGCTACATCATTCCCTCCTGGGCGCGGTGCGGCAACGAGGTGACAAGCCGCTAATGCGGCTCTATTCTGCTAGATATGACGCAATATCGGATAAATGAGGGGGCAGCGCTCCTAGGGGTCTCAGATGACACCGTACGGCGCTGGATAGATACCGGGCGCCTTGCTGCTCAGAAAGATCAAGGAGGCCGAATGACGGTCTCTGGAGTCGATTTGGCCGCCATCGCGCGCGGCGAAGGGCCAGATGAGATTGGCGGAAATAAGAGCAGCGCCCGAAATCGTTTCGTGGGGCTGGTCACTCGAGTGGAGCGAGAGGGCCTAGTAGGCATCGTTGAGATTCA
>Ga0114969_10002043_pt1 | contig 16753 bp, 16 predicted proteins | sample M_130807_MF_Meta_FD_87316 | JGI IMG/M metagenome (GOLD analysis project Ga0114969, IMG submission 87316) | Freshwater microbial communities from Lake Montjoie, Canada to study carbon cycling - M_130807_MF_MetaG | ecosystem: Environmental > Aquatic > Freshwater > Lake | place: Lake Montjoie...
CATGGCATGCACGTCATCAGTGCGGGTCCTGCTGGTGAAGCGCCGGCCGGCGGCGGCATGGGTGGCGGTGGCATGGCTCCGGCCCCGGCTGCTACGCCCGTCAGCAATGCTGGTGCCAAGGCTCCGGACGATGCCATTGTGGTTTGCACGCCGAAGGCGGTGATGCAGGAGATGGGTTCGCCCTATCCGGTCCAGCTGATCGACGACATTGCGAAGAACAAGAAGATCATCATGAAGATCGAGCAGGACGACACCGTTCGTGAGTTCAACATCACCGGCGCACCGCACAAGGCGGTAGGCGCGCCCAGCCTGGTGGGTTACTCCACTGCGGTACTGGACCCGAGCAAGAAGAAGCTGACGGTCACGACGTCCAACATTCTGGGCTCGCCTGACGTCGTTTATACGGAGACCTTCGAACTGTCGGACGATCGCAATCGCCTCAACTACACGAACAAGTCGAGTTTGAGCGCGACGGTGAACGGCAGGTACTGGCAGTATCAGCCGGGCGCTTTCGTAGGCCCCTATGGCTGCACCAACGCGAAGAAGTAAATAACCGCGAAACTGCGGCAGACCTGCGGGTCTGCCGCAATCTGGCTGCATCGCCGGCTTCCGGCGATGCAGTTAGTCGTTTAGAGAACAGCGGAATTGCAATTGGAGTGGGGGCGTATCGTGCTGTTGGTCGCTGGCAAGTCAGCGTCTACGCTCCCCAGGAAAGTACGACGGCAGGCGTTTGACCGGATTGCCTGAGCCATCGGGCTGACGTCATCTAGATTGGTAAATAAGGGGATTACATATGAACAAGATTTTTAGACCTGTCACTGCAGTCACTGCGTTTCTGGCGTGTGCTTCGGTCGGGATTCTGGCCCATGCGGCGGGTGCCCCTGACACCACTGCCCTGAAGACGACCGGTATCTACATGACCTACGACAGCCGCAAGGGTGTCGTTCAGGACGGCGGCAAGGCGGCAGACTGGGTGGTAGCGGCGGGTCAGGGCGATGCTGTTGCCGCATACAACCTCGGCGTCCGCTCTGATATCGGCGACGGTATCCCGGCCGACAAGGCAGAGGCTGCGAAGTGGTATCGGCAGGCTGCTGACAAGGGACACGACTACGCACAGTCCAACCTCGCCATGCTGTACGACAAGGGGCAGGGTGTGGCCCAGGATTCCGCCGAGGCCGTGAAGCTGTATCGCATGGCTGCCGAGGTGGGTATTGCGCCCGCGCAGACCAATCTTGGCGTCAAGTACGCCAATGGCGACGGCGTCGAGCGTAACAACGTCCAGGCTTACCTGTGGCTGAGCCTCGGTGCGGCGCAGGGCAATGTGACGGCCACGAGGAATCTGGAGACCCTGACCAAGCGTCTGTCCCCCGCGGATCTCACCGAGGCGAAGCGTCTGGTTGCTGAGTGGAAGCCCAAGGCGCCCGCTGCGGCGGCTCCTGCGGCCCCTGCTGCTGACGGCGGCATGGGCGCCGGCGGCATGGGCGGCGGTGGCGGCATGGGCGGCGGCATGGGCGGCGGTGACGCCGGCATGGCCCCGGGCGGCGGCTGATCACGTCCTGAGTTGTATTGCTCGGGTCTTGTTCGACCGAGAGTCGTTCAAGACCCGAGCCTCCTCGCTCCATTGCGAGCCTGATTCAAAGAATCCCAAAGTTTCCTGAACCCGACGCAGTCTGAAGGACTGTCGGTGTACCCTCCTCGATTCATCAATCCAGCGGAGGGGCGGTGGGAAAAATCTTCGCAAATCCCCTGAGCAGGCGAACCGGCGCGACGGTTGCCATGGTTGGCCTGTTGCTCGCGTGTGCTGCCGTCTACGCGCAGCGTCCGTTCCGTGAGTACCCCGCAGTAGAAGGCGACGCTACGGCTTCGCTGCCTGCGGACTACAACGTGCCGGCTGAATTTGTACTCGGCAGACTCATGTTTCCGGCGCGTGGCCGATGGGGTAACCGCAACTGGAAAGAGGGCTACTCAGCCTGGACTGTCGACTATCCGCTGGGTGACCGAAACTACCTGCGCCACCTGCGACGCCTGATCAATACATCAGTGCGCTCGGTTGAGCAGCCGGTGGATCTGGACGACGGCGACGATGTCTTCAACTGGCCGTTCCTGCTGGCCAGCTTCGTTGGTGGTTGGGATCTCACTGATGATCAGGCGGCAAAGCTGCGCGAATACCTTCTGCGCGGTGGCTTTCTGATGTGTGACAGCTTCTATGGCACGGTCGAGTGGGATGGTTTCCAGGAAACCCTGCGCCGTGTTTTTCCCGACCGTCCCATCGTGGAACTGCCCAATGACAGTCCGATCTTCCATACGGTCTACGATCTGGAAAAGCGCAGCATGGTCCGCAATGGCCGCTCCCTCCGCGGCGGTGGACTGGGTTACCGGCTGGACGGCGTTGATCCGCACTGGCGCGCCGTGCTTGATGACGACGGCCGCGTCATGGTTGCGATCAGCTTCAACAATGACCTGGGTGATTCGTGGCAATACGCTGACATTGCCGAGTATCCGCAGGAAGACACCTATCTAGGCATACGCCTTGGTGTCAATTACGCCATCTATGCCATAACGCACTGAGGCGGTCGGGCTTAGTGACCGCCAGCCTTCGCTGGAGCAGTCTTGTAGACCGGCAGTAGCGCGTGTTCGCCGAAGGCGGTTTTCAGTCCGGCAATGGCGCAGCTCTCGTCCTGCGTGCCGTCTGCTCCGCTGACACCCAACGATCCGATCATCTGTCCATCGACCACGATCGGGAGACCGCCCACGCCCAGATAGAAGTTGAAAGCGTTGGGCGCGACATTGCGCGGGGGCACATAGCCGGAATTCTTCATCGGCGCTCCGCGCAGTGATGTTGGCTCACGGAGCCGCAGCGCAGTCTGCGCCTTGAGGAGTGCCGTGCGTGCATTGGCCGGCAGTTCGCCATCCATGCGCTCCATGTGAACCATTTCACCGGCGTTGTCCAGAACGTACAGGCTCATCGTGGAGCCGTTGTTGGACGCAAACTCGCGACAGCCGCGCGCGACGTTCTTGGCTGCTGCAAGCGATATCTGATTACCCTCGAACACGTGGGCGGCCTCTGCCCCTGATACGACCCATTCCGGGGGGAGGGTGGCCTTCGGCGCCCGTGTGGAACCCCAGGTCGGGACCGGAAGGGGTTCGCCTGCAGCGGCGCTGGCGTTGTTCTCGGCCGTCTCACGAACATCCTCGAGCAGTGGTGGCACCGAGGGTCCCAGCACTTCGAGCATGGCCTTGTGTACGCAGATCTCGTCGCTCCAGACCGGTGGGTTGGGACGGTAGCCCCCGGCGCCGACATAACCGATGGTCTGGTTGTTGACCACGATAGGCAGCCCGCCCGCCACCGGATACAGCCCGAGCTGAACCTCATAGGCTTCCTGGTTCGGATCCCGCGCCACGCGATTCATTGTTGCTTTGCTTGGTTCACGCGTCAGCAGTGCGGTGCGGGCCTTCATTTCGGCTGTGACGACGTTTGTGTAACCCTGACCATCCATGCGATCGAAATAGACGTGGTTGCCGTCGTTATCGAGCACCATGATGGTGTGCTGCGGGGCTTCGCCGTTGATCTGCGGCGGGTAGATCACATTGCCGTCCTTGTCACGCTCGTAGGAGCGCTTTGCCGCGCGCGCAACCACCAGTGCTTCGCAGGTCTCGGCAATCCTCTGTGCCGTGGCAAGGTTGATGGTCGTGAAATCGTGAATCCTTGCAGCAGCCTTGCCGCTGACCACGAACTTTTCCGGCACAGTCTGCGCGCATGCCACGCTGCCCAGCACGATCATGCAGGCGGCAATCAGAGCAGGCTTCATCACGTGATTTTTCATTTGAGGTTTCCCTGATTTCCCCGGTCTGGCGGTGCAATGCCGCGAACTGTTGGTGCTGGCAGGCTATGGGTTCGTTAACACGAACTTCTGGATCCGCTTGCCGTCCTCGACTTCGCCAGTGTAGACGTTTCCCTTGGAGTCCGTGCCAATGGTGTCGATCCAGTGAAGATTCCCGGCATATCGACCGTTGCCGCCGAAGGCGCTGACCAACTTCCCGCTCTTTCGGTCGTGAATCCAGACCATGTTGTTGGTGCCATCAGCGATCAAAAGATATTTCTGTGCGCGGTCGGCGGAGAAGGCCATGTTGAAGGTGGTGCCGCATGGACCGGTCATGCCGAAGGGAGCGCCACAATCCGGGCCGCGAGCCTGCGTCGAAGGGTGTACGGGAAAGCTCATCACCCACTTGCCCTCCCGGGTAAAGACCTGCATGCGATCGTTGCCGCGTTCACAGACGTAGACCAGGCCGTCACGGGATACATGGATGCAGTGAAGGGCGGGCACAAACTGCTGTAATTCCGGAGGGGGGCCGGAGATGTCGTAGGGTGGCACGGGATCGTTGTCGATTTCGGACAGCGGGGTGCCGTGTCCGCCCCAGCCACGCTTGAAAGCTCCCGTCCTCATGTCGAAAACGAGAACGCGCTTGTTGCGTGCACCGTCGGCGACGAAAATTTCCTGTGCCTCGTCATCCAGCCCGAAATCCTCGATGCCAGGCAAGAATTCCGTGCCCTGATTGTCCTGTTTGAGTTCGCGGCCCTTGGGCCAGCGGTGACCGAAATCCCAAAGCAGCTTGCCGTCGGCGGAGAACTTCTGAATGCTGTCCCCGGGTTCGGTGCCGGAGATCCAAACGTTGCCCTCCCGATCCACCGCCATGCTCTGCAGGTGGCTGGGCCAGCCGGGCACGTAATCCTTTCCACCCCATGCCCTGACGACGTTGCCCTTGGGATCCAGTTCCAGAATCTCTGGTCCCAGTACGCAACAGTCAGCGCGCGCCGGCGTTGTTGCCGCGCCCAGTTCGTCGGGCTTCGCGTCCGCCGACCGGTTGATCATCCAGACATGGTCGTTCTTGTGATCGACGAACAGATCGACCACCTGCTGCATGCTCCACTTGTTCGGCAGCGGTTTGGGCCAGTAGGGGTCTACTTTGTAGATGGGGGCTGCTTGTCCGTGAGCGACACAGCTGGCACCGACCAACAGAGCTGCCGCCAGGCGAACCATGGGCCGGGGCATTGCGAATCGGAGCATGGGCTTCCTGCCAATCCGGACTGGGTGCCGGGTGTTTCTCAACTCTTCTTTGCACCACCGCTGGCGACGCGGTGGATCGCCTTGCGCACCTTGCTGTAGGTGCCGCAGCGGCAGATGTTGGTCATGCCTGCGTCAATCTCCGCATCCGTGGGGTTCGGCGTCTTCTTGAGCAGCGCGACCGCAGACAGGATCATGCCCGACTGGCAGTACCCGCACTGCGGCACGTTTTCCGCAATCCAGGCCTGTTGCACCGGGTGACTGCGGTCCTTGGAAAGGCCCTCGATGGTCATGATCGACTTGCCGCCCACTGCACTCACCGGCAGCGAGCAGGAGCGGGTGGGTTCGCCATCAAGCAGTACCGTGCAGGCTCCGCATATTCCCATGCCGCAGCCGAATTTCGGGCCGGTGAGGCCGACGGAATCACGCAGTGCCCACAGCAGCGGGGTGTCTGCGTCGACGTCCACTTGCTGCTTCTTGCCATTGACCGTGAGGGTGATCATTTTCAGGTCCTCGCTACGGAGAATTCGAGATTATGGCGCGACAAAGGAAGCGAACGGATGCGCTTGCCTGTGGCCGCAAAGATCGCGTTGGTCAGCGCTGGCATGACCGAGCCGGTGCCCGGCTCGCCGACACCGCCGGGCGGCTCCCTGCTCTGAACGATGTGGCCCTCGAACACCGGAGACTGGGACATCAGCAGAATCGGGTAGTCGTGGAAGTTGCTCTGCTGGACTGCGCCGTTTTCCAGCGTGATTTCACCGCTCGCAAGAGCCGTGAGCGCGTACATCGTGCCACCCTCGGTTTGCGCCAGGATGTTCTCCGGATGGATTGCGATGCCGCAGTCGATGGCCGTGACGATACGGTGGAGCACGATGTTGTCCCCCGTCACCGAGATCTCGGCAACCGTGGCCACGATGCTGCCAAAGCCCTCGGTCGTGGCAATTCCCTGGAAGCGTCCGGCAGGTGCCTTGCCCCAGCCCGCTCTCTGGGCCGCAAGGTCGAGCACCATGCGTTGCCGAAGCCCTTGCTCGTGTTGCAGCAGTGCGCGCCGGAACTGATACGGATCCTGCTTGGCTTTCACCGCCAGTTCGTCAATGAATCCCTCGAACATGAAGGGGTTGTGGGACAGGTTGACTGAGCGCCAGAAGCCGAAGCGCAAGCCAATGTCCTTGTTGACGCCGGTAACCCGGAAGTTGGGTATCTGGTAGCGGCAGTCGGACATGCCCCCGGTGTACATCGGTGGACGATTGGCGCCAAAGTTCGGGGAGGAGGCTGTTACGACGCTGCAGTCCATGACCGACAGCGACTCGTCGGCTGCAAAGGAGGCGCGAAAACGCACCGCAGCGGCAGGCCTGTAGTAGTCGTGCTGGATGTCTTCCTCGCGCGACCAGATCAGCTTGACCGGGCGGCCAGCGGCCTTGGCCGCCGTGGCGGCCTGCGCCACGTAGTCTGATTCGCCGCGGCGGCCGAAACCGCCACCGAGGTACATCGTATGCATCGTGACCCGTTCGACCGGGATATTCAGTGCCGCCGCAGCCGCGGCCTGAGCCTCCTGGGGTGCCTGTGTTCCGCACCATACTTCGCACCCGTCGGCCGTCACCTGAACGGTGCAGTTCATCGGCTCCATGCAGGCGTGCGCGAGATAGGGCACTTCGTAGACGGCTTCGACGACGTTTTTGGCTGCAGCGAGTGCGCTCTCGGTCGCGCCATCGTTGCGAGTGGCGGTGCCGGGCTCGCCGAACCCTGCCTGCAGCAGACTCGAGACTTTGGCACTGTCGATGCCGCCCAGTTTGCCCGGCTCAAATTCGGCCTTCACCTGCTCGAGGGCTTTCTTCGCCTGCCACCATGAGCTGGCCAGAACCACGACGCCGTTGTCGAGAGCAACCGTGGAGTGAAAGCCCTTGACCCGCCGCGCTGCACTGTCGTCGAACGACTTGAGTGTTCCGGTCAGCTGCGGCGCAGTCCTGATCGCACCGAAGAGCATGCCGGGCAATCGCTTGTCGATGCCGTATTGCGCACTGCCGTCCACCTTGGCGGGCACATCGACACGGCGCGGAGAGGTGCCGATGATCTTGAAGTCCTCGATATTCTTGAGTGCCGGTTGCTGGGGAACCGGCATGTTTGCGGCAGCGGCGGCGACGCTGCCGAAGGTGGTGGTGCGACCACTGGCAGCATGGGTGATGGTGCTGTTGGCCACCGTGCACTCGCTGGCTGGCACCCCCCAGTTCTGGGCGGCCGTCGCCACCAACATTTCCCGTGCCGCTGCCGACAGGCGGCGCAGCTCGTTGTACCAGCCGCGTACCGCGAAGCTGCCAACCGTGGTCTGCCGATTGTTCATCGGGTTGTTGTAAACCTTGGCAGCGGCCGCATCCTGAGCCCTGAGCTTGCGCCAGTCGCCGCCCAGCTCCTCCATCATGATCATCGGCATGGCGGTGTGGGCGCCCTGACCCATCTCCACGGCCGGCACCGTGATGGTGATGGAGTCGTCGGGGGAAATCTGGATGAATGCCGAGGGCGCGCGCACGGGCGCAGCGGCTGCGGCCGGACGGGGCGGTGCGGCTTCCTGCGCCTGCAGCTTGATTCCCAGCGCAAGGCCTCCACCGACAGCGGCTGCGGTGTAGACGAAATCCCGACGCGACAGGGTCGGCGGGGTGGGTGACGAAGTGCGGCTCATGCAGGCGTCTCCTCGACAACAAGTGCCGGAATTATAGACCCGACGCGGCGCAACGGGGGGCAACTGATCAGCGCCATCGGCACCCGATCCGAATGCCTCAGGTCACCCAACGCTGCTCCCGCACTGTCGCGCGCACGGGATTCTGATACATTTCCGTTCCATGAAGTGGTTTGCCGCGGTGCTTGGATTGGCTTTGGTGCTGTTGCAGTACCGACTGTGGCTGTCTGAGGATGGCGTCCGCGGTGTCCTGCAGGTGCAGGGGGCCGTCACAGCGCAGCGTAAGCAAAATGATGGCCTGGCAGAACGCAACCTCCAGCTGGCGGCCGAGGTACGTGACCTCAAGCAGGGGTACGCGGCGCTTGAAGAGCGTGCCCGCAATGATCTTGGGATGATCAGCGTCGGCGAAAGCTTCTATCAAGTAGTGCCTGGCAAGACCAGTTCTCTGGGCACCAGTCCCGCGCCCGCCGCGCCGCCAATCCGCACCGCTGCGCGTTAGGTTTCACCGCGGATGCAGTCGCCGCCGCCTTACTGGCTGCTGATGCCGGCTGCAGGGGTCGGCTCGCGATTCGGCGGGGGAATACCCAAGCAGCATCTGCCGCTGGCCGGTTCAACCGTACTGGAACTCTCCCTGCAGCCATTCCTGTCTGACTCAGGCTGTCGCGGCATCACGCTGGCGCTTTCGTCGAAGGACCCCTGGCGGACTGCCCTGCGTGCCAGATTGCCGGCGACCGCGCGTGTTGTTGACGGTGGCGCTGAGCGCGTCGATTCGGTTCTCGCAGCACTGGACAGTCTGCGCGGCGATGCCCGGGAGGAAGACTGGGTATTGGTCCACGATGCGGTCCGGCCCTGCCTGGCGGGCAGCGATCTGGAACTGCTGCTGAGGGCGGGCGGTGCAAGTGCCGAGGGCGCGTTGCTCGCGGCACCTCTGGCCGATACGTTGAAGCGCGCTGGTGCCGATTCGTGCGTGGCCGCCACCGTCTCGCGTACCGGGCTCTGGCGCGCGCTGACGCCGCAGATGTTCCGTTTCGGAGCCCTCCGTGCAGCGCTGCTTGCAGCGCGCGCGGCGGGGCGGCACCCCACCGACGAGGCCGAGGCCATCGAGTGGCAGGGCGGGCAGCCGCTGCTGGTGGCGGCCGGACAGAGCAATCCCAAGATTACGACCGCCGGCGACCTGCCTTTGGCGGCAGCCATTCTCGCAGCGCGCGCAGGAGAGTCACGATGATCAGGGTGGCAGCGGCTACGATATTCATGCGTTCGGTCCGGGCGATCACGTGGTTCTTGGCGGCGTGCGCGTCGCGCACAGCCATGGTGTGCTGGCGCATTCGGACGGCGATGTGTTGCTGCATGCGCTGGTGGATGCATTGCTGGGGGCAGCCGGCCTGGGCGACATCGGGCAGCACTTCCCGGACAGCGATCCACAATGGAAAGGGGTTGCCAGCAGGAAGTTTGTGCTTGGGGCGTTGCAGTTGCTGCAGAAAGGTCACTGGCGGGTCGTCAATGCGGACCTCACGCTGCTGGCACAGCTGCCGCGCATCGCTCCGCATCGTGAAGAGATCCGCATTCAGCTCGCGACGCTGCTGGGCGTCCCGCTCAACTGCGTGAACCTCAAGGCCACGACACCCGAGCATCTGGGAGCGATTGGCAGGGGAGAGGGGCTCGCGGCGATGGCTACGGTGCTGATCGAACGCACCCCGGCGGTGCCCGCAGACGCCGTGTGAGCGCGTTACGTTGCTGCTGACTCAGCGTCTCGACAGCAGCACCAGTGTTGCACCGGTGCCGCCGTCTCGCGGCCGCGCCGACGTGAAGGCCAGCACCGGATCCGCCCGGCGCAGCAGCGTATTGACCGTCTGCTTCAGTATTGGTCCGCGCGGCCCGGAGCGCATGCCCTTGCCGTGGATGACGCGCAAGCAACGCAGCCCCTGGCTGCGGGCGGTGCCGAGAAAGGCTACCAGCTGTTCGTGTGCCTCACGCCCGTTGCATCCATGAAGGTCCAGTTCGGCCTCGATGCGATAGTCGCCGCGCCGCAGTTTCTGCAAAACCGTGTTTGGGACGCCCTCGCGGCGGAAGTGCAGTTCGTCCAGCGGTTGGGTCTCGATGAACGGACCGGGTGCCGCCAGACTCTCTGTCAGCACCGCTGCGCGCTCCGCGCGGGCAAATCGTGCCTTGGCCGCCCTGCGCGGCCTGACAGGCGCAATGCGTCCGTCCGGCTTCAGAGGCTTTGCATCCTGCACCGCCGCCCGGAACAGGGCTTTGTCATGATCGTTGCTCATTGCTGTCCGTTCCACCTGCGCCCGTTCCTCCGGGCGCGCGCATTCAGTATATTGGCGCGCCTTGAAGATACTCATCAGCAATGACGACGGCTACGGGTCGCGCGGGATTACGGCGTTGCGTTCGGCGCTCGCTGGCCTGGCCGAGCTCACCACCGTGGCCCCGGACCGCAATCGCAGCGGTGCGAGCAACTCACTGACGCTGGAAACGCCCCTTCGGGTGGTCGGTATCGAGCCTGGGTTGTACAGCGTCGTCGGCACGCCCACCGACTGTGTACACCTGAGTGTCTCTGGGCTGTTCGACACGCGCTTTGACATGGTGGTCAGCGGCATCAACCATGGCGGCAACCTCGGCGATGATGTGCTGTATTCCGGCACCGTGGCCGCAGCCATCGAAGGTCGCTTCCTGGGCCTGCCCACGGTTGCCATATCCCTGTGCTCCGGTCCGGATACGGGGCAGCACTTCGACACCGCAGCAAGGGTGGCGCGCCAGATCGTCGCCGGCCTGCTGCAACGTCCTCTGGAGAGCGAGCTGGTGCTGAACGTCAATGTGCCCGACGTGCCTTGGGAGGAGCTGCGCGGCTTCGTGGCCACGCGCCTTGGCCGGCGCCACGAGTCGGAACCTGTCATCCCGTCACGGGATCCGCGGGGCCAGCCGGTCTACTGGATCGGTGCGGCAGGGCCCGGCAAGGATGTTGAGCCTGGCACGGACTTCCATGCAGTGGCCAACCAGCAAGTGTCGGTCACCCCATTGACCATTGATATGACGCGGCATGCGGCTGTGCCGCTGCTCGGTCAATGGCTGTCGGTGCTCACATGAACGAGTCGCGCCACGCCGGTATCGGCATGACCTCGGCGCGCACGCGCGACCGGCTGGTCGAGCGTCTGCGCGGGCAGGGGATCCGCGACGAACGGGTGCTGGATCGTATCCGCAGCGTGCCCCGCCACATCTTCGTTGACGAGGCGCTGGCCAGTCGCGCCTACGAGGATACGGCGCTGCCCATTGGCTTCAGCCAGACGATCAGCCAGCCCTATATCGTTGCACGCATGACCGAGGCCCTGATTGCGGGCGGGCCGTTGAAAAAAGTATTGGAGCTGGGCACTGGCTGCGGCTATCAGACCGCAGTGCTGGCGCCATTTGTCGGCAAGATCTATTCGATCGAGCGTATCGCCGGCCTGCACCTGCGTGCGAAACAGCTGCTGAAGGAGCTGCAGATCAACAACGTGTTGCTCAAGCATGGTGATGGATTTGCTGGCTGGAAATCCCAGGCGCCCTTCGATGGCATCATCGTCGCCGCGGCACCGCTGGCTGTCCCGGAAGCGCTGCTCAAACAGCTTGCGAAAGGCGGCCGACTGATCGTGCCGGTGGGGCCGGAACGGCGCCAGGAGTTGGTGCTGTATCGCCGGAGCGAGAAAGAAGGATTCGAGCGCCGCTCTCTGGGTCCGGTGAGCTTCGTGCCGTTGCTTGGTGGGACAAGTTAATGTCAAAAATAGCTCGAGCTATTCGCTGTAACTCGATGATATTGGTCGAATAAAAAAATACTTGTCAGTACGTATTAGCCGCAGCTAGTATCTGACTCTGTCGCCACGCGGCGACGGCCTCGGCAACGAGGCGCACCGGATGAAGACACAGGAAGGACGGCGGGTCACAGAGTTCAGAAAAATAATAAAAACCACGTTGGATAATAATAAAAATCGTCAGTTATTCGATTCTGTCAGCTTCGGGTAATTGGTTGGTCGACCACTCCGAATCTCCTGTGTCTTCTTCCGGTGCGCTTCACCGAGCGGGTATCAGCCCCGCCACCACCTCGCGACCCTCCTGACTCAGCACGTTGTAGGTGCGGCATGCCGCGCCCAGTTCCATGCATTCCAGAGCAACGCCCAGGGCTTCGACTGCATGGCGCAGGGCCGCCGGTGGCCGAACCTGAGAACCCGTGGTACCGATCAGGATGATGCGCGGCTTCAGGTCCAGGATTGGCTGCAACTGTTCGCGGGTCAGCGACGCCGTCCCGGTGGCCGGCCAGCCGGTGATCAGTTGGCGCGGGCTGAGGATGCAGGGCTCGCGGAGGCATTGATCCTCGATCCACAGTTCGCTTTGCGTGTAGCGACGCACCCGCAGGGCGCTCGACTGATTGTCCAGTGTCAGCAGCATGGCGAGGTACGATACGACAACATGTCATGTGCTGTCCTCGTTCTGGCTGATTTATACCCGGGATCCGGTGCGCTGCCGGAACTCGGTTCCGTGCCTCGACTGCCTTTGCTGGAGGGTGCGCTTGCGCGCGCCGTCAGCGAGCCACTGGGTGCGGGCGGATGGCGTGCGTGGCTGAGAGATCGCCTCTGCGCCGATCTGGCCGTTCAGGTCGTTGAATCCGGGTGCTGGCTCGCGACGCCGGTGCACTATGTGGCCGGGCTCGACACCCTGAGGCTGCATGGCGAGGGGCTGCTGCGTCTGGCTCACCCGACGCAATTGCAGCTGGCAGACGACTTTGCGCGCGTGTTCGCGGGTTCAGGCTGGCGGCTGATCGCCACGGACGCGCGGGAGATGCTGCTGCAGGGCCCAGCGCTTGCAGCCGAGGCGCCGGATCCGGCGCGCTTCACCGGCCAGAGCACGCGCGAGGCTTCGCCCCAGGGTGAAGGCAAGGCGGCCTTGCGGCGGCTGCAGAGCGAGGTCGAGATGTGGTTGCACGGCGCCGAATTCCACGGCGGTGATGGCGCGAGGCGACTGAAGGTCAATGGACTGTGGCTCTGGGGGCAATCCTATGCACGGTCGTTGGCGCACGACGCTGAAGATCTCATGGCCCGCCCCATGGGTTCTGTTGGCCACAACCAAGCCGCACAGCTGTATGCCGACGACCTGGGCGCACGCGCCTGTGCGGTGGCAGCGGGCATGATGCATGCGCCGCTGCCGGAGCGCTGGGCCGACGATTCCCGTCCAGCTGGCGATCGATATGTGGTGCTGAATGTCCCGGGCGCGAACGTGATCGGGCAAGTGGAACAGTTTGCGCAGCGCTGGTTCGAGCCGGCGCTCGCTGCTTTGGGTGCAGGCCATTTCAAGATGCTTGAGCTGGTGTGTGGAGGGCGCCTTTGGCGGCTCGACTCCGGCACGCGCTGGCGGTTCTGGCGTCGCCGCAGCCACTGGCTGCCGGAGCTGCTGTCATGCTGACACTGGCGCGACGCACGATCACCGGTGACGCAGAGGCGCTCGACGCGACGCTGCATCCGGTATTGCGCAGGGTCTACGCTGCGCGCGGCATCCGCACGATGGCTGAACTGGCGCAGGCACTCGACGGGTTGCTGCCCATCGGTACGCTCTCTGGCGTGGGCGCTGCCGCGGAGTTGCTATGCGCGCATCGCGAAAACCGTGTCACTGTGGTCGGCGATTTCGATGCCGATGGCGCCACCAGCACGGCGCTGGTGCTGCGTGCGCTGCGCAGCTGGGGCTTTGCCGACGCCGATCACCTGGTTCCCAATCGCTTCGAGTTCGGCTACGGCCTGACACCGGAAATCGTGCAGGTGGCGATCGCGCGCGGTTCCCGGCTGATCATGACGGTGGACAATGGTGTCGCCAGCAACGCCGGCGTGGCTGCCGCGCGAGCGGCCGGCATCGATGTGCTGGTAACTGATCATCATCTCGCCGGTGAGGCACTCCCGGCTGCGAACGTGATCGTCAACCCCAACCTGCCTGGCAGCGACTTTGGCAGCCGCGCGCTGGCCGGGGTCGGCGTCGCCTTTTACGTGATGGCGTCGTTGCGTCGATTGCTCGATTCGGCCGGACTGCTGCCGCCCGGCGCGCCGCCGGTCACGCAATGGCTGGATCTGGTCGCGCTCGGTACGGTCGCGGACGTTGTGCCGTTGGACCGCAATAACCGTGTGCTGGTGGCGCAGGGTGTGGCGCGCATTCGGGCCGGCCGTTGTGTCCCGGGCATCAGTGCGCTGCTCGCCGTCGCGAACCGTGATGCGGCACAGATCGTTGCCGGTGACCTGGGCTTCACGGTGGGGCCACGGATCAATGCTGCAGGCCGGCTCAGTGACATGTCGCTCGGCATACGCTGCCTGCTCAGTGACGACCCTTCAGAAGCCCGTACGCTTGCCGAGGAGCTGAATGCCCTGAACCAGAAGCGGCGTGAAATCGAGGCCGACATGCAGACGCAGGCATTGGCTGCGGTGCGCAGCCTGCGCACCGGTGCGCAGCAGGCGTCCACCGCAGAGACGCCGGTCGCGGGCCGTGGCGAGACGCGCTCCGGCGTGGTGCTCTTCGATCCGGGTTGGCATCAGGGCGTGGTCGGGCTGGTGGCCAGCCGCATCAAGGAGCAGCTGCGTCGGCCGGTCATTGCGTTCGCACCGGCTGACGGGGAGCAGCTGCGTGGCTCGGCGCGTTCGGTGGCCGGTGTGCACGTCCGTGACGTACTCGCGAGCATCGATGCGCGGCATCCCGGTTTGATGGGACGCTTTGGCGGCCATGCGATGGCCGCCGGGCTGTCGCTGGAAATGCGGCACCTGGACCAGTTCGCACGGGAGTTTGACGCCGAGGTCGCACGCTGGCTCGCGGTGCATGGGTCGCCAGACGTCATTGAAACCGACGGGGAGCTCGAGGAGCGGGAGATTGCGCTGCCTACGGCTGTCTCGTTGCGTGGCGGCGGTCCGTGGGGTTCCGCCTTCCCGGAGCCGCTGTTCGACGGCATGTTCGAGATCCGGAGCAGCCGTGTTGTCGGCGAGCGGCACCTGAAACTGCAGGTTTCTGCGCCGGAGGGGCGCGGCGTGTTCGAGGCGATTGCGTTCAACTGCATCGATCCGGCGGCACCGCGGCCCGCACCGGTGGGCCGACAGCGTCTGGCCTACCGGCTTGGCACCAACGAGTATCGTGGCGACCTGCGGCTGCAGTTGGTCGTCGAGCATTGGCTGCCCGCCTGAAGCCGCTCTGCGCTAGACTGCGCATCCTCCGTAACGGCTGGAAGAATCGTGGAAGTCACGCAACTCAAGCGCATGCTGAAAGATCTCGAGGAGCGCGTCAGCTCCTTGAGGGGGTTTCTTTGAATACGACAACAAGAAAGAGCGGCTCGAAGAAGTGTCGCGCGAGCTTGAGGACCCCGCAATCTGGAGCACTCCGGACAAGGCACAGGAGCTGGGCCGCGAACGCAGCCGCCTGAGCGCCGACCTGGAGGTCATGGATCGCACGGGCAGTGCCATCCGCGACTCCAGCGAACTGCTGGAACTCTCCGAGCACGACAACGACGCTGCCGCACTGGCCGAGATCGAGCGTGACGTCTTGCGCATCGATCAGGACGTGCGCAAGCTCGAGTTCAAGCGGATGTTTGGCGGCGAGATGGACTCACGCAACTGCTTCCTGGATATCCAGGCCGGTGCCGGCGGCACCGAGGCCCAGGACTGGGCGCAGATGCTGATGCGCATGTACATCAAGTGGGCGGCCGGCCACGGCTTTGAATGCGAGGTCATGGATTCGAGCCCGGGCGAGGTTGCAGGCATGAAGTCGGCCACCCTGGAGATCAAGGGTGACTACGCCTACGGCTGGTTGCGTACCGAGATCGGCGTGCATCGCCTGGTGCGCAAGTCGCCGTTTGATTCCGGCAACCGCCGGCATACCTCCTTCGCTTCGGTGTTTGTTTCACCCGAGATCGATGACGACATCAAGGTCGATCTGAACCCGGCCGACATCACGATGGACGTCTATCGCAGCTCGGGCGCGGGTGGCCAGCACGTGAACAAGACCGAGTCGGCGGTGCGCCTGACGCACGGACCCACGGGTATCGTGGTGGCCTGCCAGAATGAGCGCAGTCAGCACAAGAATCGCGCCACCGCGATGAAGATGCTGAAAGCCAAGCTCTATGAGCTCGAGGTGAACAAGCGCAATGCCGCAGCGCGTGTGCTGGAAGAGTCCAAGTCGGACGTGAGCTGGGGCCACCAGATCCGTTCGTACGTGCTTGACCAGTCGCGCATCAAGGATCTGCGCACCGGCGTCGAAGTCGGTGCGACCGACAAGGTGCTCGACGGCGATCTTGATCAGTTCCTGGAAGCGAGTCTCAAGGCCGGTCTTTAGAGGTGCGTGAAGTGAGCGAGGACGAGAACAAGCTGATAGCCGAGCGCCGGGCAAAACTGCACGCGGCCCGCCTCGACGGTGTGGCGTTTCCCAACGACTTCAGGCGCAATGCGCTGGCTGCCGAGCTGCTGTCGGCACATGCCGAACGCAGCAACGAATGGCTGGAGGCCAATCCGGTGCGCGTGCGGGTCGGCGGTCGCATGATGTTCAAGCGCGTCATGGGCAAGGCGAGCTTCGCCAAGATTGCCGACCGCAGCGGACAGATCCAGCTGTTCCTCCAGGATGCGTCGCTGGGCGGAAGCTACGAGGCCTTCAAGGGCTGGGATGTCGGCGACATCCTCGGTGCAGAGGGAGTGCTGTTCCGCACCCGCACCGGGGAACTGTCGGTGCGGGTCGAGAGCCTGCGGCTGTTGGCCAAGTCGCTGCGGCCACTGCCGGACAAGTGGCATGGCCTGACCGACACGGATACGCGCTACCGCCAGCGCTATGTGGACCTGATCGTCAACGACGACAGTCGTGCGCTGTTTCGCAAGCGCACCCGCATCGTGCGTGCCGTGCGCGATTTCCTCGACGCCATGGACTTCACTGAGGTCGAGACGCCGATGATGCAGCCGCTGGCCGGCGGCGCTGCGGCCCGGCCCTTTGTTACCCATCACAACGCGCTGGACATGCAGATGTTCCTGCGTATCGCTCC
>Ga0114969_10002048_pt1 | contig 16740 bp, 15 predicted proteins | sample M_130807_MF_Meta_FD_87316 | JGI IMG/M metagenome (GOLD analysis project Ga0114969, IMG submission 87316) | Freshwater microbial communities from Lake Montjoie, Canada to study carbon cycling - M_130807_MF_MetaG | ecosystem: Environmental > Aquatic > Freshwater > Lake | place: Lake Montjoie...
ATAGGGGTTTTGAAACACCATCTGCACTTTGCTGCGCATCGCTTTACGCTGTGCAGCATTGGCTCCCACCACGTCCTGCCCGTCCAGCACCAGCGAACCCGAAGTCGGCGCTTCGATCAGGGTTAACTGACGCGCCAAGGTTGATTTACCGCAGCCGGACTCACCGACTACTGCCAGGGTTTTACCGGTTGCCAGTGAAAAACTGACGCCGTTGAGCGCCTTAACGCGCTGGGGTTTGCTCAAGAAGCCTTGGCCAACCTGATAATGACGAGTCAGATCGGTGGCCTGCAATATTGTTTTCATCGTTGACCTTCGGCGCTGAGAGGAAAGTGACACCTGACGGCATAGTGATCCGCCACCCGGAGTTCTGGCCGCTGGGTGCGGCACTGCTCCTGCACATAAGGGCAGCGTGGTGCCAGCAGACAACCCACCGGGCGATCGAATTGCCCCGGCACGATCCCCGGCAGGGTAAATAGCCTCTCCGTACCTTTGCTGTGCTCAGGGATCGATTTCAGCAACGCTTGGGTATAAGGATGATGCGGCTGGCGGAAGATCGCTGGCACCGCAGAGACTTCGGCAACCTGCCCGGCGTACATCACCACCGCTTTATGGGCGATTTCGGCCACCACTGCCAGATCGTGGGTGATCAGGATCAGCGCCATCCCCTGCGTTTTCTGCAAGTTCAGCAACAGCTCCATCACCTGCGCCTGGATGGTCACGTCCAAAGCCGTGGTTGGCTCATCGGCGATCAACAATTTAGGCTTACAGGCGATCGCCATGGCGATCATCACGCGCTGGCTCATGCCCCCCGACAACTGATGCGGGTAGGCCTCTAACCGGCGTGCAGGATCGGGGATCTCCACCAGCGTCATCAGTTCAATGGCGCGATCGCGCAGCGCACTGCCCTTCAGGCCGTGGTGCAGCGTCAGCACTTCCATGATTTGCCGGCCCACGGTGTAGCTGGGGTTGAGCGAAGACATCGGATCCTGAAAAATCATGGCGATGTCTTTACCAATGATTTTGCGGCGCTCGCGGGCCGACATATTCAGCATGTCATTGCCGTTAAATTGCAGCATGTCGGCAGACACCCGCCCCTGCTTTTCCAGCAACCCCATCATCGCCATCATGGTGACCGACTTCCCCGAACCGGACTCACCAACGATGCCGACGATCTCCCCCTCTTTGACGGTTAAATTCACATTCTCGACGGCGCGAAACGGCTTTGCCCGCGCGCCGAATTCCACAGAAAGATTACGAATATCTAACAGACTCATGGGTTCACCTTATCCAGCCTGCTTCAGCCGAGGATCTAATGCGTCGCGCAGGCCATCGCCGATCAGATTGATCGAAACGACGGACAGCAAAATCGTCAGGCCCGGCATGGTGACAATCCACCAGGCGCGCTCCATATATTCACGCGCCGAGGCCAGCATGGTTCCCCATTCCGGTTGCGGTGGCTGAATGCCTAACCCCAAAAAGCCGAGCGCGGCAATCTCTAGGATCGCTGAAGAGAAGCTCATGGTCATATGCACAATCAGCGGAGCCATGCAGTTTGGCAACACGGTGAAAAACATCAGGCGCAGCGTACCGGCACCGCCGACGCGGGCGGCGGTCACATAGTCGCGGTGCAATTCCATCATTACCGAGGAGCGGGTCAAGCGCACGTAACCGGGCAAGGAGGCAATGGCGATGGCGATCATCGCGTTGAGCAGGCCAGGGCCAAGCACCGCCATGATGGCAACCGCCAGCAGCCCGAGGATCGCCCCCGGAATCAAGGCAAACACCACCGCACAGAAGCCAATAAACAGCGATAGCCGCCCACCGTGCATCAAGCGGGAGAGAATATCGCGCCCCACCTCATCGGTGCCTAAAGGAAAAGCGGCGCTGCCGCCGGTTTGCCACATCGGTGGCTGCATTAAATGATCGCGGTATTGGGTAATAGGATCATAAGGCGCGATCCACGGGGCAAAAATTGCGGCAATCAGCACCAACAGCATGAAAAAGAACGCCACGGTCGCGCCACGGTTGGCGAAAAAGCTCTGATAAAACTCTTTCAGCGGCGAAGGGTAGCTGCTGGAGAGATCGTCCGGTTCTGCCGCCGTACCGAGAGTATTCAAAATAGTCTGAGTCATAATCAGGCCCTGTTAAGCGTGGCGAATGCGCGGATTAACCACACCGTATAAAATATCCACCAGCAGGTTGGTGATAATCACCAGCGTCGCCACCAGCAGAATACCGTTCTGCACCACCTGATAATCGCGGCGACCAATCGCTTCGATCAGCCATTTGCCGATGCCGGGCCAGGAAAAGATGGTCTCCGTCATCACCGCGCCGCCCAACAGTGAGCTGACGCTCAGGCCGATAATGGTGAGCACCGGGATCAGCGCGTTGCGCAGCGTATGGCCGAAGATCACCCGGAAAGGAGATAGCCCTTTGGCATAGGCGGTGCGTACGTAGTCTTCACGCAGCACTTCCAACATTGATGAGCGCGTCATGCGCGAAACAATCGCCAGCGGCACGGTAGCCAGCACGATAGAAGGCAAAATCAGGTGTTTCAGGGCATTCAGGAACGCCCCCTGATTCGCATCAGGATCTTGGTATTGCGCGATCAGCGAGTCGATCAGCATAAATCCGCTGTGCGGCTCAATGTCGAAATCCAGATCGATGCGCCCCGATACCGGCGTCCAATCCAGTTGTACCGAAAAGAACATGATCAGAATCAGGCTCCACCAGAAGATCGGCATGGAAAAGCCGGTTAACGACAGGCCCATCACACCATGATCAAAAATAGAACCACGCTTTACCGCCGCCAGCACGCCGATCGGAATACCGACGATAATCGCCAGGATCATCGCTAAGGTGGCCAATTCCAGCGTTGCCGGGAACAGGGTTAAAAACTCATGCAGCACGGTCTCGTTTGAGGTTAACGAGATGCCTAAGTCACCGTGTAGCAGGCTGAGCAGATAGTTGAAATACTGCTGCGGTAGAGGCAGGTCCAACCCGAGCTTTTTCAGCATTTCTGCGTGATAGGCCGGATCTAGGCCACGCTCGCCCATCATTATCTCTACCGGATCGCCAGGGATCAGGTGCACCAGCATAAATGTGATCAGGGTGATGCCGATAAACGTCGGGATCAGCATCAGTAACCGCTTGATAATAAATTTGATCATCGCAATACCTGCCCGTTACTTACCGCCATCCACCGACAGCGTTTGCCCTGACACCCAGCCCGAATCCGGCGAGGCAAAGAACAGCACGGCATTGGCGATATCCTCTACCTTACCCAAACGGCGCATAGCGATTTGGCTCAGAATGGCCTGCTGTCTGGCTTCACCAAACTTCTGCCACTGGCGTTCGCTGCTGGGGTTGGAACGCACAAACCCCGGCGCAACGCTGTTGACGGTAATGCCGAATGGCCCCAGTTCATGCCCCAACTGGCGGGTCAGGCCAATCTGCGCCGCTTTCGCCGCCGCGTAGGCCTGGATGCCGGTCAGGCTGATACCAAGCCCTGCCCCGCTGGAGATATTGATGATCCGGCCATAGTTGGCGGCTTTCATCGAGGGTGCGACCGCTTGGGCAAACCAGAAGGTGCTATCCACGTTGACCTGAAACAGCGCGTGCCACTGCTGCGCCGTCACGTTTTCCAGCGGGTGGCCTTCCTGGCCGCGTACCCCACCGGCGCAGTTCACCAGTACATCGACCTTACCCACTTCGGCCACAAAGGTACTGACCTCGGCCTGAACGGTAACGTCAACAACCCGCGCCTGAGTCATAGCCCCGCACTGCTGCTGGGTGATCGCCAGGGTCTCGGCATCAACGTCACACACCCACACCTTGCCGCCCAACGCGGCGAAAGACTTGGCAATCGCCCGGCCAATCCCCTGTGCTGCGCCGGTGACCACGATGGTCTGCCCTGAAAAATCGAGATTCATTGCTCACTCCTTTTGAGTAATGCTGCCACCCGATCGAGGTTGGCCCAAGATAGCGGTGCGCCCTGTTCGATCTGGTGAATACCGGCGATCACCGCCTGCAACAGCGGCGTGGCGATGCCACGCTGTGCGGCCTCGCGCACGATGACGCCGAGCTGTTGATCGACTTCGGTTTTACGTTTGTGAATGGCTAAATCACGCCAAATGCCACTGTGGGTTTTGGCTGAACGCCGGTTGAATGCCACCATTGCATCCATCGAGGCATGGCTTTCTGCCAAAGGCGCATTGGCGCTGAACGCCGGGGGATGGAAACCGTTGAATCCTTCCAGCGGAATCTTGGCTGCCTCGGCAACCGCGCAAACCTCTTTACCGATGGCAATCAACACTGCGCGATAGTCAGGATGCGCCAGCACGTCGACGATGGATTCATTGGTCAACGCCGTGCCAAACAGCAGCGCACCGTAGCCCAACTTGCCCCACAGATAGCTGAAAATCCGCTCCGTTTGTAGCGCGTTCGGTTCAAATACCTGCATCAGTTGCAGAATATCAGCCAAGCGGGGCGTTAAAGCACCGTTCAGTTCACCCACCACCACCGCACCGCGCCCGGCATAGTGAATGTGGCCGGGCTCCAGAATATCGGCACCAAAGTTGATAAAGCAGCCGATACAGCGTGATTCGCCCACAATCTCGGCGATGATCAGCTCATTTAAGCCGTTTTGTACCGAGATCACTTCGCCCTGCGCCGCGAGGTGTGGTGCCAGAGCCCGGCAGGCGGGCTCTGTATGCTGCGCTTTAGTGCAGAGGAAAATACGAGGATATTGATTCGGGATCGCCACGCCCTGAGCATCAGCAGAAAAAAGCTGTTCCGGTAACAGCGCTTTAGCGGTGACGACGAACTCTTCAATCGGCCCGCTGATGCGCAGCCCGTGCTGGTTAATCGCCGCCACGTGAGCCGGATTGTTATCCACCAGCAGCACGTTCTTACCGGCACGGATCCAGTAGGCAGCCAGCGTGCCGCCCATGGCACCTGCGCCCCATACAACAATCGGTGAATCACTCATTGCCATGGCCCTTCCAGAATCGCGCGGGTTTCAGCTACCGCGATCTGCCACATGGCTTCCTCCACCTCGGCAGGGCGTTGATAGTAGCCACCGAAGTTGCCGTCCCCCAGATAATCTTTGGCCTCTGCCGCGTTCATTACGTGGAAACGCTGATAGTCGATCGGCGCTTTACGCGCATCCGGGCTCGGAGCGTTGGCTAAACGCGTCCAAGGCAGGTTTTCCATCCAACTGGCGTGAGAAGAGGTAGGGTCCACCGAGCGCACGTTAGCCAAGGTGTTGGGCGCATTCCACCAGTTATAGAAACGGACCTTAACCTCGGGATGACTGAGCATCCATTCGGTTGCCGCGCTGTGGGCGGGCTGATTGCCACCATGACCGTTGACCAGCACAATGCGTTGGAAACCCGAGCGGGCCAGGCTGTCCAGCAGATCGTGGATCACGCGCACGTAGGTTTCGACGCGTAAAGACACGGTACCGGGGAAAGCGGCGAAATAAGGCGTAACACCAAACGGTATAGCCGGATAAACAGGAATGCCCAGAGGCTCTGCCGCATCCACCGCCACTTTTTCTGCCAGGATCATATCCACGGCGACGCTTAAATAGGCATGCTGTTCAACGCTGCCCAATGGCACGACGACGCGATCGTCCTGCTGTAAGTAGCTTTCGATCTGCATCCAGTTCATATCTGCAATTTTCATGACTTCTCCCTCTGGTTAAGCTTAAAACCGGTAAAGTTTGGAGATTGATAACAAAGTGGTTTTTAGCCCGAGATACCCGGGCCTAGCGCACCGAGGGGCGCTCCGGCGGCTTACGCCGCTACGACCCCATCGGCACGCTCTCCCTAATAATGGGCGGTGTCATTAGTCTGAAAGTTGGTACAGCTTGGTAAATTTTTGCTCCAGATAATCCAGATACGGCGTGGCATCCAGGCCCTTACCGGTAGCGCGCTGTAATAACTCGTGAGGTAAATAGGTGCGGCCATGTTGCAGAATATTTTCCGTCAACCACTGCTTGAGCGGTGCGTAGTTGCCCTGAGCCAGTTCTATGGCTAATGACGGCTGCTGCTCCAGGGCGGCGGCCATAAACTGTGAGCCCATCACATTGCCAAGGGTGTAGGTCGGGAACGAGCCGATCATGCCTTTTGACCAGTGAATATCCTGCAACACGCCCTGGGTATCCGTGGTCGGTTTCACCCCCAGATAGGCCTGGATTTTCTCTGCCCAAAAACCCGGCAAGTCGCTGACCTTCAGGCTGCCATCGATCAGCCCCATCTCGATCTCAACCCGCAGCATGACGTGGAAATCGTAAGTCAGCTCGTCGGCTTCCACGCGGATCAGGCTCGGTTCCGAACGGTTAATCGCCCGGTGGAACTGCTCCAGCGAAATGTCGTCCAGCACGCCGGGGAAGGTGCTCTGCAAGGTGGCGTAATGGTTTTGCCAGAACGGCAGAGAGCGGCCCACGCGGTTTTCCCACAGGCGCGACTGCGATTCATACACGCCATAGCTGGCACCGGCCACCGCATACAGGCCAAACAGATCCAGCGTGAGTGCGGTGCCGCTTAAGGCAGGGGAAACATTCTGCTCATAAATGGCGTGGCCCGCTTCATGCAGGGTGCCAAATAGCCCAGCGTTGATAAATTGCGGGTTAAAGCGCGTGGTAATGCGCACATCGTCGCGAGTGATCGATATTTCAAACGGATGGGTGGTGGTATCCAGGCGGCCGCGCTGGAAATCATAGCCAATCATCGCCGCCAGTTGGGTAGATAGCTCGCGTTGCTGCCCAACCGGGAAGTGGCGGTGTAAAAAGGTGTTATCCGGCTTAGGTGCCGCATGCACCCGTTTCACCAGTGGTAATAAACGCGCCTGCAACTGGGCAAACAGGGTTTTCAGCGCAGGCACGGTTAAACCGGGCTCATATTCATGAGTCAGCGCTTCATACGGGTGATTTTCATAGCCGACCACATCGGCAAAGCGGCGCTTTAAATCAACGATCTTCTCTAAATAGGGCTGGAACAGGTGGAATTTATTCTGCTCCCGCGCCTCGCGCCAGGCCACTTCGGCGACGGCCACCAGTTGCGCCTGCTCCATTACCAAACTGGCAGGGACTTTTTTATAATGCGCGATCGCCTGTTCTAACGCCTGATGCGATCGCTGCTGATGCCGGGTTAAACCCGCCTGCTGCTTCTCCTGCGCTAACGCCGAGGCCAACTCATCGGACAAAATCATATTTTGTGCCAGGCTGCTCAGGGTGGCAATTTGTTGCCCGCGATGAATGCTGGCACCATTAGGCATGCCGGTGCTGGCATCCCAGTTTAATAAATTAATCACGTTCAGCAGATCGCCCAGGCGAGTGACCTGCTCTTTTAATGGAGCATGGCTCATGATATTCCTCAAAATAGCGGCCTCATCACCCTTATAAAATAAGGATGATGAGATTTATCAATAGTATTAAATAATTACAGCGACAACTCTCGAATATTATTTAGCAATATCCGCATCGGCATAATTATTTAAGGTTAATGGGCTAGCCACTACCCCGGTGACTTTTTTATTGGTTGCCAACGCATTAAGTGGATGGAAGAGGGGGATCCAAGGTAAATTATCCTGGAAGATCACCTGTGCGTGTTTATACATTTCCGTACGTTTGCCAATATCCGATTCTGCCCGAGCATCTTTCAACAATTGATCGAAGGGTTTATCACACCAGCGCGAGAAATTACTGCCATCTTCCAATCCTGAACAGGAGAGATTGTTTGACAGGAAGTTATCAGGATCGCCGTTATCCGATGCCCAACCCAATACCACCGAGGTATGTTCGCCGTCACGTGCGCGGCGCAGCAACTCGCCCCACTCGATGGTTTTGATATTGACGTTGACGCCAATTTTCTTGAAGTCGGCCTGCAACATTTCGGCGGTTAATTTTGGATTCGGGTTAGAACCGCTGGTGCCCGGCTTCTGCCAGCAGTTGCTTGGCTTTATCAATATTCAGTTCCAGCGGTTTGATGTCGGTATTATAACTCCACTGCGACGGAGGATACGGGTTAGTCATTGATGACGCCGCATTGGCGGTAACCACTTTAATCAGGTTAGGACGATCCACCGCCAAGGCTAATGCCTGACGCACCAACTTATTATCCAACGGCGGCTTCTGAGTATTCACCTGTAAATAAGAGCTGGTGAGCGCCTGGCCTTTAATCAGATTAAATTTACTGTCTGCCTCAAGTGCTGGCCAATCTTGCGGGCTTGGGTACAGCATAATATCGCACTCCCCCGCTTTCAGGCGCTGCAAACGCACGGAGGCATCGGGCGCAATACTGAAAATCAGCTGATCGATTTTCGGCTTGCCACGGAAATAGGTGGGATTAGCCTCATAACGCACCATCTGATCTTTGCTATAGCGTTTAAACACGAATGGCCCGGTGCCAACCGGTTTCACATCCATATCCCGCAGCTTATTTTCTTTTTCTAACTGGGTGGCATATTCACGCGAAAGTATGGAGGTAAAGCCCATGGCTAAATCCGCCAAGAACGGCGCTTCAGGGCGATTTAATTCAATGCGTACGGTTGAGTCATCCACCTTCTCAACGGATTTAATCAGTTCCTTAAATCCCATTGCCTGAGCATAAAACCAACCTTGTACGGCGGTTTTATACCAAGGATTATTCGGGTCAATCTGGCGTTGCAGGCTATAAACCACATCGTCCGCATTCATATTGCGCGTGGGTGTAAACCAGGGCGTGGTATGGAACTGTACATCTTTGCGCAGATGGAAAGTATAGGTTTTACCGTCTGGGCTAATCTCCCAGCTTTCCGCCAGCGCAGGCCTGAGTTCCGTGGTGCCGGGTTTAAAATCAATCAGGCGATTATACAGTGCCTCGGAGGAGGCATCTGCCGTGGAGTTGGCATGATATAAGGAGTAGTCAAAGCCATCGGGGCTCGCTTCCGTACAGACTTTCAGGGTTTTTACCGGTTCGGCAGCATTCGCCATGCTCGCCATCAGCAACACACTGGCACCGACACTCAACGTGAATTTCTTTATCATGATAGCTCCTGAAGAATTAATTAAAATGGCTCACTGAGCTGAACGTTGGCGCGTCTGGCGGCATTTTGCAGATGCAACTCCATTGCCGTCCGCGCTAAATGAGGCTCACCCATTTTTATGGCTAGAAAGATCCGCTTATGCTCCGCCAGCGCCGGTTCCATATCCTCAAAACTGCCGTGCGGCGGGGTTTTACTCTGCTCATAGGGTTGACGGATCAGTTTGATGATCTCTTGCAACAGGCGATTACCCGCAATACGGATGATCTGAGCGTGAAAATCCAGATCGCACAGCTTAACCAGCAGCAGATCGCCCTGTTTTGCCGCCTGATAAGCATCGGCAATCGAGGTTTCCAGCAGAGCAATCTCTTCCTCCCCTGCGTTTACGGCAGCATGCGCAGCCGCAAAGCCTTCAAGCTGCTGGCGCATGGCCATCACCTCGGCAAACGAGTAGTTTTCAAACCCCCATTGCCGCTGTTCCGTGGGTAAGCGCGCGGTGACATACACCCCTTTCCCTGGCTTGATACTGATCAACCCTCGCGACTCAAGATGGCTGAGCGTTTCTCGCAGTGAAGCGCGGCTGAGCTCCAGCATTTTTGCCAGCTCATGCTGTGAAGGCAGACGCTGCCCCACCGCCCATTCCCCTACGCCAATCCGCGTTTCAATCTCTTGAATGGCTTGTTGCACTACAGACATTTTGGTCGTCACTACAGGATCCTTAGTATTTGGCATAACAGGTCAGACAGGTTCGACTTGTTAGCATCTAGAAAATGCTGGATAGGATTTTTTTTGTCAATTATTGCTGCGCGTGATTTTTTTACGCATTGACAATAAATTTATTGCATTAAATTCAATAAATTACACCAAAATCCGTTCCTCTTGGTTTGGTTAAAAATATGTTAACTACAGAGAGTGATGCTTTTAGACCAGGATAAAACATGATTAATAACCATAGGGAATGAATATTTCAGGATGAGAGCGACATCCCCTTAATAATCTGAATTGCAGGAAGGCGACGACGCGGATCTGGCTTTCCCACAGCAAACCTCTGCTGCACGCTTTAGCGTAGATAAAACAGGGCTTAATGCTGTTACGGATACACCGAAAAGTATGATGTCATGAAAAGTTGTCACACCATTTTAACCAAGTTATTTACCTTTTCATAAGCTATAAAAAACCGATAAATAAATAATAATTCATATTTATCAAATGCATAAAAATAAAATACGGTTTTGTTTTTAAAAAATATTCATTCCTTGAACGTTTAAACCCACTTTCCCCTTTTGTGATATTACGCAATTTACAAAGTTGTATAATAAGTTACCTTGTGTTGTATCTGATTAGCTTGTGACATAGTTGGCAACACATTAAAAAACCTACTGATTTGTATGAACGTTAATTGTCTGACGGTCAGCTCACGCCTCAAACAGGCTTATTGAACATGGCTAAATAACGCCGGATCAATATCAGATTAAAAATGATACCTGGGCCACATTTCATCAGGCTTTTGATTCACTGAATCCCCCAGGTTCCTTAGCTCACCTCTGGAGATCACCCAATGAAACTGTCCAAGACGCTACTCAGCCTTTGCCTCACGTCGGCAACGTTGCTTATGAGCCACTCTTCCATTGCCGCGCAGCAGATCAAAGCCGCAGATGTTCACCCAGCCGGTTACCCGAACGTCGTCGCCGTTCAACATATGGGTGAGAAGTTAAAACAGGCGACCGATGGCCGCTTGGAAATCAAAACCTTCCCCGGTGGTGTGTTAGGCGATGAAAAGCAGGAAATTGAACAGGCGCAGATCGGTGCGATTGATATCATCCGCGTCTCCATGTCACCGGTCGCCGCCATTCTGCCAGAGGTCGACGTCTTTACCCTGCCCTATGTCTTCCGCGATGAAGACCACATGCACAAAGTGCTCGACGGCGAAATCGGCCAGGAAATTGGTCAGAAAATTACCGATAACACCAAGTCAAAAATGGTCTTCCTCGGTTGGATGGACGGTGGCACGCGCAACATGATCACCAAAAATCCCATCAACAAGCCGGAAGATCTGCAAGGCATGAAGATCCGCGTTCAGGGTAACCCGGTTGCACTTGCCACGCTGAAAGCCATGGGAGCCAACGCGGTCAGCATGGGCGTGAGCGAAGTGTTCAGCGGCATGCAGACCGGCGTTATCGACGGTGCTGAAAATAACCCGCCGACCTATGTGGCGCATAACTACATGCCGGTGGCGAAAAACTACACCCTGACCGGCCACATGATCATCCCTGAAGTGTTCCTGTACTCCAAAACCAAATGGAACAAATTGTCTGCGGAAGATCAGCAGCTGATTCTCAAACTGGCGAAAGAAGCACAGGCCGAGCAGCGCGAACTGTGGGCCAAATATAACCAGGAATCCCTGGATAAGATGAAGGCAGGCAGCGTGAATATTCAGGCCATCGATCGCGATTATTTCTATAAGGCTACTCAGCCGGTGCGTGACCAGTTTGGTAAGAATTACCAAGAGCTGATTCAACGTATCGAAGCCGTCAAATAATGGCCTTGGGGTGGAATATCAAATATACCCAAGCGACTTCAAGTTGCAGGTAGGCGGCAACTGAACGAAGCCCCAGGAGCATGGGTAAACCAAGTGACTGGGGAATACCCCTGCCGCTTGAAGGGCGACGGGTTTATCCACCCCCATTTTTCCTGACTTGGATGTAGGGGATTATCATGTCTCACTCTTATATATCGCTAATGGATTTTCTTTACCGTTTTTCCATCTGGCTTTCTGGCCTTGCCCTGCTCGTTATGACCACCGTGATCCCCGTCGGTATTTTTGCCCGCTATGTACTGAACGCCGGTCTATCGTGGCCGGAACCGGTGGCCATTATCTGTATGGTGACCTTTACCTTTATTGGCGCCGCCGTCAGTTACCGTTCCTGCTCGCATATCGCGGTCAGCATGATGACCGACCGCCTGTCAGAGCCGATGAAAAAGGTCTGCTCAGTGCTTACCGATCTGATGATGCTGGCGATCAGCCTGTTTATTCTCTATTACGGCTATAACCTGTGCCTGGAACTGTGGGAACAACCCGTGGCTGAATTCCCGATATTAACCGCAGGGGAAACCTACCTGCCGCTGCCCATCGGTTCATTTATCACGCTACTGTTCATTATCGAGCGAATCTTTTTTGGCCCGCAGAATCACCGCCCGGTGGTCATGCTGGGTAATTCCTAAGCGGTCACTAGGAGCCTGTAAATTATGGACGCATTGATTCTGTTGTTAACCCTCGGCGTGATGCTCGCCATTGGTGTCCCCGTGGCCTACGCGGTCGGTATCAGCGCCGTCGCTGGGGCGTTTTGGATCGATCTACCGCTCGAAGCCGTGATGATTCAGATCACCAACGGCGTGAACAAGTTTTCGCTGCTGGCCATTCCGTTCTTTATTCTGGCCGGTGCCATCATGGCGGAAGGTGGAATCGCCCGTAGATTAGTTAACTTTGCTTATATTTTTGTCGGTTTTATTCGCGGTGGCCTGTCATTGGTCAATATCGTAGCTTCGACGTTCTTTGGTGCCATTTCCGGTTCGTCAGTGGCGGATACCGCCTCTATCGGCTCGGTGATGATCCCGGAGATGGACAAAAAAGGGTACCCACGCGATTTCGCCGCCGCGGTCACCGCCAGCGGATCGGTGCAAGCTATTCTGACGCCGCCAAGCCATAACTCGGTGATCTACTCGCTGGCGACCGGCGGCACCGTTTCCATCGCTTCGCTGTTCATCGCCGGGATCCTACCGGGCCTGCTGCTGAGCCTGACGCTGATGGTGATGTGCGTCTGCTTCGCGCACAAGCGTGGCTACCCGAAAGGCGAACGCGTGCCGTTCCGTCAGGCGCTGAAGATCTTCGTTGATACCCTGTGGGGCTTAATGACGGTGGTCATCATCATGGGCGGGATCCTTTCCGGTATCTTTACCGCTACCGAATCCGCTGCCATCGCCTGCCTGTGGTCATTCTTCGTCACCATGTTCATTTATCGGGACTACAAATGGTCTGAGCTGCCCAAGCTGATGTTCCGCACGGTGAAAACCGTCACCATCGTGATGATCCTGATTGGCTTTGCCGCCAGCTTCGGTGCCATCATGACTTACATGCAGTTGCCGACGCGGATCACTGAGTTCTTTACCTCCATCTCAGACAACAAGTATGTGATCCTGATGTGGATCAACATCATGCTGCTGCTGATTGGTACCCTGATGGATATTGCTCCGCTGATCCTGATCCTGACGCCGGTGCTGCTGCCGGTGGCGATCAACCTGGGCATTGATCCGGTGCACTTCGGGATGATCATGCTGGTCAACCTGGGTATCGGCCTGATTACGCCGCCGGTGGGTTCAGTGCTGTTCGTCGCCAGCGCGGTCAGTAAGCAGAAGATAGAACTCGTAGTAAAAGCCATGATCCCGTTCTATATCGCCCTGCTTAGCGTGCTGATGCTGGTAACTTATATTCCGGCGATCTCACTGTTCCTGCCCAAGCTGTTTGGTGTCCATACTGGATAACGATTTCCTTTAAGCTGTTAGACTTTGCCCGTTTTACCTAGAACGGGCTTTTTATTTTTTAGCCCTGCCAACTCACCTGCCCCTCCTAAGATCGAAGCTCAGCCTCCCCGTTTGTGAACTGATGAAATCCTCCTATTGATAAAATTCCGTTGAATGTCACTCATTAGTGACTTATAGTTGTCACTAATGAGTGACATTTATAGAGGATGCCAACTTCATGGAAACCCGCACTGCTTTTCAGCGGCAAAGACGTGGCTGTATTCGCCTGATCGGCGGTAGCCTAGTGATAGCCTCGGCAGGCTTGTTAGCTGTCCGCCATTTCGTAGCGGAAAGTGAGGAACTAGAAGATTCTCTGGTGGAAACCCTCGCCATTGAGTCAGATCCACGCTGGCGCTTAGTGCAGAAAGCCGCTCTGGCACCCAGTTCGCACAATCTCCAGCCCTGGCTGATCGATCTACGTGGTTCCACCGATAGCCTGATACTCCGTGCCGATCCCGAGCGTTTGTTACCGGTTGCCGATCCCTACGCCAGAGAAACGCTGATTTCACTGGGCTGCTTTCTGGAGCTGTTATCGATGGCAGCGCAAGCAGAGGGTTACCGCTGTGAAATCATTGAGTTCCCTGATGGCAAAGCCCCGCAGCTCACCCCCATCGCGCCGGTTATCGCGCAGATACAGTTGACTCCTGTTTCTCAGCCAAGGTTACCGGATCCTTTATTCCTGATGGTCGAACAGAGACGAACCAATCGGCACCCTTACGACCGCCAACGTGCTGTACCAGAAGATATTTTAGGTTCATTGCTGGCTGCGGGAAATACTTATGGCATCAATGCCGCCGGATCCGTCACCCCGGCATTGGTGCAAAAACTCAACCCCCTGGCGGCGAATGCCTGGCAGACTGAAATGGGGCATGACGAAGCGGTTTTAGAATCGTTACAACTCACCAGAATTGGGTGCAAAGAGATTGAAATCCATCGTGATGGCATTGCGATCAGCGGTTTTCTGCCTGAAATGGCTGCTACTTTGGGTCTGTTCCCCAGGGATCGCGTTCCTGAGCCCGATTCCAGAGTGATGCGCGGTATGATCGCTTCGGGTGAAGAACAGGCACAAACCGCGGCTGGCTGGATATGGCTGTACAGCCAGGGGAATCAGCATGTGCAGCAGCTCGCTGCCGGTCGGGCTTTTGTCCGCTTGCAGTTGGCCGCCGCACAGCATGGTATTGCAATGCAACCCATGTCCTATCTGCTTGGCGAAGCCCCTGCAATGCTGCCACACCAGCAGGAATTATATGACCATCTCGAACTCAACCCGTATCAACATCGCTTGCAAATGCTGGTTCGCATCGGCTATGCCGCTCCCGTTGCCGCAGCGCCCCGGCGCAGGCTCAGCGACTTCATTCAGGAATAAATCATGGTAAAGCAAAATAGCCCCCCAACAGTTACCACCAAGCGTGGCCGTAACCGTCAACAAACAGAGGCTGAGATTCTGGATGCCGTCGCACGGGTTCTGGCGCGAGACGGCTTTACCGGCATCGGCGTGAATGCCATTGCGCACGAAGCCAATATTGATAAGGTTCTGATTTACCGTTATTTCGGCGGTATGCCGCAGTTGCTGGAGGCCTTTGGCCTGTCTGGGAATTTCTGGCCTTCGGTCGATCAACTACTCGAAGGGCTCGATCTGGAATCGTGGCCTCTGACACAGCGCTTAGAAATAGTTTTCGAGCGTTTTATTGATGTTCTGCGCAGCCGCCCGCTCACCTTGGAAATTCTGGCGATGGAGGTCACCGCACCTAACGAGCTCACGGCCACCTTGGATACCACCCGTGAGCAATGGGGGCAGGATCTCGCCCTGCGGCTGGCTGGCGATCGAGCCATTACCGCGAATTGGAATATCAATATTTCGCTGCTATTTGCAGGCATTCAGTATTTGCTGTTGCGCGCACGCAATACCGCCATTTTTAGCGGCATGGCAATTCAGGAAGACGCTTGCTGGCTGGAGATCAAAAAAAGCCTGGCCTGGCTGTGTGCACGTATGTGTAAGCAGGAAGAAAAATAAACTTTCCATTACCGTTAAGGGAATAACCAATGAAAAATGTCAGTGCTCTCAAAGCAGGTGTATTACTGTTTATTCTGATGCTGGCGGGCTGTGCCTCATTGCCGGAATCCTCATACCGCAATATTCCAGAAACGGATCCCTTAAAAATTATGCTACAAGACCGCGCCTTTATTCTGGCGGTCCATCCTGACTTCGATGTAAGCCAATATGACGGTTTGGTTCTCGGTGAAGTCACCGTACGCCACGCCACGGACGACAATAAAAAACAGGTTATTGAGCATGACGCTCTGGATAAAACGCTCACCCGGCATTTAACACCACGGCTAAAAGGTTCACAAAATAGCGGGCTGCGGATGGATATCGAACTTTATGATATCCAACCCGTCAGCCCGGCGTTAAATGTCTTATCTGCCGTGGTATTACTGGTTCCGCTGGATAGCGGCGCATTGACCATGAAAACCACTTTCCGCGATAACGCCGGGCAAATTCAGGCCATACGCGTCGAACGGCTCAGCGGCAGCGTGCTGAATATTGCAGAAAGTTTATCCCGCTACGGGCGGCTGACCGACGCATTAACCGACTGGACAACCCAGTGGGAACGCTGGCCAGCCTGCATGAGCGAAAGAGTCGCCAAAACCTAGCCGTTTTGCCTCGATCGGCAGCATGATAAAAGGCCAACATGCCGCCTTCTAGCGGGCGGTATTCACCAGAAAAACCACTTCGCCACGATAATAAGGCGACGTTGCCAACCGCTGCTGCCATTGGGTATTCCAAACCCCATGCTGCACCAGACCGATCTTGAAGGGCAAGTGCAGCTTCAATAAGGCGGGTAAATACTGCTCATATTGTGTGACCGTTTGCTTACCCTGATACGTTTGGATCACCAATTCATCTATCGGTAACGTATTCAGTTGGCTGATGTTGCCAGTTTTCGCCCAATCGAGTAACCCCGTCACCCCCAAGGCAAATTCGGCGGGCAATTGGCGGCGCACGCGGCTGAGGAATTCTGCATATTTGTCTAGCTGATAGGTCGCTGCGTCAAAATCAATCTGCAACCCAACCACCTGGTTACCCGCAGCGGCCCAGCGCGCGGGCTGGCGTAGAACCGCCGCCAATATCTC
>Ga0114969_10002049_pt1 | contig 16739 bp, 19 predicted proteins | sample M_130807_MF_Meta_FD_87316 | JGI IMG/M metagenome (GOLD analysis project Ga0114969, IMG submission 87316) | Freshwater microbial communities from Lake Montjoie, Canada to study carbon cycling - M_130807_MF_MetaG | ecosystem: Environmental > Aquatic > Freshwater > Lake | place: Lake Montjoie...
CGACCTCGACGTTTTGGAAATGGCAATGCCAACAGATGGCAGCGTCACCATTAAGAACGTCACCAAGGATTACGGCTCACTCATCTTGGTAGGACCACAGGCACGCGAAGTGTTGTCGAAGGTAACCACTACTTCACTCGAGAATGCTGACTTCCCATGGTTGTCACACAAGTTGATTGAAACATCAGTTGGCACAGTGCTCGCACTGCGCGTGAACTACGTCGGTGAACTTGGTTGGGAATTGCACGCAGCAAATAACCAAATGGTTGCGTTGTACGACCAAATTTCAGCGGCAGGCGAAAAGCATGGCATTCGTGACATGGGTATCTACGCAGTAGACAGCCTTCGTCTCGACAAGTGCTACCGCGGTTGGAAGGGCGACCTTGAAATTGGTTTCTCGCCATTCGACGCTTCACTCGATCGCTTCGTTGACATGAACAAAGAGTTCGTGGGCAAGGCAGCACTCGTTGAAGAAAAGAAGAAGGGTTCGACCTACCGTTTCGTGCCAATGACACTCGACGTTGATGGCGATGCGGACGTTCCGTTCTGCGCCAGCATTTTCAGCGGCGACAAGCGTGTTGGTATTGCCACTTCAGGCGGCTGGAGCTTCACACTGAACCAGAGCGTTGCTCTTGGTTACGTGTTCCCAGAGTTTGAAGCAGCAGGCACCAAGTTGGAAGTTGAAATCTTTGGCAAGCGCGCAGCGGTCACCGTTGGTGCAGAACCATTGTTCGACCCAAAGAACGATCGACTTCGTTCGTAATTAGTTACTCACTTACAAAGCCGGTCCACATCTTCATGTAGTTCACGAAGGGCTCTGAAAGCCCTTCGGAACGCAACACCTCGGCTGCCACTGGCAGTGTTCGAGGTGTGAAGTGTGGATCGGCTTTTGTTTTGTTCGGGTAATCGTGGTGCAAGATTGCGCCGCGGCCCAATGTGGCAATGTCAGCGCCGAGGTCAATCACCTTTTGGGCGTCTTGCGGGGTGGCAATTTTTCCAGCAGCGGCAAGCTTTACGTTGCCGCGTGGAATTGAGGTGAACAACTCAAGCAATTGTTTGCCGGCATGTTCTGGCTCGTGGGCTTCCTTAAATACGTCCCATAGCGACATGTCAATGAGGTCAACTTTGTTGCTGGCCACAAGCCAGGCAAACACTTCGCGAATTTCATCCACCAACATGCCGAAGCGTTCTGGTGACAAGCGCACTGCAAGTTGTAAATCTGGCCTGCATTGTTCGCGCACACCATCGACAATGCGCATCAATACACGAGCACGGTTTTCGAGCGATCCTCCGAATTCATCGGTGCGCTTGTTGATGTCACTAGAAAGAAACTGACAAATGATGTAACCGTGTGCACCGTGAAGTTCAACGCCGTCAAAGCCAGCCTTGTCGCAACGAACCGCAGCAGCAACAAAGTCGGCAATCAGTTGTTCAACCTCTGCGTGCTTCAGTTCGCGCGCACCTGTTTCAGCATCTTCTGACGGACAAACCGGTGCTTCGCCAATCAGTTCCTTCGGTGAACGATTTCCCGCATGGTGCAGTTGCACGTACGAAAGGTTTCCCGTTGCACGAATTGCATCGGCAATGCGCTTCAAGCCTGCAGCATGCTCATCTCCGAAACAACCGAGCTGGCCTGGAAAGCCCTGCCCTATTCGTTGTACATGTGAAGCACACGTCATCGTGAGACCAAACCCGCCTTGCGCACGCATGGTGAGCCACGTGAATTCCTCTTCAGACAGAGTTCCATCAACATTGCTCTGCTGATTCGTTAACGGCGACAACATAAACCTGTTTGGCATTGCTGGGCCATGCATGAACGGAACTGCATCAAAAAGTGAACTCATAGCGATAGAGGCTACCGATGCATATTGGCTAACTTTGCGTAATGGAACCACGCAACCCACTTCCCCCATTCACTGAAGAAACTGCACGACAAAAAGTGTTGATGGCAGAAAACGCGTGGAACTCGAAAGATGCAGACCGTGTTGCCGGTGCATACACACCAGATTCGCAATGGCGCAATCGCAACGAATTTGTACAGGGGCGTGAAGAAATCGTTACATTTCTGAAACAAAAATGGGAACGCGAAATTGATTACGTCTTGCGCAAGGACCTGTGGGCGTTTAGCGGAAACAGAATTGCCGTGCGCTTTCAATACGAATGGCGAAATGCTGCGGGTCAATGGTTCCGCAGTTACGGCAATGAAAACTGGGAATTTGACGACCTTGGATACATGCGCCGACGCGAAGCATCGATTAACGACCTCGAGATCAACGAGTCAGATCGCCGTATCTTTGGTGCTCGCGCAGAAGGCGATACCTCAGGGATTCCACTGAATTAGTTGACAAAAACCCTGCAAATACAGGCAAATCCCCCTTCTTCCATACCCCCAATCGCCGTGGCATCAAAAAGTGCCCTGAAAACGGGCACTATCCACTACCTGGCGTCTCCCTTGCTATACATTTTCGGTTATGAAAAAACGTGACCTCATTCAAGCAGTAGCACTTCACACTGGCGTAGACAAGAAGACGGCAACGTCGACTGTCGAAGGAACGATCGACGTAATCCTGGCAACTGTTGCCAAGGGTGAAATCGTGAACCTCTCGGGCTTTGCAAAGTTCGCCAAGATCAAGCGTCCAGCACGCCAAGGTCGTAACCCGGCCACGGGTGAGACGATTCAGATCAAGGCAAAGACAGTTGCAAAGATCACCGCACTTAAGGGCTTCAAGGACATCGCACTTGGTGTTTCTCCAGCTCCGAAATTGAACACAAAGCCAATGGCGCCAGTTGCAAAACCAGCACCAAAAAAGGCTGCAGCTCCTAAGAAGCCAGCTCCGAAAAAAGCAGCTCCTAAGAAAGTTGTAAAAAAGAAGAAGTAATTCTTATTCAATAACCTCGCTTAAAACTGAAGACCCGTCCGAAAGGGCGGGTCTTTTGTATTTCGGGAACACTTCGCAGTTAGCGTCAGCCAAATGAAAGCTGCTGTCTATTACGAAACTGGTGCACCCGAAGTCTTGAAGTACGAAGATGTTGCTGAGCCAACATTGTTCGCAGATGGACTCCTTATTGACGTTGCCGCAATTGCCATTCAAGGCGGCGACACGCTGAATCGTTTAGGTGGAGCACTTGCTTCCAAACCACACATTGTTGGTTACCAAGCATCGGGAATTGTGCGCGAAGTTGGCGCAAACGCAACTGGCTTCACACCTGGTCAAGCAGTTGTTGCGACCATGGGTTTTGGTTCGCATGCAGAAGTTATTTGCCCGTGGGCAGTTTCAACGTGGGCAATTCCAAATGGTTTGTCATTACAAGAAGCAGCAGGAGTACCAATTGAATTTGGCACTGCAGACGATTGCTTGTTCGAGTTTGGACACCTTCAGGCTGGTGAGACTGTGCTTATTCAGGCAGGCGCAAGCGGCGTAGGAATTGCTGCCATTCAGCTTGCAAAAGCTGCTGGTGCAACGGTGATCGCCACTTCGTCAAGTGATGAGCGCCTAGAAAAGTTGAAGAAGTACGGCCTTGATCACGGAATCAATTACACAAAAGTTGACTGTGCAAAAACTGTTATGGAACTGACCAATGGTGCTGGCGTGAATTTGGTGCTCGATTCAGTTGGTGGCGCAACACTGGAAAGCAGCATCGCATCACTCGCCTACCGTGGTCGTATTAGTTGGGTTGGTCGCGCAGGTCGCGAAGAGCGTCCACCAGAGGTATGGCCAATCATGCAAAAGAACGCCACCATCACTGGTGTATTCCTGGGTGCCGAAATGGGTATGAACCCAGGCCGCACACATGCATTGATTGAAAATTTGCTTGGCCGTATTGCCAAGAAGGAACTTGACGTGGTGATCGACAAGACCTTCCCACTGTCGGAAGCAGCAGCAGCACACCGCTACATCGAAGACCGCAAGGCCTTCGGTCGCGTATTGCTCACGCCGTAAGGCAATAATGGCGAGGTGAATTACCTCGAAATTGACCGCTCCGACATTCGACATTTTCGAATGCACACCACTGAAACGGTTGCGCTTGCGCCTGGTGAAGTGCGTTTAACACTTGAACGGTTTGCGTTGACTTCAAACAACATCAGTTACGCACTTGGTGGGGACTTCCTGGATTACTGGGGTTTCTTCCCTGCTGAAGCCGGCTGGGGCAGATTGCCTGCAATGGGATACGGAATTGTGAGCGAATCGGCGAACCCAGACGTCGCTGTAGGTGGAAGGTATTTCGGTTTCTTCCCCGTTGGCAATGAACACATTGTGCAAGCACAGTTGTCACGAAATGGTTTTATCGATGCTGGAGTACATCGAGAAAAGCACGCCATGGCATACCGCGCCTTTGACAAAGTTCCAGATACCGAAGGCGAAAACGACAACGCCATGCTTATTTTTCGGGGACTATTCATGACTTCGTTTCTTGCAGAAGACTTTCTGCGCGAACAGAACTTTTTTGAAGCAACACAGGTGGTGATTACCAGTGCATCCAGCAAAACTTCCATCGCACTCGCCCATTGCTTGCGCGCCAATTCCATAATGCGCGTTATTGGCCTCACGTCAGATGCAAACGTTGACTTCGTAAATAGCACTGGTGAGTATCACGACGTTGTTACGTATAGCAAGATTTCTTTGCTAAATCCATCAGTCCAAACCGTGATCGTTGACATGGCAGGCAACCCGGAAATCGTTGCTCTAGTTCACTCTCACTTTGGTGAATCATTGAAGTATTCGTGCAGTATTGGCGCAACGCATTGGGATCAAACCAGCCATCGTGTAGATACACCGGGGCCAAAACCACAGTTCTTCTTTGCTCCTAGTCAATTATCGAAGCGAGGCAAAGAATGGGGTCGAGAAGAGTTCAACACGCGTCTCGGTGCTGCTCTCAACACGTTTATTGAAGGTTCAAAAGAATGGCTGCGAATTGAACACTCGCGAGGCGCAGACGCGGTGAGCGAAACCTATTCACAATTAGTTGCCGGAAAAATGCCACCTAAAATTGGCAACATCCTGTCGTTCTAGTTTTCTAGTACGGAAGCGTGTAGGTATTTTCGAATTCGTCTTGCACCACTGTGGCCAACGTTTCACTGGTGTCAACAACTAATTCGGTTTCCAGCACTCGGGTGCGATACGACCAACCCTCTGGAAGCGCAAGACGCTCGCCAAGGTTTGCCAACGACTCTTCAGTCATATTTGGGTCAATACCAATACAACGTGCTTGCATAACCAACGCACGACCGTCTGGGTCGACCAATTCATACACAGTTTTTCCAGCGTCAAAGAAGAACACAGCGCCGCGGTTCACATTGCGAATCGTGTATGGGCCGGCTGCAAAATCGGCACCAATTGGAATAGTTGCAATGCGCCGCATTTGAATGCCATTGAAATCCTTAAACACAGGGTCCACCACAGCAACTTTTGAGCCCAATCCGTCAAGCAGCCAATAACGCGGTCCATTCAACTTCGTAAACACCGCGCCCATGTCTTTGGCGATCTCATCGGCATTCAATGTGTCCCATAATTCCTGCGGGCAATCATTCAACATTTGGGTGCCATACACCTCGGCTTCAAGCCCTGTATCACGCAAGAACATGGCAAGCACTTCGCCGTAGCGAACCCCGCGCATTTGGTCAATCAATCGTTGCGGTGCAGTGTCAGTCATAGAAAAACCCTAGTTCGTTGCTCGTGCGGGATCACTTCTAGGCTTCGTGCATGAATTACGAAGAGATAGCCCAAGACCGCAGAAGTATTCGTGGTTACAAGACTGACCCGATTCCAAGAGAAATTCTCGAAGAGATCATTCACATCGCCAAGCACGCGCCATCGTCAATGAATACTCAACCTTGGCACTTCCACGTACTTACCGGCGAACCACTGGAACGCATTCGCAAGGGCAACACCGAAAAGATGATGGCTGGTTCATCAGTTGATCGAGAAATCAAGCTGAACCATGGCTACGAGGGACCACACCGCGAACGACAAATTGAAATTGAGGTGCAGCTCCACGAAGCAATGGGAATTGCCCGTGACGACAAAGAACGTCGATTGGATTGGGTCATGCGCGGCTTCCGCCAGTTTGATGCACCCGTGTCCATCGTGATCACCGTCGACAAAGCACTCGCTGATGACACCATTGCCCACTTTGACTGTGGTGCCGCAACATACGGGCTTGTACTTGCCGCTTGGTCAAAAGGCATTGGTTCCGTCATTAACGGTCAAGGCATTATGCAGTCTTCAGTAGTTCGCGAAAACGCGAACATCCCAGAAGACCAAGTGATTATGACCTGTGTTGCAATGGGCTACCCAGACGATTCGTTTGTAGCGAACGACGTGAAGTCACGCCGCTCGCCCAACGACAAGGTTGCCTCGTTTATCGGTTTTGACTGATTATTGCATTGCGCCAAATAGGCGTATGGTGACACCACATGGACATCACCGGAAAACTCGTCGTAGCAGCAATAACACACACCGAAACTCGCATTTGGGCAACTGATGCCCACAGAGGCGATAAGCCCGAAGTTGTTGCACGACCTGCTGCCGAGCATGTGCATCATCACGTTCGCCAAGAGCAAACAAGCCACGGCCACGAAACGAATCGCTTCGAGCATCCCTATTTGGAGGGCGTTGCAGCAGCGTTGGCTCCAGCCGGACAGATCCTCCTTGTCGGTCATGGCAAAGGAAAGTCGAACTCAATGTTGCGATTGATTCAGCATCTTGAGCGTCACCAGCCAAAGACTGCGGAAAAAGTAGTTGCTGCGCTCGACGTAAACGTTCCGGCTCTTACCGAGCCACAAATTCTGGCTGCTGCCCGCGAATGGTTTGACGACCACAAAAACGGCTAATCGCTGCGTGCCACACTTGAACATGAGTCGAAACCTTGTGGGAGTTCTCGGAACCGTCATTGTTGCCATTTACGCAATCGGATCTGGTCGTATGGTGGCCACTGATGCAGAGTGGTATCGCTCGCTTCCTCGCCTTGCTTGGCAGCCACCCAGCAGCGTGTTCGGAATCATCTGGCCGTACAACTTTGCAATGCTTGTAATTGCTACATGGCTCGTCGCAAGCCGCCTGTCAAACACAAACCAAGTGGTTTGGCTCGTCTCTCTCGCACTGAGTGTGATTGCCGCGCTTTCCTGGGCAAGACTGTTTTTCCAGTCGCACTCACTTCTTGCAGCTGGTTTCGCGCTCGTGCTTGCAACCATATTCACGATCCCACTTCTCGTCCTCGCGTTTCGTGCATCTCCAGTTCTTGGTATTGCTTTTCTTCCTTACCAACTCTGGTTAGCAGTAGCCACGTCGCTTGCATTCGGTTTCGCTGCGCAATAGAAACCAAACTTTTTTAGTGCCCCATCAAAAGCTGTTTATTTTAGCCAATTTCACTAAATGTTGCGTGTACGGATCTGACGGAGAGTCAATTACGTCGCCAACAGAGCCCTGTTCGACGACCTGACCATTTCTCAACACAATAAGCCTGTCGGCAAATGAGGCAATCAGTGCAATGTCGTGAGACACAATGACCATTGACATTCCCGTTGCAACTTGCACGCTTGCCAGCATTTTCACAACAGATGCCTGCACAGTTACGTCAAGCGCGGATGTAACTTCATCGAGCAACAACAGCTGTGGATGTGCCAACAACGCTCGCGCGATTGCAACGCGCTGTTTTTCTCCTCCCGACATCTCGCTAGGGCGACGTGTTAAAAACTGTTCAGACAACTCCACTGCATCAAGCGCCGCCAACACCTCTTCTCGATTGGCGTGGGTATAGCGCGCCACGGACTGCTCAACGGTTCGTACCGGATTTAGCGAGTCATCTGGATTTTGAAAGACCATTTGAATTTCGGAAAGCACTGAAGCAGGCCGATCGCGCAAGGGCGTCGTGAGATCAAAGCCATTTGCGTTGTGAATTGAACCTGAAGTACTAGGAACAAGCCCACAGATGACAGAAAGGAGTGTGGACTTGCCACTCCCCGATTCGCCAATAACTCCAACAACTTCATCTTTCCCAACCTCAACATTGATTGAGTCAAGAGCCCGTGAGGATCCGCTTCTGATAACGGTGAGATCGCGTACCACCACCACTGGTTGTTGCTCGCTTGCATGGGGTTCTCGTATTCGCACATCTAAGCGCGGTATTGAGGCAAGCAACGAACGCGTATACGGATCTGATGGAGCTGCAAGAACCTGACTCGTTGCACCGTGTTCCACGATTCGGCCACGGCTCATCACCGCAACTCGATCACACACTCTTCCAATAACTCCAATGTCGTGGCTCACGCACACAAGCGCGAAACCTCTCGACTCTTGCAGCCTGACAATCGTTGCCAATACATCTGCAGCGATGCCAACGTCTAATGCCGAAGTTGGCTCGTCGAGCAACAGCAAGGACGGCGACCGCACGAGTGCAAGAGCAAGTAGCACGCGTTGACGTTCACCCCCAGAAATCTGGTGCGGGTAGCGATTCAGGTACTTCGCACCATCCAAACCAGCATCATCAAGCGACGACAATATTGTTTCGTCGGAGACGTCACGACCAAGCGTGTCACGAAAATGCGCTCGCACAGTTAAGTGAGACGTGAGAGCTTCACCAAGAGATTGTGCAACTAATGCAACTGAACTCCCATACATTTGCTGACGAACTTTTGGTGCAACAGTAAGCATGCTTACCCCTGCCGTTGACACATTGCCCGATGTATGGTGCAAGCCTGGCGATAACACTCCTGCCGCAATGCGCAACAGCGTCGATTTACCGCTTCCTGATCCTCCGACAATGCCGAATTTCTCGCCCGCTTCAACCGTGAGATCTACTGAATCAAGAATCGGAGTTACAGCCCCATTTCCATCTCGAGCTTCTACACACACGTGATCAAACTGCAATATGGCATTCATTCGCGGTCTACCAGTGCCTGAACAGCCAACACAAGTGAAGCAAGCATGACGATTGGGGCAATAACAGCAGTCGGATTGATCGTCATATACGAGCGTGCCTCAGCGATCATCAAGCCCCACTCTGGCGTTGGCGGGCTAGCACCTAGTCCTAAAAATGAAAGCGAACTGAACGCCAGAATGATCCAAGTGAATTGCATTGCAATTTCGGTGAACACCACTCTCCACACGTTGGGCAGCACCTCGCCAAGCAAGATATTGACTCCCCGGCCGCCTTGCAGTCTTGCTACTCGCACGAAATCGCGAGCCAGTAACACCTGCGTGCTTGCACGTGCAACTCGCGCAATTGGTGCCGCATACATGAAACCAAGAGTGACAATCAAGATGAATGGATCGTGCCCAAAGAAACTTGCAATCAGTAACAGCAAAATCAATGTTGGTAATGCAAGCAAAAAGTCAATCAACCTGGACAATGCCTCATCGACCCAACCGCCAGCCAATGCAGCAAGTGACCCAAGCGCAATGCCAATGACCGCAGAGAGAGCGGTTGCCAATATTGCAATTGCAAGTGATGGTCGGCCCCCGTGGAGCGTCCGACTCAAGACGTCTCGACCCAGTGCATCTGTTCCAAGCCAGTGAGCAGACGAGAATCCTTGCAACATTGCACCAGAATCTTGCTTGTCTGTGGGCATTAGCGGCAGGAACGGCGCAATGAGGGCCACAACTGCATGAAACCCAAGTACGCAATACACAAATATTTGAATTCGCGTTGAACGATGCTGAGGCGAAATGTTCATGATCGATGCTGTCTTAGTCGTGGATCAAGAAGTCGAACAACCGTGTCTGCAATAAGCGACATCGTTAAATATGCCCCAAGACTAAACAGCACAATCGGCAAGATGACCGCAGTATCGCGATCCGAGATTGCATCAATAGTCAATCTGCCTAAACCCCGATAATTGAAAATGGCTTCAGTCACAAAAGTGCCGGTAAGAAGCCATGCTGCATCTACCGCAATCGTGTTCACTACAGGGGGCAGTGCTGCTGGCAAAATGTGGCGCAGGAGAGTAACGCGTTCTTTAGTTCCCCGAAGCCGAGCGCTTTCAACAAACGGCATCGCCTGAATCGTTGTCACTCCAGCTTTCATGGTGCGCATTGAGTGTGCAAACACAACGGACGCCAAAGTAAGCGCAGGCATCCAAATATGTGGCAGGAGTTCCATAAATGTTGCGTTGCTTGGCACAACCGTTACGCCAGGAAATATTGGGATCCAGATCGAGAAGACCAACCATAAAACCGTGGCAATAACAAACTCGGGAAGCGTCATCGCGACTACCCCCATGGTGTTGATTGCCTTACCAATGCGACTACGCGGAAAGCGACCGATGAGCAAACCAGCCGCAATTGCAGTTGGAAACGCCATGATGGCGGCGACCAAAGCCAACATCGCGGTATTGCGAATTCGCGGCAAAATTATCTGCGCAACCTGCTCATCGCGCTTAATTGAGTAACCAAGATCTCCCTGCACAACATCGCTCGCCCAACTACCGAGACGAACGATTACTGGATCATTGAGTTGGTGCTCTACGCGACATTCAGCGATCTTGGCTTCGGTGCCAAATCGACCAAGTAACGCAGTGCAACCATCACCTGGCAAGGCATCAATTCCTAGAAATGACAGAACAGCAAGTGATACAAAAGCTCCAATTGTGAACAGCGCTCTTCTTGCAAAATTCTTCATGCCATTATCACGAAACGCTAATTCGCTCCCATCGCACTGCATCAATCACGATCGGATCTATTCCCTGGACTTTGCTGCTCATTACTCGCGTAAGAGTCTTGTGATAGGGCAGGAATATTCCCGAATTTTCGAAGATGTGCTGCTGCACCGCAATGTACTTTTGCTTGCGTTGGGCCAAGTCCTTGGTTGATCTGGCATCGTCAAGCATTGCGTCAAGGGCTTTATCCACCTGACCGGTCGGATTCCATGCGGCAGTGCTGCGATACACCTCATTGAGTACTTGAGCAGCAGGTCGCTGACCCCAGCTGTCAACAAACGCAGACTCTTTCATCCACACGTCATCCCAGAATCCACTGGCGTCGGCCATCTTTATCGTCACGCGAATTCCTGCATCTTTAACTTGTTGCTGATATGCCTCAACAAGTTCCACCATGTGCACTTCAACATCACTGGTGTAAATATCGATGTCAATTCCATCTGGGAAACCAGCTTCGGCCAGCAATGCCTTTGCGCCTTCAGTGTCTTTCGCGCAAGGTCCATCCCATCTATATGGGTCTGCCGTCCAAACAGGCGTGTCGCATGCTGGGACTCCACCGCCCACTCCAAGCACGGTGTCTGCAATTACTTGACGATCTGCAGCAATACGCAATGCTTTTCGCACCCGTGCATCGTCAAATGGCTTTCGATCAACACGGAAATCAATTGCATTCCAGTCACCAGATGGGATGGTCTGCAACGTGTATTTAGAGGTGTCACCAAAGATTGACGATGACTTGCCGTCAATGGCAAGCAGCAGATCTACTTGATCACCAGCAAGTGCCTGCGCAGCAGATTGCGAATCGGCAAATGTAATGATTTCGATCTTGCTCAATTCCGGCTTACCAAAGAAATAGTTCTCGTTTGCTACAAGAACAGTTGTTCCTTCCGGATCAAATGTCTCCATTCGAAATGGCCCCGTGCCAATCGGTGCTCTACCAATTGTTTCCTGTGAATCGACAGGCGTCATGAGCGCGCGATAGTCAGCTAGCAACGACGGAAGGTCCGCTTCTCCAGTCGATAACGAAAGCTTGACGGTGTAGTTGTCGATTGCTTCAACGGACTCAATCACTCCAAGAACAGCGCGCACTGGTGAGTCAAACTCTGGGTCAATCATGCGATTAATTGAGTACACAACATCATCGGCATTGAACTCGCTGCCGTCATGGAACAAAACGCCTTCACGCAGAACAAGTGTCCACTCATTCAATTCTTCGTTAGAAGTCCACGAAAGCGCAAGCTCTGGAATTGGCGAGAAGTCTTTGTCAACACCAATGAGACGGTCAAACACCATGTTGATAGTTGGCCATGTTCTGTTGCCGTCATATGGATCCATTGTCTCGGCGCCACCGAAGCCGGCATCATTTGCAACTCGTAACACCCCTGTGACTGTTGTGGCCCTGCCACACGCAGCAAGCATCAACGATCCGCACAACATTGCGGTTACAAACACACGAAGAATGATTTTGTTTTGCATGAAACCAACACTAACCACTCAATAGGCTGTGCAATATGAGATCACTGTCTGTTTGCTCCTACAACATCCAGTATTCATTAGGTGCAGACAACCGCTACGACCTTGCACGAGCAGTAGAGCCAATTCGCAACGCCGACATCATCTGCCTACAAGAGATTGACCGCAACTGGCGTCGCACCCATATGGCGGACCAGTTTGCCGAGATCCAACAGTTGCTTCCCGACAGATACTGCGTATTTGGCCCCTCAATCGACGTTGATGCGAGCCAAGTTAACCCCGATGGAACTATCGATAACCGCCGCCGGCAAGGCGGGCAAATGATCGCCAGTCGATATCCAATTGCATCATCACGGGTAATTCATATGCCAAAAGATGACACTGGAATCAATATGAACATGTGGAGCGTTGCTCTTGAAGCCGTGATCATTGCACCCGAGGGACAGATTCGGGTCATCAACCTTCATCTCACCGATGTCACCGAAGCCAACCGAATTACACAAATCGAATCGCTTCTCAAACACTGTTCGGCTGCAACCATTGAAGGCGGTGCTTGGAATGGCGATGAGGGCGACGATGAGTATCGCGAACATTGGCAGATGAACGACACCGTTCCACAAATGCCAATTGAGGTCATCCTGACTGGCGACTTCAACGACGAGCCTGATTCACACGTGATCAAACTTGTGACCGATGCAGGATTTGTTGATACATGGTCACTTTCTGAAGAGACTGCGGCATCAACTGCGACATTCAAGAAAAACCCTGAACAAGGAACCGACCGCGACTTACGCATTGACTTTATTTTTGTTTCGCCACACTTCGAAGTAGTCAACGCCCACATTGACGGAATTACAGATGCGTCAGATCATCAGCCCGTGTGGGCCACGCTTTCATAGTGCCCCCGGCATGAATCGAACATGCGACCTGCGGTTTAGGAAACCGTCGCTCTATCCACTGAGCTACGGGGGCCTCGGCATATCAGGATACTTGACAGCCAAAGCAAGACTTATGTAACAATCTCACCGTCAACCATGGTTGTCCTCGCACACATGTGCCACATGAACCCAACTGCATTAGGAATCCTCATGGACAACGAATTTATTGGTCAGGTTGACGAAGACCTCAATAACAGTTCTACGGAGCCAGCCACAAAAAGCGACCTACGAAATCTTGCACTACGACTCGAATTTCGGATTGTTAAATCTGAATCGAAACTAATTGATCAAATGAACACAACAGCATGGAAGTTCGTTGGAATAACAGCAATGGTGATGGTCGCCATACTCGGGGCAACCGGCACAATTCTTGGAGTCTTTCTCAATTCAATTCTGAAGTGAAACTATGCAATAAGAACTGCGCGCGGCTCAATCAGCGATTCACTGATTGAAATTGCAGCGCGAATTCGTTTTTCTGCGATTTCTGCAGCAACTTCAGAGGCGGCATGTACTCGAGCAATGACTGTTGAGCTCTCGACCTTGTCACCAACACTCGGAATGCCGTTTACGCCAACTCGCCAGTCAATAGGTGCCCCGGGTTGCGTTCGTCCACCACCCAACACCACCACACTCATGCCAATTTCTTTTGCACCAACAGATTCAATCCAGCCAGTGCGCTGAGCTGTAATTTCACGAATGACAGGCGCAGAAACCAAATACTTTGTGGAGCTTTCACAGAAGTCGGTTGGGCCGCCGAGCGCAGAAATCATGCGCGCAAATTTTTCGAGCGCTGCTCCGCTGGCAAGCGATGTTTCAAGTTTCTGTTTTGCATCCGCGTCATCCTTGGCCAAGCCTGCATCGACAAGAACCAATGCCCCGAGAGCAAGAACTACTTCGTGCATTCGCGGCTCACGTACCCCTTGAAAATAGTCGAGCGCATATTGCACTTCAATGGCATTTCCCGCGGCGCTGCCAAGTGGTTGATCCATGTCTGTAACGAGCGAATGACAGCGAACTCCAGCACCTTGCGCCACGCTCGTAATGGTTTGGGCAAGTGCTTTCGCGTCTTCAAGCTTCGCCATGAATGCTCCACCACCAGTGGTCACATTCATCGCCAATACATTTGTTCCACTTGCCAATTTTTTCGACAATATAGATGAACAAATAAGTGGAATGCTCTCCACCGTTGCCGTTACATCGCGAATGGAATACAGGCGCTTGTCGGCCGGAGCCAAGTCGTTGGTTTGCCCAATAACAGCACACCCCACATCGCGCACAATATTTTGAAATTGTTCACGCGGTGGTGTCGTGGTGTAGCCCGGTATCGATTCCATTTTGTCGCAGGTTCCACCGGTGTGGCCAAGGCCGCGACCCGAGATCATGGGCACATACGCGCCGCATGCGGCAAGCATCGGAGCAAGCATCAGGCTCACCGTGTCGCCAACACCACCGGTTGAGTGTTTGTCCACAACTGGACCGTCAAGGTTCCACGTAATGCTCGTACCACTGCGACGCATGGCGTCGGTTAACTGCACCGTTTCATCGATGTTCATTCCCCGAATACGCACAGCCATGGCAAATGCTCCAACTTGGGCATCACTGAGCGACATGTCGGTAATGCCCGAAACCACATCGTCAATCATCTGCTTACTTAATGCTCCGCCGTCGCGCTTGATCGCAATCAATTCGGCTGGAGTGAGATGAATCATGGGGTTACCCGCACCCTACCCCCATCCTCAAATTGGTACTTGACAGCCAAAGCACCACTTCTGCAACAATTTGGCAGTCAACTCTTGTTGTCCTCGCACACATGTGCCACATGAACCCAACTGCAACAGGAATCCTCATGGACAACGAATTTATCGATCAGGTTGACGAAGACCTCAATAACAGTTCTACAGCGCCAGCCACAAAAGGCGATATTCATAACCTTGCACTTCGGGTAGAGCTGCGAATCATGAAATCTGAATCCGCACTTATCGAGCGGATCTCCGCAGTGAGAGATCAGTTGGATAGTCGGATAACCGAAACAAGCGAACGACTTGGCAACCGCATAACCGAAACAAGCGAACGACTCTCCACAACTAACGAGCGAATTACATCACTTGAGTCCTCGCTAAAGGACTACATGTATGCCACTGGATGGAAATTCTTTGGAGCAACAATAGGAGCAATGGGAGTTATGTTTACCGTGTTTGGAATGTTCATCAATTCAACAATGAAGTAATTACTCGTTCGTATTCGCAGCTTCTGATTCTGCAATCTGCTTACGAACGTCATCCATGTCAACTTTGCGAATTGCTTCAATCAACTGGTCAAGCGAAGCAGCAGGCATTGCGCCTGGTTGGCTGAACAGCATCACACCATCGCGAAACGCCATGATCGTAGGAATCGACTGGATACCCATTCCGCCTGCAAGTTCCTGATTGTTTTCCGTATCAACTTTTGCAAAACGAATGTCGACGTTTGCTTCTGCAGCTTTTTCAAAGATTGGCCCAAACATTTTGCACGGACCGCACCACTCTGCCCAGAAGTCCACCAACGTAATTCCGTCGGCCATGACAGTTTCTTCAAACGTTTCGACTGTGAGATTGATTGTTGACATGGTGGCTCCTGACGTGATTATTGAACCTCTAATTTACAGTCAAAACCAATTGTTAATCGCCTTCACTAAACCCTGGCGTTGCCTTTAGGCCAGCGATCAATTCAGCTATCTCCGCTTGAGTCAGCTTCGCCTCAGGGTGACGCCCAAACGTGGTGTAAAAACTTGGCGGCATAGAACCGTTTTGAATGACTTCAATGGTGTCATCTCCGCGTTCTCCTGAGTTCCATTCCTGATAGTTCACCTTGCTGCGACCTTCGTCAACATGGCTCTGAACCATCCATGAAATTGGCGCGACTGATGCGTACGACGGATACTCAACTTCATTCGAATGGCATCCAAAACAGGCGCGCACCATCAGTTCGCGGGTGCGTGGTGACGACCATGCTGGTTCACCGTTAATTGGTGGGTTCGTATGATTCTTTCCGTATGGAATGGCCTGAATAACAATGAGCGTTCCAACTGTGGCAGCAAAGAACACCAGTAACAAACGGGTATTTGTTGTCGATTTATCTTTGTTCTTGTACACATACAGCAGAGTTGGACCTGCAATAAATGTTGTGAGCACGATGTAGCCAATTGGTGGCATTCCAATGAGAATGCTGACAATCAAGAACACCAATGCAAATGCAATGACAACACTTGAGGCAATTTTGTATTTCTTTATTTCACGCCAGAGCCACGATAAGAATTTGGTAGCCATTTTCACAAGGTTCTTCATACTGAATCTCCCTTTTTGCCATCGAGTCGTTCGCGCAAGAAATCGGCATGCCCACAGTGTCGGGCATATTCTTCAATCATGTGGATGAGTATCCACCGTAGCGATACTGACTCCCCCGTCTTGGTGCGGGTGGCTAAAGACACATCCTCAGGAACCTTGCCTTCAATAGCCAAACGGGATTCAGCAATTGCACGTTGAAGAATTTCAACTCCTTCGCTCAATGCAGCAGTCTTTGGAAACTCAAAATCGCTATCTGCTGTTCCTACTGCCACACCGTCTGTGGCAAAGAAATCTGGAAGTTCGGATTCGTTTAGCAGCATTCGCCTGAACCAGTGACGCTCTACTTCGGCC
>Ga0114969_10002050_pt1 | contig 16731 bp, 31 predicted proteins | sample M_130807_MF_Meta_FD_87316 | JGI IMG/M metagenome (GOLD analysis project Ga0114969, IMG submission 87316) | Freshwater microbial communities from Lake Montjoie, Canada to study carbon cycling - M_130807_MF_MetaG | ecosystem: Environmental > Aquatic > Freshwater > Lake | place: Lake Montjoie...
AAATTTACCATATAATCAACAAATAATAAATGCTTTAATTTTTGCTGCCAAATTAAAAGCTGGTGCAAGTGAACAAGAATTAAATGCTTTATTTTCTGGATCAGCCAATTCTTTAGACTTTACAAAAACAGCTTTTTTACAAGCTAATAAGATTTTATCACAAATTGGTGATGAGTGTATTCAAAATCTATTATCAAGTATTGAATCTGGTAATTCTAGTATGTATTCTGATGGTGTTCCAGAATTACAATGTGGTCAATATAAATTTAAGATTTCTGCTGGTGGTGAATTCACTATGAGTACGAATTCATTAAACCAAAGTGGAAAAATTGTTAGAGGTATTATTGGTAATGCATTAACAAAAACAATAATGGATCCAGAAATTGCAAAATCAGATCCATATGTAAAGAAACTTCTTGCAGATGTAAGTTCATTTGGTGATAAGTTTTCACCACAATTATTGCCTGACCAATCTATTCAACTCATTCTCAGTAATCCTGAATTAGTAAAGAAATTTCAATCACAAGAAATATTTTCTCCCTCTGGACAAAGTTTAGGATTTGTAATTGATAAAAATGGTCAAATTAATCCTGCCGCATCTGTTTCAGCATATGAAGGTTCAATCAAAAAATCAGGTAGCGAACTATTTAAAGGTGGAAAAAAGAATTCATTCTTGGTTTCTTTAACTAAGAATATTTTGCAAACATCTTTGCGTGGTGATGGTATGGTTGACCCAAAGAATGCACCAAACCATATTATAACAACCAATGGTGTATTTCCTATGTCTGATGATTATATGAGTGAGGTTGCTAAAACTGCCTCAATCGATATTAAACAAAATGAATTTGCAATGGATACTTCACACATATCCACCTATAAAAAATCTGCTGTTCAGAATTTACAAAAGTGGAAAACTGTAGTTGAAGGTAAAGAAGACACACAGAATACAAATAAACTTTTTGTAGATAGAAAAACCATTGACCCATTAGCAACAATTGTAAAAAATTCAATTGATAATCTATCTTTTGATATTAACGCTAGTTTGCTACCTGGATTTAAACCTGAAGATATTAATTCAATAGAGTATAATTATGTTACTATTGGAAAAAAGACAATTAAGATTCCAGTAAATAAAACTGAAACAGTTACTGATAAATTATTAGGTGAAAATTATTTTGTGATTAATGAAATGCTTGTTGAATCTTTAACAAATAATTTTTTATTGTCTAAATTGAATAAGGTTAGTATCATTTCTGATACAGAAAGAAATATTATTGAACATTATGGTCCTCTTCTTTTAGCAGAAGATGATCTACGTGTTGGATGTTTAATTCCAATGTTAAATAAAATTTACGCATATACTGTTGAAAATACAGAATATCTTATTCCTTTGTTTGAAGATATTATTGCTGAGAATTTAGAAGAAAAGTATATAAGAAATTATAAAAAAGAATATAAGAATTATCATGGCAAACCAAAGCAGAAAAAAGAACGTGCGTCAAGAACTGCTGCACGTGAATTGATGATCAAAAAGGGCGTTGTAAAAAAGGGATCTAAAAAAGATATTGATCATAAAAATGCTCTTCGTAATGGTGGTTCTAATAGTGTAAGAAATTTACGTGTTCGGGATCGTTCTGAAAACCGAGCCGATAATGGCCACCATAAAGGTGAAACACAAAATAGGAACTGATCATGAATTCTAAAAACGTTAATATTATTCTTGAAAAGATCTTTGCAGAAACAGGACTTGGTAAATGGCTAGCCAAAAAAGCTGCCAAGAATAATTCTAGTTCCATTAAAAAGCGTAATGCTGATAAGAAAACTATTAAAAGTAAAAAAGAAACTACCGAGAGCAAAGGTAAGAAGCCAGTATTTGTAAAATCTGGTGTTTCTGAGATTAAAGAATCTTATAATGTGTTTTCAGTAGAAGGTGCTTCTAACGTATTTACAATGAATTTTGATACCATCGAAGCACATGAATTGCTTCCTTGCGATGTAATTATCAATGAATCTGGTCAGATGTTAGAAGTAGATTATATTGAAGAGTCTAATGGGCTTTATCATGTAACTTTTGTTAATAATAATTGTGAAAGTACTGAAATTTTTGAAGCTAATACAGTCATGGGGTTTGTAGATAATATCGAAGACACTTCATATAATGAATTTAATGAAAAAATTGATATATGTGAAGATGGAAACAAAAAAGTTAAATTAAATAAAATCATGGTTGGAGATGTTAAAAAGTATAAAGTTTTTGTAAAAAATGATAAAGGTCATGTAGTCAAAGTTAATTTTGGTGATCCTAATATGGAAATTAAACGAGATAATCCAGCTCGTCGTCGTAATTTCCGTGCAAGACATAACTGTGATACCCCTGGACCGCGTTGGAAAGCTCAGTACTGGGCTTGTAGAACCTGGAGTACCAAACCTGTATCTGATATGTTAAAAGAGAGTACAGAGGTTTTACCAGACAATAAGATAGAGAATGTAACTAAGGCTATTTCAGCACATACCCTTAATTCCTTGCTCACAAAACCATATAATCCTAATTTGTATGGGTTAATGAATAAGAAAATAATTCAGAACTAAATATAAAGAACACCAATGAAATTTAAACAATTATTAACCAAAATTAACGTACTACAAGAAAACGCACCAGAACACACTTTTGGTGGTGGACTTTACATTGGTGATCCTCAAGGTAAACTAGGGCAATCGGCTTTAACTGACAAAGGTACTTTTAATATAAAGCTTCCTCATTCAATTGATGCTATCAATGCAATGCTTTATGGTTTCTCTTCACGAGAATACATTGATCCAGATGGAGTAATGGCGGTCATCAAGCAAAAATTAAACCATTTTGGTTTTGATTTTGGATACAAATCAGCACTACAAGACGGACCAAATTCTTTTGAATTAGTTCAATACGGTAGTCCACAACTAGGTGTATATGGTCAGAATCCATATGATGATGTAAATGTTCATGGTTTCAGTCAAGGTGATGGAATTAAAGAAAAATTAGGACACTCCTTAGTCTTATCTGTTACTGTTACCAAACAACCAAATTTCTTAAAGAAACTTACTATAACAATTGTACCAAGTGCTGATTCTTCGTTAAATAGTGGGACCGATTGTGGCTGCATGTCTTAATACAACAATGAATCCAAAAAGTAGCTTTTTGAATGAAGAAGACTTTTTAGACTTCTGTCAAAAGACTTATTTTAATCCAGAATGCTCTGGAAAAAATGAATTTATTGATGATTTAAAACGTATTAAATACGTTAAAAGACTATTACAAAAAATCCATAAACACAAGACGTTAAAATCTATAAGAGAACGTCTTATAATGAATCATATTATAATTTTAAGAAATGTATTTGGTGAAAAGAATTGCATTAGAATTCTTTTTTTTAAACTAGAACCAAGATTACATTCATATTTAAAATCTTTTCTAGTATTTTTGGAATTTAGTGCTGTATCTATTCCAGAAGTTAATTACAATAAAATCAATACAGACCCCAGAGTTGATCGAAAGTTGTTACAGGCTGAAAACTAAATATTAGTATATGCAGTCTTCATCAGCTTACATACCTTCATTCTCGTTATCTAAATTTTCTGAAACTATTACGGCTCCTTATACGAGTCTATCAGCATTTTCATCTGGGGTCATTGATGCAGAAGGCAATCTACTTAAACCAGAGAGTAGTATTGATCCGTATGAATATTTTATAATTAAATTAAAGAAGATTTTTAGTCAACTTCCTATGAGCTATACCAAAGCTCGTTTAGCTAGTTACGTATCTACTTTTCAAATGTTTAATGAGGAAGCAGAATCATTTGGATTAAATTCTAATGAATTTTTATTCTTTATTGAGGGTTATCTAGAATCTGGTTTATTAATCAATGAAGATATGGGTGCTGGTATGGTTTCTGGTGGTGGTGGTCCAGGTACTCTTGGCACTCCACAAGTTGTTCAAAATTCTGGTGCAGCAATGGGATATGATAAACCACTAGATGCACCTTTATTTACTCGTTCACCAGTAGAAATGTTTGATGTTGACGATAAAGAATTTAAGAATTTTAAAAATGCAAAAGCATGGAAACATATTCCAGATAGCGAAACCAAAAGATATCTTAAAAGATTTCAACAAAGAAATCCTTCAGGTAAGATGGCAATAAGATCGAATAAAGATATTCATTGGATTTCATATCCTGCTAAAAGTTTTGTTGAAGAATACGATCTAGGATTTTTAGATATTTTGAATGAAAATTCTACTATAGATGCCTACAATGATGCAGATGATAAACCAGGAGATATTGCTATTGCAACCTTGACAGATCAAGAAGAAAGCAAGAAAAATAAAAAAGGTTATATTCACCCAAGACCAGCAGTAAGTCATGCTGAAGAATTTCAAAATAATCTTCAAACATTAATAGGCTTACATAGAAACGCTACAAGACCATCACATGCATCAGAATATGCTGCTAGATTACTTTTTCATATAGCAGATTATCATGCTATGAAAGATACTCCACATATTGGACAATATATGGATGCAACATTCCAACAACTCAGAAGTAGCCCAAGTGGAAATGATACAAAAACAAAAGTTGGAGATATTGTGCGTCCAAATATTTCTGGCTCAGAAGTTTCAATGGAACCAATTGAGTTTAAAACGAGTCAAGGTACAATATCAAAAACCTTTTCAGCAGATGAGATTGAGGATTTTTATGAAAAAAATAAAGATGCATTAAGTGCATGGGGAGAAACCACACCAGGATCAACACAAAGATTTGTATATCCAAAACCAAGAATACAACCAGAACAATCTCAAAAAAGACAAGATCAATTTACAAGCGTTGTGACTTCTGCATTAGATCAAGAAGAAATGGAAAGAATAAAAAAAGCCACTGAAGACAAATCTACAAGATCAATGGTTATAGAACATCCTGAAACAGGACGTTTTCATTATACTTTACCAGAAAAACAAAAACCTAAATTTGGGTTTAAATGGGGGCAAGGTCCAAGAAATTTAGGAAGAGATTATGGAAGGCATCAGCCAAATTTTAGAATGGATGTTAAAATTCCTAAAGATTCTTTAGATATTTTTACATTAGATCAAGCTGCTCATGATACTGCATTAGCACATGTAGATCCTAAAGATCACGAATATCTTAAAAAACTAACAAGTGTACATCTATAAAAATCCCCCTTTCGGGGGATTTTTTTATTCTTGAATAAACGTCTTACAACACTTAGGCTTTGAACAGCCAGTATTTTCTCTGGCTTCACTAATTATCTTGGTGTGAGCATCATCCCAACCAGTAGCCCATTCTTGCCAATATACACTGGTAGACTCATAAACATTAGATGCCTTCTCTGCACCACCCATACGGGCTGAATATCCCTTTTGGTATGCTTCACCTGCAATATATGTCATTGGAATTCTCCTGAATTATCAATTGGCTTAATAATAATTTGACTAAGTAATTTATCTAGTGCCTTGACATGTGCAAATTGTTCTTGAATAGCAAGATATCCACGAATCTCAATAAGTTTAAAATACTCTTCTTGAGTAAATGGAGTAGTCTTAGGTTTATGCTTAATAGGTCTACGAGAATGTTTTGGTGGGTTGTTTGGATTAAATGGTTTCTTTTTATTTTCTTTACTCCATTGATCTAAAATGTCATCCATGTTAAGGTAGTCACGAAGACTATCTGCGGGGTTCTCACCATTACGCATTTGATCCCACATCTTCTTGAACTCTGGGCTTGAATTACCAAAGAAGAAGAATCCATTATGTGGATTATTCTCTTCATTGTCGTCACCATTTTGCCAATTTCTAAAATCGTTATAATCTGAATTTCCCATTAATTTCCTTTAGACATCAAAAAATTGTTCGTAAACTTGCTTACCACGGTTATCTGTTACAGATACAAATCGAACATGACGTTCGATTGAATCACTTATATTTAGGGGATCCTTTGGACCAAACTCAATGGTCTTGATCCATGCAGGACATCCACCAATGGAAATTCGAACCTCAGTTCCATTTGCATCAGTGCCATAAAAATCAAAGGAAGATTTCTCTCCATTATAATAGGTGAAAAAACAATCAATATGATCATACTTCTTTCGAAGTTCATCAAACGACATCATTGTGGCAGTTTTAGCCATTTGGCAGTCTCTTTTGCTTGACACATACTGGAAGTTGACCACTCGCGTCAAGACTGCGAAGTGTACCAACACGAGCCTTCATAAGGCTCTGAATACGATTGCGCTTCATGCGTTCTTCACGCTTCTTATGAGCACGCTTGGTAATACGTTGTTTTGAGTTAGGCATAATAATAATAATATACTCCGGTTTATTTATTCGTCAAGTAAATCGATTTTAGATTGAAGATCATCTAGTTTGTCAGTCATTTCTTCTAACTTACTAGTAAAGTCAAGAAAATGTTTAGAACTTAAAATTGCTTCAAGCCTTTTAAGTCTGCTTTCTAAAGCAAGATTTTGAGCCTCTAATGTTTTCATTTTATCATTAAGTGCTTGATTGATAACAACTTGATTTGACCCAGGTTCATGTAAACCATTGAGATGTGGATCATATTCATAATGTTTAGGAGATTTATACATTTTTTTAACTTGCTTGGCTTTATCCATATTTTTTAACACCGACTCTGTAATAAAATACTTATTTGTTTTAGGATTTAGGGGTGTTTCCATACTCATATTATACACATATCTAAGCGTAAGTCAAATAACAAATCCTCGTTTTCACGAGGATTTGGGTCGATTCAGATGCGGGAGACCAAACCCCACTGCTTTAAGCAGCCATTGCTAATTGGTTAGCAATCATGATTTGCAACTGTTTATTTTCGACACTTGTTACCCGTGTCGGGTATCTCCTTCATCATTACTCACCGCCAATCGAAACCTGGTCAGGCCCGTAAGAGCCCTATGACATGCCATAGGGCGGTACCCCGCTGCTACGAGGATTTGGCTCGGCTCATCACAAGACTGCAGGATCTTATGAATATGCCTAATGGACCTGTCGGGAATCGAACCCGAGTGTTGGACAATTTTCAATCCGATATCAACAATACCAATGCAAGAGGAGGGATTCGAACCTTCGTAGAAATTAATCATCACATTTACAGTGTGACCTCGTTGACCGCTTGAGTACTCTTGCGTAGTTTATTTAGGTGCCTTTTTAGGCTTTTTCTTTACTGGCTTCTTCTTAAAAATTGCTTCATAATTTTTGCCATATTGTTCCAAATTTACGTGTCTGGGGGAACTTCCCTTACCTGCACCATGAGAACCATAAGTCATAGGGGAAGTATAGCATATAGAACTTTTGTGTCAACTAAATAATAATATGAAGAATAAAGGTTATTACGGTTGGATTCATTCCTTAAACGAAGCTGGTATTCAAGCCCAACGCAATGGATTTGAAATGCTCACAGAACAACGTTCATATAAAGGTGAACTATTAAATGAAGCTAATAAACCTAATCGTAGTGAAGCAGGAATAGCTGCAAAAAGAGCTCGTGAAGCTGCAGATACTGTAAAGAGGCGTGAAAATAGAATAGCCGCTGCTAAAGCAGCAGCTGATGCTGCAAGTTCCGGTGGTGGAGAACTAAGTGATTTTGATTTTGATGGATTTCAGGATAGAGTTGCAGAAGTCAGAGCTGAAAAACAAGCTGCTGGTAGTGGTGTTCAACGTATAGAAACTGGAGCTAATTTAGGTAAAGCTAATATAACTCCACAAACTTTAGATCCAAATTTAGAAACTGTTCCAAGATATCCAGATTATCCAATTGCACGAGAAGCACGAGCAGAAACTGCACGACTAAGTATTCCTGCAGGAGACGCTAATGCTGTGGCAGCGGATGCATCAGATTATGTAATGGGTGATGAAGAACCAGAAGATGAAGGTAAATACGAACTTCCTACACAAAACTGGAAATCAATCAGGATGGAATCAGTATCACAAAAAATTTCTAGAATAATGAATGAAGGTAAAAAAGCTGTTCGTGGACGCATAGTTACTGGAGGTGATTCTGAAATTCCTGCTAGAAATCCAAATAGTTTAGATGCTCCAAAAGGAATTTTCAGAGGAACCGAATCTCCTAGTGAAAAAGTTGGAAGAATTTTAGAAATTGTTCGTGATGGTCCAGAAAAACACGGTGAAGAAATACATAGTTGGGCATCAAGTACATTAGATACAATGCAAAAACAATTACGTAGAAATTAAAGATCTGGGTTTCCAATTTCCCGAGTCCATTCCCATTCTTCCCATAACATTTTAGCAAAATCGTCGTCAGGATCATGACGGCGCATTTCTAATTCTGCTAGACCCGGTGCTGAGATTGCAGCATCCATTTCCCACGATAGCCAAAACCATTCACCCTTCTTAAGAAGGTTGTTGGTAATGAGACATCGAATGTCTTTAGACATATTAATTTACATAGAAAGCAGTAAGACCAGTTGGTAATGCAAATGGAACAGCATATACTTGCATAGGTAAAATAAATGGAGTGCTATTAACTGTAATAGCAGTATTAAACGTTGTACCTGCACCATTTACTAAACTTAAAGTAACTCCGGCTCCTGCTGCTAATGCACCAGAAATTAAAAGACCTTTGTGCTTAGGAATTCTTGAACCGATTGTAATTGGAGATGCTTGGAAGTATTTGTCGTACATGTTATAAATATTTAGGAATTTTTAAATGATTCACTTAGCCAAAAGGTCTTCAATATTTCTGGATTATCTACAAAATTTGACATCCAGATACAATGATACTTATTGTGCTTTACTGGCTTACATACTCCAACATGGTATGTTGCATCTTCACTATATTGATTTACAACAACTTTAAAATTATTTTTACTTTCAACTTCATCTATAAAAGATTGAATAAAAGCAGGGTAAATCTTTACAGGTACTGGGGGAAGAATTGGGGATTTTCTTTTTTTAGCTGGAGCTGTTTTGCGTATTTTTGCCATGATTATGTACATCAACTATAATATATAAATAGTATTATGCAAGAAATGAATGAAGGAAATGTTTATAACGTGCAAGATGTTTTTGGTGCAAAACTAAATTCTTCCGCTTTAGGCATTAAAAAAGTCAACAAAGAAATCAAATCTCAATTATTTGATTCCTTTAAACGTAATAAGACCAAAAATAAAAAACAAACAGTTCAAAAAACATTTAATGATATTTTTGAAGCAACTGCACCACCTGTAGTGGTTCCAAATAGAGGTCAAGAAGGAACTGGTAATATATTTCCATCATTTGATACTGCAACTAACCAAACTGGTGCAGGTGCAGTAATTGTAACAAATCCTGACGGAACATCAACAAATAAAGCAAGTTTTGGTATGGGATTTGAAGTTGCTCCACATTTAACAGCTTCCGTACAACAATTTGTTAATCAGTATGCTGATAAAACTGATAAGAGTGCTGTAAGTATAGATTATCAAGCAAAGCAACAAGCTAAATTTAACTTACCACCAGAAGATAAAATTGTAACATGGCAAACAATGAATAATGCTGTTGCCAATCATCTTAATCAAAATTTAAAAGCATTGTTACAAAACTACAATCTTTATGTATCAGATGAAGTATCTGGTCGTGCAGCACCCAATGTTCCTACAGAGACATATCATTACGATCAATTTTCTCGTCAAGTTTATAAAATTAAAAATTATAATGATAATGGCTCTAACGAAAATAACACATGAAAAAATCAATTTTATCTTTTAAAGCTTTTATGAATGAAGAATTAGCATTAGTTGGTCCTCCCGGTGGCCCTGGAATGCCTCAAATGGGAATGCCTCCAGGTGGTATGCCAGCTCCTGGTATTCCTTCTAAAAAAAGTAAGAAGGGTATGTCACAACAACCAGCAGTTGATCCTCTAAAACCGCAACCGTATCAAGGTTTCACAAATACCCCAGAAACAGAAGCAAGACTTAGAGATCTTATTGTAACACAATTTGATGATCCCGATACTGCAGAAAAAGAAATGCCACAAAACGCTTCATGGCAATCTTTAAATACTGCACAAGGAAATGCATATCAACGAGAAGTTATGAAACTAAAAGCTTCACAAGGAATGAGATAATACATGAACCAAGATAATAAAAAATATACTTTAAAGGAAGGTAGAGTAATAGGAAACAATATTATTAATTATGGTGGATTTCCTAAAAGTATTAATGAAAATATTAATCTTGATAATTTACAACAAAGTGAAATTTTACAAATACCATCAAAAGAAACTTTACCTACTTTAAATTTAAAAGATACTGGTAATACACCAACAATACCACCTCCCGGAAGACTACCACCAGGAAGAGTTCCTCCAATAGGTAATACACCAGAATGGAGTAGATGGTGGTATCAATGGCAATTATTGAATTCACCACAACCATTTCCTGGTGAGTCAAGAGAACATTATCTTGAAAGAAGAAACGCATATGAACAGGGTTTGTGGGAACAAATGCAACGATGGATGATGCAACCGCATTAATTTATGATTGTATATAAAGAAAAAAAATGGTTAGTAACGGATTCTACTGGTAAAAAAGTACTGGGTACTCACTCATCTAAAAACAAAGCACTGAAACAATTGGCTGCTATTGAAATTTCAAAGAATAGCCGTAAATCTGTTAGTGAATCTAAAATGCTTTCTTTTAAACAATTCTTAGAAGAAAATACTTCTTCAACTCTTGAATACCACGATGAACTAAATCCAAAGATTTGGGATGGTATGCAGTTGAAGAAAAATATTAAAGCTAAACTTTTAGAGATTGGGCGTACCTGGGTAGAGTGGGTTGGATTACCAGAGAGTGCAGTACAAGATTATATTTTGGTTGGTGGTAATGCAAGTTATGCATATACATCATATTCAGACATTGATCTTCATATTTTGGTTGATAAAAGAAAAATTGATAACTGCCCAAATTTAATAGATGACTATCTTAAAGATAAAAAGCAACTTTGGTCATTAACTCATGATATAACCATTCTAGGGCATGATGTAGAAGTATATGCTCAAGACGTTAAAGAAGCCGTACCACCTGACCAGGGGGCTTATAGCGTGCTTAATGACCAATGGATAACAGAGCCCAAGCATCAAGAAGTCAATTTAGAAGATCCAAGTATTGAAAAGAAGGTCATCGAATATATTGAAAAAATTGATGATCTAATTTCATCAAACGCAGAAGATGAATCTTTTGATAAACTCAAAGAGAAGATTCGTAATATGAGAAGTTCTGGACTTAAGAAATCTGGAGAAGTGAGTATTGAGAATATGGTATTCAAAGAACTTCGAAATAGGGGTTACTTGGATAAAATGAATGAGTACATTAAATCAACACAGGATAAACGATTAAGTTTATAAATAATAATATGAATGACCTAGAATATTACAAAGCATTATACGAACAACTTCAAGCCCAACTCAATTTAATTGAGAAAAGATTTGATATTAGTAAATTTAACAAATCTAAGAAAAAGAGCAAGAAAGCCACCAAAGACTATGATGGTGATGGTGAAGTAGAATCATCAAAGGATGAATACTTTGGATCTAAGGATAAAGCAATTAAGAAAGCCATTGATAAAAAGAAGAAAACCACCCTTAAAGAAGGTACAGTTATTTCTTATGGTCAAATAAGCTATGGTGGTTTTCCAAGAATTTTAAATGAAGAAGATCAAGGTCCTCGCAGACATAGAAGTGGCATAGTTTACCCAAGTGAAGAGTATGCAGACTTAGCTGACGCTTCTGAGACTGCAGGCGATGCTGCTTCTGCCGCGGAGGCAGCTGCTAGAAAATATCATCAAGAAGCAGCTAAAGAATGGGGTGCAATTTATGATAATGCACCCGCATTTAATAGAGCATTGGGCAACACTGGTCGCAGAAGAGCTGGATTCGCAGATAGAGGTAGACATATGGCAGAGTTGCCACATAGAATGCTTCTAGATCCAGAGATGAGAGAAAAACAAGCTACTGCCCAGTTGGCACGTGCTCTTTCAATTCAAGCGCATCGAGCAAGAATATCACATCCGCATCATGCAGAATTTATGAAAAAAGCCCAATCACAATCAGATTCTGTTTACGGTACTCGTGGAAACTTAGGCTCGTAAATATAAAATCTTACTAAAATTTGAACCTTTAGTATGTCAGCCCTCGAGATGTTCGGGGGTTGTTTCTTTTAATAAATATTGTAGCATGAAAACCTTTAAACAATATTTACTTGAAGAAAATGATATAGTTCCATTTGCCTATAAAGATCAACAACCAAATAAAACAGATCATCGTGATCATGTAATGGGTCAGTTCTTTTCTTTTATAAAAAAAAGAATACCACATTTAAAAGGTGTTGATACGGGTTTCTTAAAACATTTTCATAATCATTTGGATCTTATGTTGGGTGATGATCCAAAACATTTTATAGAATTACATAAAACACTTACAACAGATGATGATGGACAACCCCAAAGAGCTGATTTATTTGATGCTATGCAAGCATTAACAAGAAGAACAATGGCTTCGCATATAAACGAGTTAAAGCAAAATAAACAATATAATGACGAGACAGATGATCAAGCAACTGAATCTAGAACTAAACTTCAAGATCATATTTTAGATATATCTAAATTAGCACTGAAAACACGTAAAAAAGGTGATGCAGAACATTTAGATGAGATTGGAATTTAATTAGTTGCTTGAACCCAATCTTGATGTACTAAATGGTTTCCACTATAGCCATCTTTTAGTTGTGTGACATCCCAAAGAATCTCATCACCAACCTTAATGTCTTCGGTTAACTTATTACCGATGGCAAGCACAGTACTCCAAATAAACTTAGACTTAGAACGCTCTTGGTAGATGATACCAAACTCGTTGGTCTTCTCTCCACCAAAAGTAGTCTTGACCCAAATATATTTGCCGATAGGTTGAAACTTTGTCATATATATTTCCTTAACTAACTGAGGGTGAGAGAGTCGAACTCCCGACATTGGGAACCAAAGTCCCACGTTCTACCAACTGAACTAACCCTCAAAATCTGAACGGTGCTTCCTTCATAGTTATACCCTTCATACGAACCCGTTCTTCTTCGCAGAGAGTAATAACGTGTCTTCCTACAGAACATTGTGTTCCAGGTTGACCTGTTACCTGGCATACACTATATGATCTATTTTCATATTCATTGATTATATTAGTAGCCTTGCTCCAGAGATCAGCATCTTCAGTTAGAAAACTACAATAGAATCGAAGACCACCAAACTTTTCTTTAATCTGATCGATAATGATACCAATCATATTGTCTTCTTCATTGAGTGGATAATTGGCATATGACTCAACAAGTAGTGGAGTTAGTTTAGAACACAGTTCATCAACTAAATTTACCCATCCATTAGGCAGATCAGAGTGTGATGATTTTGACACAGTAGCAAACACAAGTGGATGCTTCTTTGCAAGTTTTTTAATATTATCACTCATCTTTACCCTTACCCCATCCTGTTCCGTGTTGATATGCGTGAATAAGATCGTCTGTATACTTACCTGTGATTTTTAATACTCGGATTTCTTCTGCGGCATCACGACAAATATCATAAACCTCTTGGTTTACTGTGCGCCATTTGTCAGCCATATTTCGCAGTCTTGTTTCTATATCATTCATAGTGATCCTAATGGGATTTGAACCCATGTACTGAGATTGAAAGTCTCAGGTCCTAAACCAGGCTAGACGATAGGACCAATTTTTATTCAAATTTTGCACGAATTTCAATTGAAAGAAATGCAACAATCAAACCAACAAAACTACCAACTACTGCACCTGTATAGTTAGTATGGTAAATAAACCCAATTATATTGATAACACCAAGAACAATGAGTGGTATAGTCAATTTATTGAAGAGATTTTTCATATGTTTAGTATACTCCAAAAGACTTAGATGTCAAATATATTCTGTTATAAATAGTTATATGAATTTCTTTAAAGACCATTTAAATTTATCAAACAATATTTACGATAACGCACAAATTTTAAAAGCTGCTGAAATTAAAAAGCAGCAAGAAGTTGTTGATCGTAATCCTACTACAAAATATTATCAAACTTTAGCTCAAAATTTACAAGAGCAAATTAATACTTTGAAGAAGCAAATGCTTTCAGAAGAGCCAATGGCTGGAGTGGTTAATGTTTCACCATATCCTTCAAATCAACAGGTTACACCAGTAGCACCAGCCCCGACACAAACAACACCAACAACACCACCTGCTTCACCTGCTCCTAACGCAACCCCTCAACCGCCATTCCCACGCATTAATCAATACCCTGATGGAGGAGAAAATAGTCCTGGCTATATAGAGGCATATCGTCTATAGACTATTTGGTTTTATAGTCAATCTCCAGAGTTCCAAGCTTGGTGGCTAAGAGATAAAGCAAGAGGGGGTGGTGGTAACTCAATGCCAATATCACCTAGAATAAAACGTCCAAGCCCTAGACCAACTCCACGTAAAGGTGGCGGTTATTATCCCGCAGGTAACTAAATTAAAAACAATTAATAAAAACTCTGAATCCTAAAAAGATTCAGAGTTTTTTTATTTAAACAATACTAAAATCTTTACGCTCCCCGTGGACCACCTGCCTTATGCTCGGTGTCCCATGGGGGAAGATTAATTATTCTTTCTGCATCCTTAGCATAAAAACTCATCTTCAATTCATAAAAATCTCGTTCCTTGGTAAGAAACTGAATTCGTTCTGATGCTTCGCGCAACAGATCACGCACTACCTTGTGAGCAAAGTCAGAGTGTTCCTCAAGACGAGCCACAAGAGTGGATGCATCAGCAATAGGGGCATTATCGTTTGTCGGTGTCATAGCAATCTTTTCTCCAAGAGTAGGTGGTTTAATTCTCATTTGTTCCTTATAGTTTAGTAATCAAGATCCCAACAATAGCCAATACACATCCAATTACAGTTTTCATATCCATTTTAATGTTGTACATGAAAAGGGGAACAAGAATAGTAATGAGGCTAACTACAACATCCCATACGGTATTCAATACAAATATATCTTTCTTTTCAGAATATGTTCGTACTAGATACAACCACAATGCGGTAGCAACAACAGCAGCCACAAGAGATATAGTATACGCTAAAACTGGTCGAGTGTCAAAGTAAGTATCGTAACTAATAATAGAAAATGCACCATAACAAATTATAACTAAAGTAATCGTTACGACAAATAGTGGAATGTTAGGAATCATTAGTTTTTTCCTTGCGAAATTTATTCATAAAATCACACTTACAATGTTCAAACTCAACATCTTCTACATGAATGAGAAGACTATCCCAACTATAACACCAATGCCACCCATTGTCAACTTCTTTTGCAGTAAGCATGACATTCTCATCGCCTTCAAATGGCTGCATGAGATACTCCCAACGTTCGTCACTCATTCCGTGTCTTACAGTGGTTTCATCAGACATTGGTATTATCCTGTGCTAATTTCTGAAAAAGATCCTTGTGTTTAGCAGCAATCTTTTCGTAACTATGTTCAATAGCAGTTATCATATCAAAACAATTCCATCCACGCTCATTTGCATATTGCACTGAATGCATATCTTTAAAGCCTAGTGCTGGGTGTGGATCACACCTAGCCAAGTCATTGGCTCTTCGCATTGCTGATTCGGAATCAAGTCTACCCCTAGTAATAGCAGAGGACATCTCGCGTCTAGCCTGATCTCGTTCCTTAGTGAGTCGAATCACATCTTGACGAAGTTGTGACTCTGCTGACAGAAGATCTGACAGATTTGGAAATGCATCCCCATGATCATTATCTCCGACAAATACATTAGCCATTGTTATTCTCCTTAAAACAACCCCAATCAAATTGTTTTGCTAATAGTTTAGCTTCATTGTAAACAGATACATCATAGACTCCATCTGAAGGACGTTTTTGTCCTTCACTAGATAATGCCAAACAATAAGTACACCTTGCATAGTCCCGTTCTCTTTCCAAGCGAGAGATTTCTGCATATGCTTCAGATAGAGTCCGAATGACATCCTCGGGGAGATCAGTCCTCTTAGATTCATAACGAAGATGTAGTGCAATATCTTTCATAGGACTTCCTTGTGAAGTGCAGCAACACGGTTTCTTATTTCATCAATACTAATAGGAGTATAGCCTATTCTCTCCACACAGCAAGAGAAATATCGGAGATCTGTCACTCCTTCTGCAAGCATTACTTCTTCGGCGTGTAGGTGAGCATGTATATTCAACCAAGAAGCATTCCGCTTGGCTCTCCATAGAGACACGGGATGAATAGGAATATGCGACAGAATTTCATTGTCTAACTTATGATACGCACGAACATCACGAAAGTACTTGGCATACTTTGAGAGTTCAAGAGTATCATGGTTGCCCTTGATTAAAACCTTTGAACCATTAAGTGCTTCAAGAATTTTTAAATCTTTTGGGTTGAATGCCACATCACCCATGACATACACCTTGTCACCCTTGGAAACAGTCCGATTCCAATTCTCTCTGATGACAGTATCACCTTCTTCGGCTGATGCATATGGACGAACCTTTTCGCCATTTGCACGAGTGAAGCGATACATTGCTTCGTGTCCGAAGTGTGGGCAACCAATGAAGTATGTACTCATGTGTTTCCTTGAAAGGCACGAATAGCAATAGACAAAACAATGGCAAAGA
>Ga0114969_10002051_pt1 | contig 16726 bp, 27 predicted proteins | sample M_130807_MF_Meta_FD_87316 | JGI IMG/M metagenome (GOLD analysis project Ga0114969, IMG submission 87316) | Freshwater microbial communities from Lake Montjoie, Canada to study carbon cycling - M_130807_MF_MetaG | ecosystem: Environmental > Aquatic > Freshwater > Lake | place: Lake Montjoie...
ATAACGTCGAGCTGAAGCGGGTGCATGTGCCGTTCGTCTTGTTCCTCGCGGGCTTCCTTGTAGGGCAGTGTCCGACCGATCCGAATGTCATCCCAAAACGAAGAGGCGTACTGTCTCCACACCCAGTGGGAGTAACGGTTCTCAATTTGCTTGCCCTTGTGGCCTCGGAACGGCAGCAGCTCCTCGGGAACTTGTCGCTCGCCGGCGTATTCGAGGAGTCCGTTAGGATTGGCAACGGGAACCGGATTTTCTCCATCCTTTCGAAAGAGGAGCATGCAGTCAGCCGACGCCACATCGCAGAGGCTAGCGTCAGTAACGACTTGCTTGTGCGCCAGCCCCTTTGCCATCGTTCGCAGCCGAACGGCCAGCGGCTCCTTCCACACAAAGTGACGGCACCAGAAACGCCAGCCCAGAGATTCGTGAAGGCGAATGATCTCGCCGGGAAAATCCACCAGCCCGCCTGGCGAAGACTTCCGCGGGATGTCCATGCAATGCACCGCCGTCAGCCGGCCCGGCATCGTCACCCGGTGAATCTCACCCACCACGAAAGCGTAGTGATCGAAAAACTCCTGATGGCTCCGGCAGTTCGACAAGTCGCGGTCACTTGACGAGTAGTGGTAAAGGCATCCAGCCCCGTCCGCCGCGAACGGCGGAGAATAGAGAGACAGATGGACGCTGTCGTTGGGGATGCTCTGAAGCACCTCACAGCAGTCGCCGTTGTAGATCGCGTAATCGTTTGTGACTACTTGTTCCGTGCAAGCCATTCTGGCACCTGTTCCGTTTGTGTAAAAGTCCTCTTGTGATCCACGGCCATCGCATCGTTCATATGAGTAACGAGAGCCTCAAACATTTTTTCCGCCGCCCCTGCTTTTCTGCGGAGATTCGCCAACACGCCGACTTCCCCCTCGGTCGCAACGACGTGAACGTCGACGGGGCTTGTCTGCCCGAACCGCCAGCAACGACGCACGGCCTGGTAATACTGCTCCCACGAGTGGGAAGCGAACGTGACGACGTTGTGGCAGTGCTGCCAATTCAATCCAAAGCATCCGATCTTCGGTTTCGTGACCAGCCTCTTAAGTTGCCCCCTCTGGAACGCCAACAGCAGCTCCTCCTTCTCTTCCTCCGACTGCGATCCGCTAACCTGCCGGCAGTCCGAGATAGACCGCTCAAGCATGTCGGCCTCGTCATTTAGGTGACACCACACCACCGAAGAGCCGGGGTGACTGCCGACAAGATCCGCAGCAGCCATACAACGATCCTCCAGCGTCAGTCGCCTTTCCTCCCGCTGCTCCTGGAGCGAGTTCGCCGGCATCGAGAACAGCAGCCCGGAGCGTTTCTTTTGACTGTGGACAACGTGCTCGTGTTCTCGAAGTGGCGGGAGAACCAACTTTCCATCTTCAAAACCGAGATCGCTTGGCTTACGACACGCCCTCGACCAAGAGCAAACCCATCTCCAAAACTGCTCCTCTGCATGACCACGGAATCGGTAGCTCTTCCTTCCCCAGCCGAGATAATCCTTAATCACGTCTTCCTTGAAAAACCGAGAAAGCATGTCCTGGTAACCAAGGTATCCAAGGGATTCGCTGCTCGTCCCGAGCTCGTGGTAATCGTTCGGGGCCGCTGTCGCGGTGCACAGCAGGCGATACGGGATCGTCCGCATAAACTCCGTTACCGCCGCCTTAGTTTGTCCGTCGAAGTTTTTAAGGATGCTCGACTCGTCACAGACAATTCCCCCAAAGTCTCCCTGGCTGAAATGGTGTAGCCGCTCGTAGTTCGTGACAACAATTGAGGAGTTTGGTTTCCCTCCAACTGCCCTGTCCGCCTCGATTCCAAAACGCTTTGCCTCTCCAACGGTCTGATAGCTCACCGCCAGCGGGGTCAGAATCAACACCGGCTTGCCAGTCGACTTGCGGACATTCTCCGCCCAGACAAGCTGCATCGGAGTCTTACCCATCCCGCAGTCGGCAAACATCGCAGCCCGTCCCTTTCGACACGCCCACGTTACGAGCGCCCGCTGGTAGTCAAACATCCAGTCGGGCAGGAACTCGGGGTCAAATCCGTGGTCCCCGTCAACCTGGGCTTTCGTGGCAAGGAAGTTCGTGTAACGGTCGGACGCCGGCCGATCCGAAACTCCGGACAACTGCACATCTCGCACAGCGTTACGCAAACGCTTCTTTCGTGGTTGCACCGATTGCAAACCCTTATCATCGGCCGTCTCCTTAATCACGTTTCTCTCCATAACAACACCTACGTCTATGTATTTACCGGCTGACAATACCCCGACGGCGGGCGGTTTTTTCCGTGGCCTTCCCGAGCCAGACGCGAGTCTGGTGTTGGTTAGATCCCCGCCCGCCGCCGGGTGTTACTGTCAATCCCACCCCGGCCGCGACGATCGGCCTCCGTGCCTATCACGAGAGTGGTTATTCACGGCCGCGGGGGAAACTGGAGAAAGCCCTGCGCCGTGATTGCCGGTGTTGTGCAGACCGCCGGCAGCTGCGCCCAATCCGCTTTGACTGTTAAGCGGGGCCAGGGCGGGCCTATGAGTCACGGACGACAAACAAAACCAAGCTGTACGCACAAGTCGGTTACAGTGTTCTCAAGAGCCCGGAGCCTCTCATCGACGCTAACTCCGCACCTAGAGCCGCCCTCAGCCTTTACCTTGGCGGCAGTAAGTGACAGAAGGTATTCATCGGCTTCGGTCCTGCTGATATACACGCGCCTTCCGATCGTAAACTTCCGCAGCTTGCCTTCCGATTGAGCTTTCGCCAGCGCCTTGTATGCGGGGCTGTGAGCGTCGTCGTGCGTCTTCCTTGTGTCGTAGCTGGTGAGCGGAACAATGCCCGGCTGAAAAACGTCTTCGCTCATGCCAGCCCTCCCATCGAAGCCACCGCCAGCAAGAACGGCATCATCCACATGAACGGAATGTCGTCGGCCTCGCCGGCCTCCTCACCCTTGTCCTTGGCGATCTTCTGCGCCGGCGTCCTGGCGGCCGGCTTCTTCTCCGGCTCGTCGGCACGCTCAACCGGCAGATAGTCGTTGACGAACACGCGGGTCTTTCCGCTCTTGAGCAGCACCTGCTTCGTCACGACACGCAGCTCGAGGCCGATCAGCTCGACGGGATCGGCGTCGGCCCAGCCGTCGGGCGTGTAGTTCAGCGCCGTCGCCAGCGACCCAGCCAATGCCTTGTCCTTCGCCGAAGACCCAAGCGACACCCACACGAACCCGTACGAGCCGTTGGGAGCCAGCGTCAGGTGCAAATACTCGCCGGGGTTGTTCTCCGGGAACTTGTGCGGCCCCTCGGCAGCCTCACGGACCGTGACGTTGTGCGTCCCGTCCGGCAGCATCTCCCGATCACCACCAGACGGACCGCCGCCGGCCGCCGCGGCCGCCTCAAACCCGTCGTCGAAGTTGTGAACCCTCATCGCTGGTCCCCTGTCTGAATGTCTGGTCGATAGTCCTTGCCGACACGCACCACGCGATCGGCGTCACCGTTCAAGATGTCTCGAGTGATCTGAAGGAACTTCGCTGGGCTGATCTGGCCGTTGCGGGCCAGCGGCACAAGATCGGAGATCCGGTTCACCTGCCGCTCTTGCTCTGCGGATCGCTCCTCGTCCACCTTGGCCTGAGCCTTGCGGCTAATTCCGTCTCGATATGTCATGCGTCACCCCGCGGATTGTCAGTCGCCCATAGGATCATGTTGTGAGCCGACATCAGCACTTGAGAAAGATTCTGCGGTGTCGGACTCGCTCCCATACGCCGGCCCTCCGCGATCGCCAGCCGCAGGTACGCCAAGAGCAACGGCGCGTATTCCCGTGCCTCTTCCTCCGTCATCTCCGCCGGCTGCCCGACGTTCGTCGGTACGCGCCGGACCTGATCCTCAATCCGCTCGGCACGAATCAGCACGCGAGCCGCGACCGTCGGCAATTCGTCGTTCATCGTTTCTCTCCGTCCCGCAACCGCACCGCCTGGGCGAGGAGCGACGCCGCCATCGTCGCCACTTTGCGAGCTGCCTCCTCGCGGGCCGCAGCTTCCGTCTCATGCCAGCCCTCGGCGGCGTAAAGGCTTCCGCCGACCTCGGCGTACAACTTGCCGTGAACGTCCACAGCATCGGCAGCGCTAAAGTGGACGAAGACGCCTTCCGGCTTGATGTCCGAGTAGACGTGAGCTTGGTACAGCTTCATGCCACGGCTCCTTCGATCTGGAGATGCCGAGCCTCGATCGCGTCGTCCAACTTCGCCCGCAGCTCGTCCGTGAGCTTGCCGTCGCTCACCGCCTGGTCGGCGTCGTCACCGATCCGGCCCAGCTCCTCGAGCGTGGTCGCGGCCGCCACGCGGTCACGCCAGCCGAGCCGCTTCGCCGGCTCGGCGAAGATCGGGGCCAACGACTCGATCGCCATCGGGACTTTTGCCGGCAATCCGAATCGATTTTTGGCCGACCACGCCGCTGAAGGCTCGGTGTGCATGACACGCCGCCGCCCGCCTGCCGCCTTCTTTCGGCCGTCTGCGCCCTCGACGATCGTGGTGTCGAACGTGCAGAAAAGTTGCATGTCAGCCCACTCTCGAAGAAGCGGCGACACCTGCTTGGTCAGCTTCAATTCGTATCTGTCGTACCCATCGGTCATATCCGGCGGGCTCACCCGCTGAACCTTCGTGTGAGCCGTAAAGATCACGTGCAGCCCGACCCCGGTAAGAGCGTCGCACTGCGTGAGGAAGCGGCCAAAATGCTCACAGAGCATCGTGTAGCCCTTACCGTAGCCCGCCGATTCAATCGATGACCACTTGTTGTCCTTCAGGAGCTGCTCGGTGAGAAGTTTTTCGCTCCAGTCCGCCGAGTCGATGACCACCGTGCGGAACTCGCTCGGCTTGCTGCCGATCTCAGCCACCGCGGCCCGCAGCTCGTCCCACGAGCCGATTCGCACCCGAGCAACGTCGAGGTGATTCGATCCGTCTTCCGTATCAAGAATCACCGGCGACGGAAAATCGGCTGCAAGCGTCGTTTTGCCGACGCCTCCGCTGCCACCGAGAACACCCTTAACAGGCGTGTGCCGCCGCCCTCGTTCGATCTTCAAAGCCATCTCCGTTAACTCCTCTTCGCGTCCCAATCACAGTGCAACGCCTGGAAACGCTCCTGGCGTCGTCGCATCTCTTCCACCTTCTCCGGCGTCCCCGGCAGAGCCGTGGTCGCCGCCGGCTGAACCACCACCTCCACCTCCCGCCCTACCCCTTGCAACTCGCAGATCGACTCGACGATCGTGTCAAGCAAGATCCGCGGGTCGCCGGCCAACGCCGCCTCGACGTAACAATCCCCCGCCAGCGATCTCCCACCCGCTCGCCGCGGATCGGCGTACATGTTTCCCGTGTGTGCCAAACGGGCCAGCACGTTTTTCCTGATCCGCCGAAGCCACGCCGCCATCCGCGGCTTGACTTCCTTTCTGATCCGTACCCGCTTTGCTCCCCGCGTCTCCGGCTTCCGCTGCTTCTTGGCCGCACAAAGCCTCACGGCTGGCCTGCGTGATCCGGCCGCCGGCTTCCGCGCCGGCATGAACCGGAACGTCCGCTGCACGTGGATCAAGCCTTCGCCTGCCATGCCGCCTCCGTGATCCGCCGGCGGTTCCACCGCCAGCGGCTACCGTCCATGACGACACGCTCCGCGTGCTCCATACCCCGGCCTCCGGCCGCGGCCCGTCCTGTCAGTCGATCTCGATGTCGTTCGGTGGAACGGTGATGTACACCTCGTCGTCGATCTCGACGATCACCCGAAACTGATCCGAGTGCTGGCACGTGCCCGACCACCGCTTTCCGGCGGTAGTGCCGCGGATCGCCTCGCCACGCTCCGGCAGCCGCCGGCCGTAAAGGTCGATCATGCCGGCGATCGCGCCGGCCGCTTCCGCATCACCTGCCATCGTGTTTTGCGACATTCTTTGTCTCCTGTTGCGCGAGCTTTTCGTAAAGCTCGGTCCGATAAATCGCCTGATCGTGGTTCGCCACGATCTCCAATCTCACGCGGTCGCCTCGCAGGCTGTGAACAAGAACGACAACGTCGTCTGCCGCTCGATCACCGGGAATGGTGATGGACTGGCCTTCGCGTCGATCAAGCCTGAGTGCCATTCCTGAGCCTTCGCCTTCTTGGTCTGGTCGTACTGTTTCTGGTTTGCTCGCCGTTCGGCCTGGCGATATTCTACGGTCGCGCTCGACTGTCTCTGCGTGCAGCCGTATCGAGCGAGCTGCCGGATGTCCTCGGTCCAGCCCCGCTGCACCTCGAGTACTCGACGACGGATCACGCTGCTGGCCGGATCTCTCGGCGTGGGGAGGCCGGTCCGCACGGACCACTCGTGCCAAACCCGCTCTTCGCTCTCTCGGATCACCCACGCAGTCGATCGGACAGACAGGCCGACGCCGAAACAAATGTCCAGCAAGTTGCGTGCGGCCTCCAGCCTCGATTCCCCACCGTCCATCCGTCACCTCCAATAATTGCGACGGCGAGAAATCTAGCGAACGACCGCGGGTCGGTCAAGGGCACTCCAGCCGCCGGGGGGGGAAATTGCCGGAATAGGCTGTTTCCCCGCGGAAAACCGCCCCCAAAAAATCTTTCCTCACCCCACTTGACGACAATGGACGATCGTATATACTGACACCAGACGAGAACGACACCACAAGGAAACGAACGATGATCGCAACAACCGCTTTCCTGATCCGCCAGAAGATGCGTCGCAACAAGGTGACGATCCGCGAGCTGGCCGCCCGGCTCGATATGCCGATGACCTGGGTTCGCCGCGGCATGAAGTACGGCGTGTCGAGCGACAACGCCCTGCGGGATTGGATGGAAGCCATCACCCAGAAAGCCTGACCCTGACCCGCCCCACCCGCCCGGCACTTTGCCGGGCGGGTCACACTTCAAGGAAAAGGAACGAGCGATGAACGCGACCAAGATCACCGCCAAGTGGCAGACGATTTGCACCTTAGCAACCAATCCACACCTTGCCGTCGAGCGGACCGAGGGCGACGCACAGAAGGCAAAGGGCGGAGCCTGTCACTGCCAAGTCCGCATGAGCGCAAAGAACGGCCTGCGCGGGCGGCTCGTAAACGCCAACGGTAGCCACCGAGAAATCGGACACGCCTTTTCGCTCGACGCCGACAAGCTGCGGCATTGGGAATCGATTGCAGAGGGTCAGCGATGACTCGCATCAACACCACCGACTACATCCGCCCGTCCACCGCGGCCACGCTCGCCGGCGTCAGCCGCGCCCTGGCGTACCGGCTCGTGAAGGCCGGCACGGTCCCGTCCGTCGAGATCGACGGCACCGTATTCGTCCACCGGCGGGATGTCCGGCAAATCGTGGCGACGCCGGGCATGGGGCGGCCGAAGAAGTCCTAGCCAGTCCACCTCCCCCGGAGCGACACTCGCCCGCGGGCATGAGCGTCAGCGTCCGGGGGAGGGGATTTTGCGGCACGAGCAGGGGCAGTCCTTATCGCACGCCATGACGATCTTGCCGTCGGGCTTGTAGCGTCCGTCGACGCACTTCCCCCCACACCCGCAGGCTTGAATAGGCGGCGGCGCTGGTGAAGTTTCGGGGGCGAAACTTGCATAAGCCGCAGCGACGGCCGCGGCGGCGCGCGGAGGCTCGCGGTCGATCTCCGCGGGGTCAGCGGAGAGGGAGGCGAGGAGGGCGAGGATGGTGCGGTAGAGGGTCATCACCAGCCCTCCCCGTGATCAACGACCCGATTCCCGGCGGCGTCGACCGCCGGGCTCCTGACGATCTGCTGCCGCTCGAGCTGCGGTGCCGGCTCGGCCACCATCGCCATCCACAGCCCGAGCCGGGCCGCGATCCGGGCCAGCCGGCCGACGGCCTGGAGGACCGGACGCTGGGGCGTCGGGTTGATCGGTGATGCCGGCGAGGAGCCCAGCCACCAGCCGGCAGCGAGGCAGACGAGGACGATGGCGACGAGCTTGCGGTCGATCAGCATGGCGGCCTCACGGGGCGAGGGAGAACGTGTCGGCGATCAGGCGGGCGGGTTGCGGGCGGGCGGCGGCGGGGGCCGGCTGGAGCCAGTTGCCGTTGTCGACGGGGCGATGACCGAGGCCACCGACACTGCCGACCGCGAAAGAGTCCGTGTTCTCCCCGCCGAGCATCCGATCGACGACGGATCGCCTCACCCAGAACGACCCGGCTGGCATATCGCTCGGCCACGATGGTCCCGAGATCCATGTCGGGCCCCACGAATTGAGACAGAGGAGCCCATCTTCCGGCGAGCCGTTGGCGGCGTATCGGACGGCGATGAACACCATGCAGTGAGCCCATGATCCCTGGGCCTGGGCGAAGCCGTTGGCATCGCGGACGTTTCCGAATCCCTGCCCGGAGCAGACGGCCACCGGGTAGCCACTCTCGATCGCGGCGGCGGCCTCGGCGAACGTGCCGACCGCGGCAACGTGCTCGGCCGGATGGACCTTGGCGATCTCGTCGAGCTTGCCCGCGTCCCCCTGGCCGCCGTTGCCGAACGCGCCCCAGGCTTTTGCCGTGTCGGGGGAGTAGACGCGGAGATCGTGGCCGCCTACCTCTTGGCGGAAGATGACGCCCCAGTCTCGCACCCACCGCGCCGCGGCTGCCCCATAGGAGCCGTCGGAATATCCTCCGACCGGATTCCGCCCGTCCCCCGGACGGCCCCTGGCTTCGACGCGGGAGCCTCCATAGATGCACTCGGTCGCCACCATCGGTGGCGGATTGGCGAGCCGGCCGGTTTCCCAATCGCAGCAGAGGGCGATCCAGACCGCGTGGCTCCAGCCCCATGAGACGCAGTCACCGATCCCCTGCCGGCCGACGAGCCACGGCTGGCCGTAGACCGCCTGGTGAGCCTTGTACGCCGATCGGTAAAGGAATGTGTCTTTCTGCTCGGCCTTCTCGATCGCCTCGGCACCGGCAGCGGAGAAGCGTCCAGCGGGACCGAACTCGGCCATCACCTGACGGAGCCCTTCCGGGTCGGGCGTGTACCCGAACCGGCTCTCCACGCCAGCGGCGAGCCGGTGCGTGGCCCGCTCGACAAGCGCGCCGATGACGGCCGCGAAGACCACGAATCCGACCGCGCTCCAGGTCCAGACGGTGCGTTGTCGTGCGGTCATCGGGTCGCCTCCGCTGCCGCCTGGCTGACGGCCCGGTACGCTCGCACCCACTTCGCCCGGCTGGCAGCATCGACCGGCCCGCCCTCGGTGCCGGCTTCGGCGTCGAGGAACCGTTTGATCTCGTCGCGGACGGCCGGCTGCCGAGCCCCGAGCGACACGCCCCGCGTCCGCAGCTCGCGGGCGGATCTGCGAAGGTCATCGAACGCTGCCCCGGTGCGGAGCCGCGGCTCTGTCTGCTGACCGTCCCACTCGATCGCGCCGGCCAGCTCCTCGAGGAGGGCGGCCGTGGTCGCAGCGTCGGTCGCGGCGTCCGGCCCCACGAACCGTCCTCGGAGATCAAGCCCGACGACCGGCGCGGGGCCGGGGGCTGGCGGCGACGTTCTAGATTCCAGAATCGAGAACGCAATCATTGCCCCCGCGGCGAGGATCGCCAGGAGCGTGAGCGGATGTGGGCCACCGGCAGCCGCTGCCCCTGGCATCCCCAGCGGCATGATGCCGGGCGGGATGATGGGCGTGAGTGGCGGCAGTTGCGGCAGCGCGGGCGCGACCGCTGGACGGTTCCACAGAAGGTAGGCCACCGCAGCCGCGGCGAGGAGGAGGGCGGTCGTCATGCGACGGGCTCCGGGGCGGCAGCGCGGGTGAGCGTCAGAATCTGCTCCAGAGCCCCGCCGGCAGCCGACAGGACCAGCGTCCGAACGGCTGGCCGGACGATCCACCAGACCGGCTTGGCGACGAACGGAACGCAGGCATCGGCCACCGCGTCAAAGAGCGAGCCGACGCAGGCCAGCGACCAAGCCTTCTTCGCGGCCCCGTCGAGGCTGGAGATCGTGTCGAGCCCGGCGACCGCCAGGCGGATCACCTCGACGACGAGCGCGCCGAACTCGGCGACGGTGAGCCCGCCGGCGGCCTTCAGCCTCGCCCCGGCGATCAGAGCGAGTACGGCAGATTGCAGTTGGTCTGGTGTCATGTCAGTACCCCGCTGGGCCAGTGGTGGCGGTGCCGGCAATCACGATCGAATAGGCAACGGAGCCGGTCGGCCCGGTAGCCCGGATCGTCACGGCACGTTCGGTGCTGGTCACGCCCCAGGCGTGCGTCTGCTGGACGGCAAGCAGCTCGCCGCCCGGCCCCACCTCGCCGGCGACGCGGCCCCAGCCGTTGGTGCCCGATGGGCCGACGACGATCCGCGGGCCGGTCGTCGTCTCGTTGTTGACCACGCGCACGAGCCGGACCTGCCGCATTGTCTGGATGCCGGTTGCACCCTGGATCGTGTCGGTGAGCGACAGAAGATCGAGCGTCTCGGACGCCCCGACCGCCAGAGAGCGATTCGATACCCAAAGCTGATCGGAAAGCGGTCCCGACACGCTGTTGAGCGGGTAGACGGCGTTCGCCGACACAGCCCGCGTCGAGCTGCCGACGGTGCCCGTCTGCGTCTGCGTCAGGCTGGTCGTGGTGGATACGATTCCGTCGAGAGAGTCAGCCATCGGTGATCTCCGTTCGCCCTCGTGCAATCGCTCGCCGCACCGCCGCGACCGTCATCCCGAGCCGGAAAGAAATCACCTCGATCTCGTCGTCCGTCCGCTCCGGCCGGGAAGTAATGCGCCGTGACTTCTCGCTGTTTCGCAGCAGATGCTCCAGCGACACGAAGTCCCCAGCGGCTGCCACGGATTCCCGGCCGTTCGGGCCGGTTCGCCAGTGCGTCGGCCGTTGGATCATGCGTCACCTTCCCCCACGCTACGTGTCACGGGGTGCCGCCGGCAGGGGGTACGGACGCCTGGCACTCGGCGAGACACGCGGCGTAGCCGGCGAGGTCCACAGCGTTGTCCGGGTGGGGCCGCGGCCCGAGATCGCGGGCGAGCTTGTCGAGCAGCATGATTCGAGCCCAATCGGACGTTGTCAGCGGCCGCCGCAGCACCGATGCGAAGAGGCTGTTGACCATGCCAACGGTCCTCTGAAAATGCTCCTGGGGCGGACCGTAGACGCGGTGCCGGTCGAGGACGGCGGCCTTGGCCGCGTCGAGGAGCTGCACGGCCACCGGCGGGCCTTCCGAATCCTCGATCAACGTCGCCTCCGGCTCAACTTCGTCGCCGGTGAAGTGCTTCAGCTCCCGCTCGCCCTGAAGGATGTGATCGACGGGGTACGCATCTGCCATCTTTCGTTGCTCCTGAATGTGCCGCACCAACCGTCTCGCGTCGGCGGCAATGGTGCCCGATGTGCCCGTCCAGCAGTTCGCCGCGCCGGCTCTCTGGATTCGTTGATCGATCGTAACGAGGTCGTCGTCTGTCACGATTGCCGCACCTTGCCCGCCTGGATGCGGAAGTTCTCAACGTCAAACGAGCGGTCGGCGTGGACCGTCACCACCGCCGCGCCTTGATTCCATTTGTTGAGCCGTGCGTAAGCCGGCCGCATGTCGCAGAGACAGCCCGTAGAGAAACACACCGTCTCGGAGCCCATCATGTCAGGCTCGGAGTGTGTCGAGGTGCGGTGCCCGTGGCCCTCGAGCACGGTGTGGTGAAGCCGCATGAACGCCCCGCGGGCCTGGTTCACCGGCGAGCTGATCCCGTTGCCTTTTTCGTGGCCGTGCAACACCGGCAGATCGCCGCAGAGGATGATTCGCTTGTCTGCTACTAGTTCAATACCCAAATTGTGGAACCCATACCAATTGTCGATACCCATGATCGGATCGTCGGAAATCTCCGGGGCGTGCTGGAATAGCCACGATTCCCACCTCTCTTCGTGGTTCCCCAGTTTGGCGACGATCCGCATGTTCGGAAACTCTTGCCGCATCCACTTCAGCAGATCGCGGCCGGCCGCCAGCTCGTTGCGAAAGTTGCGGAGCTTCGGATTCTTCTCGTGGCGGCTGATCGAATAGAAGTCCGCCCAATCGCCGTTGAGAAGCAACGCGTCGATCTTCTGTGCCTGGAGGTGGTCGACCGCGGCCCGCAGCGCCGTCTCGTCGTGATACGGAACGTGGATATCGGACAGGATGCCGACCTTTCCGGTGATCCCGAGGTCGAACGGCAGCCACGGCTCGGCCTGGGACGGGGGCATCTGGTAGCGCGTGCCGGCAGCCCGGGCGGGCCTGTGCAGGTGCTTCGTCTTCGACTCCTTCCGCTTCAGATCGCCGGTGAGCCCGAGGGCGATGCGCACCCGCGACCGGGCCTGCTCGAGCGTCAGTGCCCCGTTCGCCTCCTCCACCACCCGCCGGGCAAGCGTGCGCGCCGGGGCGTCAGGATGTGCCGCAACGATTCGGCGGACGATCGGCGTGATCTCGTCGCCGGCTGCCTTGCCTCTTACAGGCTGCTTACTCATCGTCGTCCTCCCCCCGAGTAATCCCGAACGCCTCGAGCACGGCCGCGGCTTCCTCCGCGAACTCCGTCACCTCGCCCTCGTCCAGACACCACCAGCGAGCGTGGATCAACTCGTGCAGCAGCACTTCCACAAAGTCGACGCCGACGAGCTTCTCGCTGACGCGGATCGTGCCCGTCTCGTCGTTGCAATCGCCGAGCCGGTCAGTCGGCACCGCGCAGACGCGGATCTTCCACTTCTTCTGACCGATGTGGACCGTGGCTGATCGGCGTGCCATCGGCAAGCTCCTTTTCAGCGGCCTCAATCGCACGTGCCACCATCATCCGTGCCGCCGTTGCCAAAAACGGCAGACCCTTCTTTCCGGCCGCTTCCCGAAGGTGCTCGACGATCTCCTCGATCCGCCGGAAACTCTCGTCGCATCCCCAGGCGTCCATCTTTGCTGCGTAGGAATCGCAACCGCATTTCCCGTCGTCGCGGATTCCCCACCATGCCAGCGAGCGTTTGAGTTGGCAGCCGGGGCCGCAGGTCACCGGCACCGGCTTGCGGCATTGGCGGATCGCGTTGCGGATCTTCGACACGAATCCGCAGCGGGGGCAGGTCGCGTCAGGGGCGGAGAGGTCGCAGTTCATACTGACACTTCCCAGTCGAGGTTTCCGACTGCATTTGGGACGTTGTCTTGGGTATTGCCGACATACCATCCCCACTGCCGCGTTCCGCTTGCAACGACTCCTGGCCCACATGGACTAGCAAGCGCCGCATCAGTGTCGCTGAAGATAAACTGCCCGCACCCTTCCGTCCCGGTGACTGCATTGCGAAAAGACAGGTCGCCGCACACTTTCGCAAATCCACCGGAACCAAGCGGGTTAAACCCTGTGCAGCCTGTAATAAAAGCTTCGTAGCAATTGCATAACCCTGCCACTCGATCCAGTGCATACGTCCCGCTCGGGTACGTTCCACCAAACGTCCCGGCAGTGGTGGAAAAGTTATTGATCGTCAAATACAACACATCCGGCGGCGGGTTGCCGTCGCACGCGGTAGCGCACGGCGTCCCCTCCTCGTAGCACTCCCGCACGATCCCGTACAGCGTGTGCTGCCGCTTCTGGACGTTCCACCGGATTCGTGCCGTAACGCTGAACGTCGTCTCGACGTTCTGGCACTGCAAAGCAAACGATACCGTCCCGTCGCTGGTGCGTGGATCGACCGCACCGGCACCACCCGACACAAGCGGCACCGTCGCCAGCACAACCGTACCGCTGGCTGGCGTGATAACGGTGCCATCGGGATACACAATCGCCCCCGCAGTAACGGTCAGCTCAATCACGTTTTCGGTGAGAGCCGTAGACGTGCTTGACGAATTGAGCCCGAGCCCACGAACGCTACGCCAAAACGAAAACCGATAAGCGCATGGAAACCGAGTCCCGCCGCCGTAACTGCCGCCGTCGGAGAACCCACCGCTTATTTGCTGCATCCATGGGCCGCTGCCGTCCATGCCGTCGGGCGGATCAGTAGTGTCGTTGTCGCCGCTTGCGGTTAGAAAGCCGTCGGTTAGATTCCCCGCCTCGACGCCTGAAACGTAGTTCGTGAACACCTTGGAAAACGCTGCGCCGCTGTGCGGCTCGGTGCATGTGCGGGTGCAGGTCTGGCATGACACGCATCCGCACTGCTGACACGGCGATGACCCTCCTAGCAGCATCACGTACACTCCGCCCATTCGAGGTGCCATGTCCCGTCGATGCTCTCGCACCCGACCCAGAATCCGCCGGTCGGCCCCGTCACGGTCTGTGCCCGGTTGATCGCCGTGAACTTCAGCGGCCCGCTCGGCCCGGTAACTTGGTACGACCCGTCGCCCTTCCACTGCGTCACCGATGCCGTCGCGTTCTTCGACCACGTCCCCGTCACCTTCCCAAGCCGGATCGACGCCCCGGCCGCCCCGAATCGCACGAGCGCCCACTTCCCCGCCCCGGTTCCGCTTTCCTTCCAGAGGATCTGAGCGTCGCCGCTGGCCGCCGAGGTGAGTTGCGTCAGATCGCCGTCCTTGGCGGTGGCGAACGTGTCGGACTCCGAGACGACGTTAATCTTGGCCTGGACGACGCCGGCCACCGCGACCCGCCCGATGCTCCCGGCCGCGATCGGCTCGACCGCCACAACGAACGACGATCCGCCAGTCGGCAGGCCGCCGGACAGCACCGGCTGATCCTGAAACTGCTGCGTGGCGTTGCCGGTCGCGCCCGAAGGCGTGAAGACCACGCCGGCGACGGAGAGGACGCCCCAGCGGTTGACGGTGCCGGTGGTGGAGTTCTTGGCGAGGATCGGGGTGTAGGGCTTGGGGCCGTCGGACGGGCCGGCAGCCGTGCCGTCGGATCGCTGTCCGAGGACGATGTCTGCGGCGTCTTGAGCGCGGTTCCACGCGCGAGCACTGATCTGCCCGCGGAGCGGACCTGGCACAATCCGTCCGGGCCGACCGTTTTCGCTCATGCCACACCAATCCCTAGCAGTGAGAAGTCGCCGTCCTTGTAGACCTTGTCCACGTAGACGGCGAACGGCCGGCGGGCCATCTGTGCTTTCGCGGAGTCCTCTATCTTGGCGAACTGAATCCAGAGGTAGTCGTGGCCGCCCTTCTCGATGCCGGTGATGGTGTCAACGGTCAACGCCGGCAGCGTCTTCCCCGCTCCGGCATTTGGTGACGCCACGAACTTGAACGAGAGCGACCACGGGCCGTACCCTCGCTGGTCGTCCCACTCGTGGCTGCCGGAAGCACCGACGAATAGCACCTCTCCGGCGGCAAATCCGCGGAAGGATGCGTCGTTGACCGTTCCGGTAAGAATCGCCAGATTGCGGATGTAGGCCGAAGTGACGTAGTTGGAGGGAACGTCGTAGGACTCCTGCCACTGCAGAGCCGGATCTACGACATCGACACCGTTCACGCCGTTGTCATCGACGCCAATCGCCCCGCCCATAGACGTTGGAGTGGCCCCGCCCGCAGCGTAGGCACCCTTGTCGGCCCCGGTCACCGACTCGGTGACGTGCTTCGTCCCGCCCGAAGTGTCGAAAGAGCGTGCCCGCTTGAGCGGTGCCGGCTGCGTTGCGTCGTCCGCCCCGATCTTCTCGTAGTTAATCGTCACCTTCCAGCAGTCGTCACCCTGGTACTCGACGCCGTAGGACTCGGCACGCAATTTGACAGTCGGCTGACCGGGGTACTGCCAGTACGGGTAGCTCGTCGAGATTGCGACGTTGGCAGCGGCATGCAGCACGTCTTCGTTCGTGGTTCCGAAGACGTTGAAGACGCGGGTTCGGGTGCTCGCGTCCTTCCGTCCGAGACGGAAGATCGTTGACGACCTCGAGCTGCTGTCTTCGATCCATGTCAGAGCCATTCAGCACCTCATGCGACGATGCCACCGACGCGGTTCGCTTGGTCGATGCCAGCCTGAATCTTCAGCAGCGCGTCGAGTTGCTGTTTCTGCACGTTGCCGCCGCCCATCTGCCCGACCGCGGTCGCCGAGAAGGTGCCGGCGATGCTCGTGCTTGTCTTTGCTGCGGAGCCGCCGGCGATCGGTGCCGGTGCGGATGTCGCGGCAACCTTCTGATCGAGAGCCGTCTTGGCCTGATCGACGGCCGCCATGCGGTCGGCGGCACGCTGGCGGTCAGCGTCCACACGACCCGTCATCCGATCGTTTGATTTTTGGCGAGTGGCACCCTGTCGGCTGATCGCAGCGCCTTCGTACATCTGATTCGCAATGGCAGCGTCCGCCATCCTCTTCTGGATGCCTGGATTTGCCTTTCCGCGCTCGTCCGCGCGAGCCTTCGTGTCCGCTTCAATCGCGGCGACCTTCTGCTGCGTGTCCGTTGCACCTGTCAGATAGTCTTGGATTCGCACCCATGCTGTTTTGATGCCAGCGAGGATCGCGTCAAACGTCGCCAAGACCGAGTTTTTCAGGTTGTCAAAGACTCCCATCACCACCGCCGACAACGTGCGAAACACGGCCGCCAAGTCCGTCTGCAACGAATCTGTGTTGTTGACAGCATTCGTCTTCAAATAGTCAAAGACGTTGAGAACGCCGGTGATAAACGGATCGATTACCCCCATGATCGCCGCCTGCCCGCGGAGCCACGCCGCCTGCACGCCCGACCACAGGATGTCGATCGCCCCGGCGATGTCGCCGGCCGCGATCGAGTTGTAAACGCCGGTGATCGTCGTTGACGTTGTTTCGGCGAGTTCACCGAGAAGCTTCTTCGCGTCGTTAATCGGGCCGTCAAACGATCCCCTGAGATCGCCAGCCATCTTTCCGAGGTCGACGCCGGCCACGTG
>Ga0114969_10002053_pt1 | contig 16721 bp, 12 predicted proteins | sample M_130807_MF_Meta_FD_87316 | JGI IMG/M metagenome (GOLD analysis project Ga0114969, IMG submission 87316) | Freshwater microbial communities from Lake Montjoie, Canada to study carbon cycling - M_130807_MF_MetaG | ecosystem: Environmental > Aquatic > Freshwater > Lake | place: Lake Montjoie...
GTGCCGCTGGGCGTGCTGACCGCCAAATACAGCGGGTCGTGGTTCGACCGCTTCGTGCTGGTGTCGGCCACGCTCTCCCTCTCGTTGCCCGCCTTCTGGCTCGCGCGGATGTTCCAGTATTGGTTTTCCTACAAGCTGGGTTGGTTTCCGGTGGCGGGTTTTCGCGGCTTTGCCCACCTGCTGCTGCCCGCCGGGACGCTCGCGCTGCTTTTCGTGGGCTATTACGCCCGGCTCATTCACAGCAACATGACGGAAGTGCTCGGCAGCCCGTACGTCCGTTCGGCCCGGGCCAAAGGCGCTTCCGAAACCGCGGTGCTGTTCCGGCATGGACTGCGCAACGCGATGATCCCGGTGGTCACGATCCTCGGCATGGACGTGGCCGGGTTGCTCGGCGGGGTGATGTTCGTGGAGAACGTCTTCGCGCTGCCCGGCATCGGCACGCTGGCGGTGCAAAGCGTGTTCAACCTCGACGTGCCGGTGATCATGGGCACGGTGATGTTCAGCGCGGTCATCGTCGTTGCGGCCAATCTGGTGGTGGACGTGCTCTACCGCTGGATCGATCCCCGCATCAAGGCGGCCGCGTGAGGCGTCTTGCGGAAGGAAGCGAAGGGGGCGAAGAAGTCGCAAACATCGGCATTCGACGGGCCACGACCGGATGAACCATCACTTGCATACAGCCGAACCGAATGCGCGGGGCGCCAATGTGTCCTGGCTCCGGCGCTCCCTTCCGTAAAAGCCATGGGCCTCCTCGAAATCAAAGATCTCCGGATCGAATTCAGCTCGGGTGCCGGCGCCGCCCGCGCGGTCGACGGCGTCTCCCTTTCGCTGGAGGCCGGCAAGACGCTGTGCCTCGTGGGCGAGAGCGGTTCCGGCAAAAGCGTCACCGCGCTTTCCATCGCCAAGCTCGTGCCCTCTCCGCCCGCGCGCTACGTCGGCGGCGAGATCCTGCTCGAGGGCCGGGACGTGTTGAAAATGTCGCCGCGCGAGTTGCGTGGCATTCGGGGCGGCGTGGTGAGCTACGTCTTCCAGGAACCGGGCGCATCGCTGAACCCCGTGTTCCGCATCGGCTCCCAGATCAAGGAATCCCTCGAATGCCATCGGCCGGAAGTGGCCAACGACGCCGAGGTCATCCGCCTGCTGAAGCTCGTCGGCATTCCCGCGCCGGAATCGCGGCTGAGAAATTATCCGCACGAAATGTCCGGCGGCATGCAGCAGCGGGTGATGATCGCGATGGCCTTGGCGTCGCAACCGAAGTTGCTGGTGGCCGACGAGCCGACCACCGCGCTCGACGTCACCATCCAGGCGCAGATCATCGAGTTGTTGGCCGACCTGCGCAAACGGCTGGGCATGGCCGTCCTGCTCATCACCCACAACCTGGGCATCGTGGGCGACCTCGCGGACGACGTGGCGGTGATGTATGCCGGGCAGATCGTCGAGCAGGGGCCGGTGCGCGAGGTCCTGCAGCGCCCCCTGCATCCCTATACCCGGGCGCTGATCCAGTCCGTGCCGGACCTCGGGACCGATGTGGAACGCCTGACGGCGATACCCGGCACGGTGCCGCTGACGGGCGCGTTCCCGTGCGGCTGCCGTTTTCATCCGCGGTGTCCCAAGGCGCAGCCGGACTGCTCCACCCGGGCCCCGGATCTGGTCCCCGTTCAGTTCGGTCGCCGGGTGCGTTGCCCACTGTGGGACACCCGATAGAGCCCATGCCCCTCCTCGAAATCCAGAATCTCAAGGTCCATTTCCCGGTCCAACGGCGGCTGTTTGGCCGGGCGAAGGAATTCGTCCGTGCCGTGGACGACGTGAGCCTTGCCATCGAGCCGGGGGAAACCGTGGGATTGGTCGGCGAGAGCGGTTGCGGGAAGACGACGCTCGGCCGGGCCGCCATCCGGTTGGTCGAACCGACCGGAGGCCGGATCCTGTTCGAAGGCGAGGATATCGCCGCCCTGAACGGCGCGGAACTGCGCGCCCGTCGCCGCCGCTTCCAGATGATTTTCCAGGATCCCTACGGATCGCTCGATCCGCGCCTCACGGTGGCCGACATCGTGGGCGAGGCCCTGGACATCCATCGACTGGCGGCGGATGCGACGGCGCGGCGCCGGCGCATCGACGCCCTGCTGGGGGACGTGGGGCTCGATCCGTCCCATGCGTCGCGGTTGCCGCACGAATTCAGCGGCGGACAGCGCCAGCGCATCGGGATCGCGCGGGCCCTGGCGGTGGAACCGAGGCTCATCGTCTGCGACGAGCCCGTCAGCGCGCTCGACGTGAGCGTGCAGGCGCAGATCGTCAACCTGCTCCAGGACCTCCAGCGCGCGCACGGCATCGCCTATCTGTTCGTCGCCCACGATCTGGCGGTGGTGAAACACATCAGCCGCCGCATCCTGGTGATGTATCTGGGCCGGATCGTGGAGTCCGGGGAGGCCAAGGAACTCTGTCGCTCGCCGAGGCATCCTTATACCCAGGCCTTGCTCTCGGCGGTGCCCGTGGTGGATCCGGATTCCAAGCGCCGGCGGATCCTGCTGGGCGGCGACGTGCCGTCGCCGATCCATCCGCCGGGCGGTTGCCCGTTCCATCCGCGTTGCCCGGTGGCGGAGGCGCGTTGCAAGGACGAGGCGCCGGGGTTGCGCGAGATCGGGCCCGGCCGGCACGCCGCGTGTCATCTCGCGGGGTGAGGGATCGTCACTTGCCGCCGGGACCGTAACCCGCCGCTGGCCTGCCGTCGTCGTCCAGGTGGTGGGTGCTCCAAAGCAGGCCGCGGGCGACGAGGTCGAGATAGCGATCGTCGGCCACCGTGGCGTTGTTGTGGCCGATGGTGGTCGAGAAGACGCGGGTCTTTTTCGCGCCGTACTCGTGGGTCCAGACGACCGTGGAGTCGTTTTTCCCGGGTTGGTCGCCCGCGCCCTGTTTGCCGCGGGCGAGCGCCTTGGTGCTGCCGGCGATCTGGATGTTGTTGTAGAGCTCCTCGTTCCCCGTGGTCCAGTCCTGCAGGCCCTTGGTGACCGGATTGGCGGCATCGAGGAAGGCGATGGCGATGGGCTTCTGCGCGCCGTGGCCGCTGGATTGCAGGCCAAGGTAATCGAACCAAAAGGCGTGCGGCGTGCCGGACTTGGCCGGGTCGTTCGGGTCGCCGATGCGGTAGCAATGCATCGCGCAATGCAGGTTCACGCCCGCGATCCCGTCGCGGTGCGGCTTGAGGACGCCCTCGACGATGGCCGGGTCGTTGATGTCGGCGGCGCACTCGTCGTGGATGACGACGTCGTAACCCTGGGCATAGTCGGGTTTGCCGTAGATGGGCAACGGCGGCCGGGTGCTGCCGTCGGGAGAAAAGACGACGTCCACCCGCACGTTGGCCCGGGCCTCGAGGCCGGCCTTCAGGATGTCCTTCTGCCGACCGTAATCATGGCAGCACCCCCCGGCGATCAGCAGGGCCCGCAGTGGCGAGACCGCGGGCACGGTGCCGGGCTTGCGCCGGTAGTGTGCCAGGAACGAACCGGCGTCCGGACTCGTCTTGAACTGCCTCGGGCGGTCGCCGCCCTGCACCGCGTAGCAGGCGCGCCAACCGTCCGCGGTCAGTTCGGCGATGGCGGCGAGCGTGCGTCCGGCGTTGGGTCCCTCGGACTCGGTCACGTCCATGGTTGCGGGCATCCGGGTGAAATCCACCGTGAACTTGCCCTTGGCCGAGGCGTTGGCGCTCTCGAACACGTAGGTGCCGTCCTTGATCGTGACCACGGTGGAGTCGGTGGCGTCCCCGGACACCGCCTCGCCGTTGAGTTCGGCGGACCGGATGACCCAGGTGCCATTGAACGACCCGAGGTCAGCCGCGAGAAGGGACGCCGCGGACAGGAGGGAGAAGAGCAGGGACCATTTCATGTGCGTCCCGGAGAGTGCTCCCGGGGTCCGGTTGCGGTCAGCATCGTTTTTCATCCGGCGACGGTCGGCGGGGTGGTTGGGCGGGGAACCTAGCCCTTCACGCAGAGGATCGGTTCGAGTCGGGCGACCGTGCGGGCGAGGTGTGCGCGGTCGGCGGCCTCGACCACGGCCCCCATGTCCTGGCAGGCGCCGCGGGCTTCCTCCGCGACGCCGCGGGGCGACGGGCTGCGGATGAGGATGCCGCGGTGGGCAAGTTCGTCGATGACCTGCCGGCCCTGCCATTGGGATGCGGCCTGATGGCGGATCATGGAGCGGCCGGCCCCGTGGACGGCGGCGTGGGTGGCACGTCGAGCATCTTGAAGTCGGGATGGAACGCGGTGAAATGCAACGGCACGTCGGGGTCGAGATTCCTGGCGAACCACGCGCAGAGGGCGCCCACCTCTTCCTCCGAATCATTGTGGTCGTGGATGAGCAGGGTGCTGGCCTCGAGCCACGCGTTCGTTTCCCGTTTCAGCCACACCAACGTGTCGAGCATGGGCGCCAGTTCGCCCGGGCAAAGCGCGTGGTAGAAGTCCTCGGTTAAACCCTTGGGGTCCACGTTGGCCGCATCCATCCGCGCATAGAACTCGCGCCGGGGGGCGGTCAACCATCGCCCCGGGTTCGCCCCGGCTCAGCGGTAGGCGGGTTCGGCGACTTCCGGGGTGTTGTCCCGGGCTTCGGTGGCCCCGACCTTCTCCACGTCCACGGCGACCACCTTGTATTCCGGGCACATGGTGTACTCGTCGCATTCGCTGCTGGTCACGAGGTTCACGAGGTCGTCGGGGAAGTGGAAGGTGGTGTAGAGGATCCCCGGCTTCACCTCGGTGGAAATCCTGGCGTGCATCCGCACCTCGCCGCGCGCGCTGAAGATGCGGACGCGATCGCCCGTGGCGATGCCCTTGCGGAGCGCGTCGTCGGGATGGATGGCGAGCACGTCCTCGGCGACGATGCGGACGTTGTCGGTGCGGCGGGTCATGGTGCCGCAGTTGTAGTGCTCGAGCAGACGGCCGGTGGTGAGGATGAACGGGAACTCGCCGTGGTGCAGTTCGATCTCGCGGCTTTCCTGGAAGGGGAAGAAGTGGAACTTCCCGAGGCCGCGTTTGAAGGTGTCGGTGTGGAGGCGCTCGGTGCCCTGGCCTCCGGGCAGGATGGGCCACTGGGTGCCTTGTTCGGTGAGGTTCTCCCAAGTGGCGCCCTTGAAGAAGGGAACGATGCGGGCGATCTCGGCGAGGACGCCGTCGGGCGTGTAATCGGGCTGGGAGCAGCCCATGCGGTTCATGATGTCGACGATGATCTGCCCGTCGGTCCTGGTGCCGGGGAGCGGGGGGATGGCGGCGTTGACGCGCTGCACCCGCCGTTCGCCGTTGGTGAAGGTGCCGCTTTTCTCGAGGTAGGACGTGGCGGGAAGCACCACGTGGGCGAGTTCCGCTGTCGGCGTCATGAACAGTTCCTGGACCACCAGGAACTCGAGCGCTTCCAGGGCCTTCTTGACGTGGTTGGTGTTGGGGTCCGTCTGCACGACGTCCTCCCCGACGATCCACAACGCCTTCAGTTTGCCGGCGAGGGCGGCATCGTACATCTGCGGGATTTTCCAGCCGATCTGGTCGGAGACGTGGACGCCATAGAACTGCTCGTAGACCCGGTGGTTCACGGGGTCGTCCACGGCCAGATAACCGGGGCCCTGGTGGGGTTGGCAGCCCATGTCGGCCGCGCCCTGCACGTTGTTCTGCCCGCGCAGCGGGTTCACGCCCACGCCGGGTCGGCCGATGTTGCCGGTCATCATGGCGATGTCGGCGATGGTCATGACGGTCTTCGAGCCATGACTGTGCTCGGTGACGCCCAGTCCGTGGAACGCCATCGCGTTCTCCGCGCCGGCGAAGTCGATGGCGGCGGCCTTCACGCGTTCCCGCGGCACGCCGTGGATCCGTTCGGCTTCGTCGAGGTCCAGGGAGCGGAGGCCCCGCTCGAATTCGTCCCAGTTCTCGCAGCGTTTCGCGACGAACTCATGGTCCACCAGGCCGGCCTCGAGGATGTAGTACGCGAACATGTTCAACAGCGCCACGTTGGTGCCGGGGCGCAGTTGGAGGAAGTGCTTGGCGAACGGGACCAACTCGATCTCCCGCGGATCCACGACGATCAAGGGCACGCCCTTCATGGCGCGTTGCTTGATCTTGGCACCCGTGACCGGGTGGCCTTCCGTCGGGTTTGCCCCGATGACGAGGATGCAGTCGGTGTACTGGAGATCGGCGACGCTGTTGGTGGCCGCGCCCGTGCCGAAGGCCTTCTGCATGCCCCAGGCGGTCGGCGAGTGGCAGACCCGCGCGCAGGCGTCGATGTTGTTGGTGCCGAAAACCGTCCGGATGAACTTCTGCATGAGGTAGTTCTCCTCGTTGGTGCAGCGGGCGGACGAGATGCCGGCCACGGCGTTGCCGCCGTGGGTGCGGTGGATGCGGGTGAGGTTCTCGACGATGTGCGCGTAGGCCTGGTCCCAGGTGGCTTCCTCGAACTGGCCGTTGCGGCGGATGAGCGGTTTGCGCAACCGGTCCGGGTGCCCGGCAAACTTGAACGCGTAGCGTCCTTTCAGGCAGGTGTGCGCCGGGTTGACCGTGGAATCGAGCGGCGCCTGGATCCCCATCACCTGGTTGCCCTTGGTGGCGACGACCAGATTGCAGCCCACGCCACAGTAGGTGCAGACCGTGCGGGTCTTCCGCGACGCCTGGATCGATTTCGAGGCGAACACGTCCGAGATCGCCGACGTCGGGCAGGCCTGGGCGCAGGCGCCGCAGGAGACGCATGGCGAATCCTCGAACGAGGTGTCCAGTCCCTTGATGATGCGGGCATCGAAGCCCCGCCCGTGCATGGACAGGACAAACTGGCCCTGGATCTCGTCGCATGCCCGCACGCAGCGCGAGCAATTGATGCACTTGGCCAACTCGGAGGTCATGTACGGGTGCGAGCGATCCTTGCCGCGGTCCAGGTGGTTTTTGCCACCCGTGTACCGGATCTCCCGGACCCCGACCTTGGCGGCGACCGTCTGGAGTTCGCAGTTGCCGTTGACCTCGCAGGTCAGGCAATCGGGCGGATGATCGCTCAGCACCAACTCGAGGATGTTGCGTCGCAGGCGCTGAATCTTCCCGGACTCCGTGAAGACGTGCATGCCCGGGGCGAGGGGCGTGTGGCAGGCGGCGACGACGCGGGTCGGGCCGCCGGCCTGGAGCGCGACTTCCACCGAACAGACGCGGCACGCCCCGTAGGGTTCCAATTGCGGCGCGTCGCACAGCGTCGGGACGTGCCCGCGCCCCAGATGCCGGTCGACGAAGCGGAGCAGCGTGTCGCCGGGCAGAAACGGGTGGGCCTGGCCGTCGATGAAAGCCTGCAGGCGGGATTCGTCCGGATTCATGGGTCAAACGGCGGGTTCAAAGTACGGTTGCAGTTCGTCGGCGAAATATTTGAGTGCATTCCGGATCGGCAACGGGACGCCGCCGCCGAGCGCGCACAGGGAGGTCTGTTCCATGGTCTCGAGCAGGTCGTCGACCAACGCGCGATCCATGCGGCCTTGGCCGGCGCGGGCGCGGGCCACCAATTCCTGGCCGCGGGTGGAACCGAGGCGGCAGGGGAAGCACTTCCCGCAACTCTCGTCCGCGGTGAATTGGAAGAGGTGCTCGACGTAATCGATCATGGGCATCGACGCCGGGATGCTCACGACGCCGGCGTGGCCCAGCAGGAAGCCGGCATTCTTGAACGACTCGAAGTCCACCGTCAGCGAACCGATCCGGTCCAGGGGAACCAATCCGCCCAGCGGGCCGCCGACCTGGATGGCCTTGACGGGATCGCGGAACCCGCCGGCCAGTTCGTGGACCACGCGCGACAGGGGCGTGCCCATCGCCACCTCGTAGATGCCGGGTCGGACGAAATGGCCGTCGAGCGAGAGCAGTTTGGGACCGGTGCTCTGCGCGGTGCCGGTCGCGGCGTAAGCCTTGCCGCCGCCGGCCAGGATCGGGCGAAGGTTCGCGAACGTCTCCACGTTGTTGAGGACGGTGGGCCGGCGGAAGAGGCCTTCCTGCGTCGGGAATGGCGGACGGACGCGCACCTCGGGTCGCTGGCCCTCGATGCTGGCCAGCAGGGCGGTTTCCTCGCCGCAGATGTAGGCGCCCGCGCCCTGGATGGTCTTGAAGTCGAAATCAAACCCGCTGCCCTGGATGTCCCGGCCCAGCCATCCGGCCTCGCGCAGTTCCCGGACCGCGGCGTTCATGCGCGCGATGGAGTCGGGATACTCGGCGCGGATGTACAGCACTCCGACCTTCGCCCCGCAGAACCAGCCGGCCGCCATCATGCCGAGCAAGACCGAGTGGGGTTGGTGTTCCATCAGGTACTTGTCGATGTAGGCGCCGGGATCGCCTTCGTCCGCATTGCAGACGACGTACTTGATGTCGCCCTTGGAATCCCGGCACGACTGCCATTTGAGATGGAGGGGAAAGCCGGCGCCGCCGCGCCCGCGCAGGCCGGAGTCGCGCAATTCCGCCGCCAGTTCCCGGGGGTCGCGCCGGAGCCACGCCTTCAGGGGGGCATAGAAGTCCGCGAGGTCGGTCCAAGGCGCGGTGAGGATCGGTCGGGGCAGATCGGAGACCACCGCGTAGCGATCGGCGGACTCGCCCTCGCCGGTGGCAAGGAGCGTTTCCAATTGGGAGGCGGTGAGGCCGGAGTGATTCCGGCCCGCGAATTGAAAGGCGGCCCCTTGGTGGCAGCGGCCGAGGCAGCAGATGTGGCCGATTTCCTCGGGCTTGAAGTGCCGGGCGACATCCCGGTGCAGGGCTTCCTGGGTTCCGGCGCAGAGGCAGGCCGAACCGTTGCAGAGCAGGACTTTTTTTCCGGCGTTCTGCTTTTTCAGGAAATCGTAGAAGGAGACCGCGCCGAGCGTCACGGCATCGCCGAACAGGGACTCCTCGCCGATGCGGTGGACCGTTGCCGCATCCTCGGCCGTGCCGCGCGCCTCGCCCGACCGGACCATCCGGTCGAACACGCTTTGGTCGAGTCCTTTGCGAAAGGACAGGGCACTCAGGTTCTTGGACATGGCTGACGAACGGTATGCGAGTCGGGTTTGCCCTGTCCATCCCGTCCCCCGTCCCCTTTTGTGGGGCGATGGCAGGGCGCGGGTCCTCGCGCGGCGGCACGCGGGATTTGCCGGACGGGGCGTCAGGCGACGATGTCGCGCAGCACGCGGCCGCCGATGTCGGTGAGTTTGCGGAGTCGCCCGGCGTGGAGCCAGACGAGGCGCTCGTCGTCGAGCCCCATCAGGTGGAGCAGGGTCGCGTGCACGTCGCGGATGTGGATCGGGTCGCCGGCCGAGCGGAGGCTGAACTCGTCGGTCTCTCCCGCCGTGGCGCCGCCTTTGACGTCGCCGCCGGCCATCCACATGCAGAGCGCCTGCCCGTTGTGGTCGCGGCCCGGCTTGTCGCCCAGCTTGCCGTTCACGAAGGGCGTGCGGCCCATCTCGGAAGCCCAGACCACCAGGGTTTCCTCGAGCAAGCCCCGCTGCTTCAAATCGGCAAGCAGGCCTGCCACCGGCAGATCCACCTCGCCGCAGTGTTTGATCATGCCGCCGTGGACGTCGGCATGGTCGTCCCAGCTGTGGGAGCCGATCTGGACGCCGTGGACGAGCAGGGTGTGGCGGACGCCCCGCTCGACCAGACGCCGGGCCAGCAGGCATTGGCGTCCGAATCCGGCGGTCCGCGGGTTGTCCAGGCCGTAGAGGGATTTCACGTGGTCCGGTTCGCCGGCGAGATCGACGAGTTCGGGCGCGGCCGTCTGCATGCGGAAGGCCAGTTCGTAGGCACCGATGCGGGCCTCGAGTTCGCCGGGGTCGGCGCGGTCCGCCAGATGGCGGCGATTGAGCCAGGCCAGCGCGTCGAATTCCCGCCGTTGCTGTTCGGCACTCACACCGGCGGGTCGGGCGAGGTCCACGATCGGGGTGCCGCTGGGGCGGAGCAGGGTGCCTTGATGGGACGCGGGGAGATAGCCGTTGCCCCAGACGGCGGCGCCGTTGGTGGGCGCCCCGCGCGGATCCTGGATCACCACGTAGCCCGGCAGATCCTGGTTGGGACTACCGAGGCCGTATTGGATCCAGGCGCCCACCGACGGGCTGCCGGGGAAGGGGCTGCCCGTGGCGACGTGCAGCGTGGCCGGCCCGTGGTTTTGGTTGTCCACCTGGATCCCGTGGACGAAGGCCATGTCGTCGACGTGCCGGGCAAGATGGGGGAAGAGTTCGGACAGATGGCGGCCGGACTGTCCGTGGCGTCGGAAACGGAACGGGCTGCCCACGCAGGCGTGGGGGAATGTCAGGCGGCCCTGGAGTTCGCCGGAGGCGAGGCTCGGCACGTGCGGGATGGGCTGGCCGTGGAGTTTGTTGAGCACGGGCTTGTACTCGAACGAATCCATCTGGCTCACGCCGCCGCCCATGAAGAGCAGGATGCACTGCTTGGCCCGGCGCGGGCGATGGGCGGTGCGGACGGCGAGCGGGCCCATCCCGGCGCCGTGGAGGGCGTCGCGGGACAGCAGGTCGGCCAAGGCCAAGGCGCCGAAGCCGTTGAACATTCGGCCCAGAAAATCGCGCCGCGTCGCGCCTGGGAAGGGGCGTTGGGGGTCCGGGCAGGCTTTCATCTCATTCCAGATGGACAAACTCGTTCGCGTTGAAGAGGACGCGGCACACGGCGGGCAGGCCTTCGTCCGGCGCGCTCGATTCCGCGAGACGGCGCAGGTGTTCGGTCTCGTCCGGGCCGGGGTCGCGGCCCAGGGCCAGGCGAAAGGCCAGCGCGATCCGCGCGTCGACCGACGGGCCCGCCTCCCGGACCAGCCGGTCGGCGAAGTGGCGCGCCTCCTCGCTCGCAAACGCGCCGTTGTACAGAGCCAACGCTTGCAGCGGCGTGACGGAATGCTGCCGCCGGTCGCGCGAGGCGTCGCACACCACCGCGTCGAACGTCTGCAGGAAGGGCATCGTGAGGGATCGCTGCTGGTAGATGTAGATGCTGCGTCGCCGCCCCTCGGGACCCGTCTGGGTGTCCCATTTGCTGTCGTTCCATTTCACCGATTCGGCCACGCCTTCGGGGAGTGGGGGAAAGATCGGCAGGCCGAACCGGGCCGGATTCAACCGTCCGCTGACCGCGAGGACGCAGTCGCGCACCGCCTCGGCTTCCAGCCGCCGCCGGGGAAACCGCCAGAGCAGCGTGTTGTCGGGATCGACGGCCGCGGCCGCGTCGCCGGCCGCGTTCCCGAGCGAGGACTGCCGCCATGCGGCGGAGTTGAGGACGAGGCGGTGGATGGACTTGATGCTCCCGTTCGAGTCGAGAAAGCGCCGCGCCAGCCAGTCGAGAAGCTCGGGATGCGAGGCCCCGCCGCTCAGCCGGCCGAAATCGCTCGGCGTGGCCACCAAGCCGCGGCCGAAATGCCAACCCCAGAGCCGGTTGACCAGCACCCGGGCGGTGAGCGGGTTGTCCTTGGCGGCGATCCATCGGGCGAGGGTCAGGCGACGGCTGCGCGTCGGCCAGCGTTTGAACGGGTCGAGCCGGATCGGCGCCGGATTCCGGTTGCCCGTCACGCAGCCCAGGAATCCCGGTTCGACCACCTCGCCGGGCTGGTCCCATTGCCCGCGCAGGAGCACCCGCGTTTCCGGGACGCCGGGTTCGTAGGGAGGCCCGTAGGAATGCCGCAACGACATGGCGACGGGCTCCAGACGCGCCAATTCCCGCTGGATCATCCGCACGCGGTGTTGGCCCTCCGCCCTTTGCCGCGTCTGGTCCGCCGTGAGTCCGGTTTTCGGCTCCGCCTTGTTGCCGTCCTTCTCCAGTTTCTCCAGTTCGGCCAGCGCGCGGCGCGCCTCCGCAAGCTCCGTCTGGCGACGCGCGGCCAGTTGCCCGGCCCATTCCTTCTCGCCCGGCCGATAGAACTCCGCCGGCAACGACCCGCCCAACTGGAAGCCATCGCCCGGCAGCGGGCGCGGGATCTGGACCGTCGCGAAAAACGCCTTCATCCGGTAGAAATCGGCGGTCGGAATCCGGTCGTACTTGTGGTCGTGGCATTGGGCGCAACCGACGGTGAGGCCGAGGAACACCGAACCGACGGTCGACGTCATCTCGCTGAGCAACTCGTGGCGGGTGGCGTCGCCGCGCGGTTCGGTGAAGGGAGCGAGGCGCAGGAAGGTGAGCGCCACCGTCTGCTCGGGCTTCGGTTCGGGCAGGTCGCCCGCTCCCATGATGTCCTCCAACTCGTCGCCCGCGATCTGTTCCAGGACGAAGCGTTCCCAGGGTTTGTCCTGGTTGAAGGCGTCGATGACATAGTCCCGGTAGCGCCAGGCGTGGGGGAGGTCGGGATCGCCCTCGTAGCCCGCGGTATCGGCATAGCGGGCCAGATCGAGCCAGAACCGCGCCCATCGCTCGCCATAACGCGGGTCGTCGAGAAGGCGGTCCACCAACTTCTCCCAGGCCCGGGGATCGGCGGCGGCCTCGCGGAGATGGGCTTCCACCTCCGCCGGCGTGGGCGGCAGGCCGACGAGGTCGAGGTAAAGTCGGCGGACGAGGGTCCGGGGCGGCGCCTCCGGCGCGAGGGCGATCTGCTTTTCCTCCAGCCGGGACACGACGAATGCGTCGATGCCATTGCGGACCCGGTCTGCCGCCCGCACCCGGGGCGGCGCGGCGTCGGCCGGCGGGACAAAGGGCCAGGTCGGGGGCGGGTCGCCGGCGGGTGCCGCCATCAGTCCGGCGGCCAAACCGCAACCGGCGAACAACGCGCCGGCCAGGCGCACGATCCCGGCCCGATGGCGGGACAACCCGCGTTCCGTTCGGTGCGGTGGGTGTCTCACGGGCGATTCCGGATCCTGTCGAGCAACACGGCGCCGAGGATGACCAGCCCGAGGACGACCTTCTGGGTATAACTTTCCACGTTCGTGAGGTTCATGCCGTTTTGGATGACCGCGATGGTGAACGCGCCGGTCAGCGTGCCCAGCATTTTGCCCTCGCCGCCGGCAAGGCTAGTGCCGCCGACGACGACGGCGGCGACGACGTAGAGCTCGTACATGTTGCCGTAGGTCGCGGAACCGCTCTTGAGCTGCGAGGCCATGATCACGCCGCCCAGTCCGGCCAGGAGCGCGCTGGCGACGTAGGCCAGCATGAGCACCCGCTTCACCGGCACGCCGGAGAGGCGCGCGGCCTCGCCGTTGCCGCCGACGGCGTAGAGGTAACGGCCCAGCTTCATCCGCGACATCAGCACGTGGGCGAGGGCGTAGAGGACGAGCATGAGCACGACGGCATTGGGCAGGCCGAACAGGTCCGCGCCGCGCCCGAGCCACACGAAGGAATCGGGGATCTGGTAGATGGACTGGCCCTTGGCGAGGATGTAGGCGAGCCCGCTGCCCACGAGCATCATCGCCATCGTGACGATGAACGGCGGGATCGCGAACCGCGTGACCATCGCCCCGGAAAACGCGCCGATGATCCCGCAAAGGGCGATTGCCGCGACGCAGGCGAGCAGCATGCCGCCGGACGACGCGTTGGTCCCGCCCGCATAATCGCGGATGAACCGCGCCGCCAGCACCGCCGACACCGCGAGGAGGCTGCCCACCGAAAGGTCGATGCCGCCGGTGACGACGACCAGGGTCATGCCGATGGCGACGATCGCGATGACGGCGATTTGGTTGGCGATGTTCAGCAGGTTTTCGGACTTGAGGAAATTGGGCCAGCGATAGCTGCGCGGCATGACCACGCGTGGGTCGCCGAGCGCGGGGAAGTCGGTCTTGAGGTCGGAGAAGACGAGCCATGCCCCGGCGACCCGCGTGCAGGCGATGGCGTCGAGTTTGCCGCCGGTGGCGGCGATGTTTGCCAGCGCCGCGCGGGCGTCCTTGGGCTCGCCGTTCACGGTCGCGAGGACCGGTGTGCCGGAAGCGGCGAGTTCGCGCGCGATGCCCGCGGCGAAGGCGGCGTCGCCGGGTTGGTTGCCGGCGGCGACGAGCACGCGCGGCGTTTGGCCGAACTGGTGCCGGATGGCGCCGGCGACCTGCCGCGCCGCGGCATCGCCGGCGGGCGACTGGTCGCTGTAGGTGGCCACGCTGAAAAAGACGCACAGCAGCACGAGCACGAGGACCATGCCGTAGTCGCCGAGGAACCGGGAATGTTTCATGGGGTCAGGCATGGGCGAGTTCCATGATTTGCCGCTGGGTTGCCCGGCGGGCGTCCGCGATCTCCCCGGTCACGCGGCCTTCGTGCATGACGAGGATCCGGTCGGCCATGCCGAGGACCTCGGGGAGTTCGGAACTGACCATCACGATGGCTTTCCCCGCCGCGACGAGTTCGTTCATCAGACGGTAGATCTCGAATTTCGCGCCGACGTCGATGCCGCGGGTTGGTTCGTCGAAAATCAAGACGTCGCAGTTCCGCGCGAGCCATTTGGCGAGGACGACTTTCTGTTGGTTGCCGCCGGAGAGGTTGCCGGCCCGCTGCTCCTGGTGCGGGACCTTGATGCGCAACCGCTCCGCGTAGCGGCCGAATTCCTCGCGCTCGCGGCGGAGTTGGACGAAGCCGCCGCGCGAGAGCCAGCCGAGATTCGGCAGGCCGAAATTGTCGCGGACCGAGTGCCCGAGGACGAGCCCCTGCAGTTTGCGGTCCTCGGTCAAAAGGCCGATCCCGGCCCCTATCGCATCCCGCGGCGAGCGGATGGCGAGGACGTTGCCATCGAGCCGGATTTCGCCGGACTCGCGCGGGTCGGCCCCGAAGACCAGGCGCACGGCCTCGGTGCGGCCCGCGCCGACCAGACCCGTGAGGGCGAGGATCTCGCCGCGGCGGACAACGAACGACACGTCGCGCACCGCGCGGCCGCGGCGCAGGCCCGCGACCCGCAGGCACGGCGCGCCGGGAGCCGGGATGCGCGCGGGGAATTCGTCCTTCAGCTCGCGGCCGACCATCAGCTCGATGATCTCGTTCCGGGTGATCGCGCCGATCGGCCGTTCGCCCACGTTCCCGCCGTCGCGCAGGACGGTCACGCGGTCGGCGATCGCGAAGATCTCGTCCAGCCGGTGGCTGACGTAGATGACGCCGATGCCGTGCTGTTTCAGGTCGCGGATGATCTCGAACAGGCGCTCCACCTCGTGCGACGTGAGCGCCGCGCTCGGTTCGTCCATGACGATGATGCGCGCGTCGAACGCGAGTGCCTTGGCGATCTCGACGAGTTGCTGCTGGGCCGTGGTGAGCCGGCGGCACGGGACGTCGAGATCGATCCCGACGCCAAGGCGCCGGAAGAGGGCGGCGGCGCGCTCTCGCTCCGTCTTCCGCAGCACGAATCCGGCGCGCGTCACCTCCTGGCCGAGGAAGATGTTTTCAACGGCCGTGAGGCCGGGGACGAGATTGAACTCCTGGTGGATCACCGCCACGCCGGCCCGGCGGGAATCCTGGGGCGTCCGGAACCGGGTCTCGCGGCCGTCGATCGCGATGGTGCCCTCGTCCGTGCGAAGCGCGCCGCCGAGCACCTTCATCAGCGTGCTCTTTCCCGCCCCGTTTTCGCCGAGCAAAGCCAGGACTTCGCCCGCGCGAAGCCCGAGGTCCACGCCGCGCAGCGCCTGCACGCCGGGGAACGACTTCGCGATCCCGCGCATCGCGAGGAGCGGTGCCCCCTCGCTCATAGGCCCATCGCCGATTCCAGCGCCTTCCGCATCACGGCCGCATCCGGGTCGATGCCGGTCCAGTACTGGATCCCCACGATGCCCTGGTTGACGAGCATGCCGAGTCCGTCGAGGGCTCGGCATCCGCGGGCGGCGGCCTCGTCGAGGAACCGGGTGCGGACCGGGCTGAACACGACGTCGGCCACCACCATGCCGGGCTTGAGCGAATGCGTGTCGAGCGCGAGGCGTGCTCCCGGGTCATAGAGGCCGACCGACGTCCCGTTGATGACGATGTCGGTCCCGGCGGGCACCGCGTGGTCCCTGCGCCACGCCACGAGTTCGGCGTCGAGCCCGAGTTTGTCGCGGAGGAGTCCGACCAGTTCGGCGCCCCGCGGTTCGGAGCGGTTGACGACGGTGATGCGCCGTGTCCCCGCGAGCCCGAGTTCCACGGCGATGGCACGTGCCGCGCCCCCCGCGCCGAAGAGCACGACCGACTTTCCTTTCGGATCGATCGCGGATTCCAGCGATTTCAGGAATCCCTTCCCGTCGGTGTTCTCGCCGACGAACTTGTCGCCGCGCCGCACCACGCAGTTCACCGCGCCCATCACGGCGGCGGATTCTCCCAACCCGTCGAGGTGCGGGATCACGGCGACCTTGTGCGGCAAGCTGCAGTTGAAGCCGCGGAAACCCATCGCCTTGGCGCCGCGCACGGCGGCCGCGAGGTCGTCCGGGGCGACCTCCATGTTGATGTAGCGCCAGTGCAGGCGGTGGTGCGCGAAGGCGGCCTCGACCATGGCCACGGTGGGATTGCCCGCGGCGCCCCGGGACATGGAGCCGACGAGTTCGTGGAGAAAGTTGGATGGGATGCTCATGGTGCGTGGGGGGCGGATCACTTCAGTTCGGGATCCTTCTGCGCGTCGGCCCTGCGGTACAGGCTGGTGGGGATGAGCATCTGCGGCGGCAGGGTCTCGCCCTTGGAGTGGCGGACGATGGCGTCGACGATCCGGACGCCCATCTTTTCGGGGAATTGGATCGGGTCGGCATAGATCTTCCCGTCCTTGATGGCCTGCTTGCCCTCGGGTTGCCCGTCAAAGCCGACGATCAACACCTGGGTCTTCCCCGCCTTTTCGAGTGCGGCCCGCGCGCCCAGCGCGGCGGGATCGTTGATGGCGAA
>Ga0114969_10002056_pt1 | contig 16709 bp, 14 predicted proteins | sample M_130807_MF_Meta_FD_87316 | JGI IMG/M metagenome (GOLD analysis project Ga0114969, IMG submission 87316) | Freshwater microbial communities from Lake Montjoie, Canada to study carbon cycling - M_130807_MF_MetaG | ecosystem: Environmental > Aquatic > Freshwater > Lake | place: Lake Montjoie...
CAAAGTCATAGTAAAAGAAGGCTTCTCTGGGTAGGGAGAGTACGTTGAAACAGAGAGAGGCAGCGTGCCCAAGAAATTAGGGCTGCAGGTAGCTATCGCCTGATCAACCTTCAATCGCGCTGCAGCATCAGCTTCTGAAATCGACTTACGAGTGAGCGTAAAGGTGTACTTGGCGGTAGAGATTTCTTTGTCGGGCGCTGTAGGCACATACATCTCAAGAGTGTGGGAGCCAGAGCTGAGAGAGCTTGTACTAAGCGTTCCAGAAAAATCATTTGAATTGTTAAAGAGTACGCTGCAAGGAAAGGTCTTTTCGTTTCCATCGATGCGGAAGCAGAGGGATCCAAAGGATCTTGCGTTGGGCCTGACGTAATCGGTGCCACCAGTCATGGCCGAAATGCCCATCGCCTTCCCTGTGTAAGTGATCTGCTCTTCGTCGTTAGAAAACTTTGCGGTGAATTGGGGGGTCTTGAAATGTTGTACGTCATAACCACTCATGAAGACCATGAGCGTACGACCATCGCTAATCGTTGAGAGATAGAAGAAACCTACACCAGCGATATTTGGTGAAATCTTTTTATCGACATCGAAAGTGAAGGGTACCTTTGCATCACAAAGATGAGTGGTGAGAGTAGCCGCTGGTATGTACTGAATCTTCTTATAGTCAGTAGCAAGCGGTGTGGTGTCGTATCGCACCACCTTGGCTGGCACATCGAAATACTTCATCTCCGCCGAGGCCCCGCCGATTTCTGAATCTTTCTTGAAGAAATCATTTTCTGCAGGCGTAGATAAGTAATCTTTCTTCCAAGAAGTCGAAGCCGTGAACGCCATGACAATACGAGCATTACTCACACCAATACTGCCACTTCCGCGGTTAATGCACGTAGTCGTCATTCCACTGGAGTAATCCGCTGTTTCATGGAATGGCATGCCATTTGAGCCACTCATGGATTGAGCATTGCTCCACGACGAGGGCATGCACGTAGATGACGTACATGCATCCTTTGCTGGAGTCGCCGGTGTATCGCTTTGCTCTGAGGGGTCAGGTGGCGCGACATATTCTGGCGGAAGGGTCACACCGGAACCAGTACAAGAAGAATTGTAATTAACAAATTCTTCTTTAATTAAGCTCGCCTGTAAATTTACGCCCTGCAGGTCCCTGAGATAATTTGAAATATCAATATTGTATTTCGCTGCATCCGACAATTTTCCCCAAGAAATAGCGTTACTCGCTTTAATTCGGGCGGCATACATGCCTTCAATATTCATCTTACGTAAATCTTGTTGATATTGATATTGAGACGCAAGCGAGGAAAGGGTGTACTTGATCGAGGACGTGCAGGCGCTCTTCTTTCCAGTCGACGCAGCATTCGAATCGTACTTACATTTTTTGGTGATGGCATCTTGCTTGGTCCGCACCTCCGTCATCTGACGGTTGTACGAATCGATACTTCCTTGTGCGCTTTGCATATCTAATTTGGCGAGCGCAGCTGACGAAGAGTTCCCAGTAGCGCTTGCACTTTCATACTTAAGTTTCGCCTGAGAAAGTTTGGTCTCAGAAAGCTTGCGGAGATCAGCGAGCGAGTAATACTGCCGGGAATAGTTAGCAACCTGCGCTTTCTGCGAGGCCGTGCAAGGTTTCAGTGTGGCCGCTGTACTGGCCGGCACTATAAAAAAGCCAAGTAGAAAACTTATGAGGCTTACAAAAACTAGGGCACGTTTCATCTTCTCCACAGCTCAATTATGCCCCAAAAAGCCAAAAGGGAGCGCAACCCGACTATGCTCAAATACCTATGGCACTCCTCTTTGGTCTCGGCAGCGCAGTGATGTTTGCCTGCAGCACATTGATGGCTTCGCGCTCTATTCGCATGATCGGGAATAACTCCGTCATTGGCTGGATTATGCTCATTGGAACGATTATCACCATTCCATTTCTTATTGCTTCAGGATGGCCGGAAATCTCCGCGAGGAACCTCCTCATCATGGCCTTCGCTGGCATTGGAAATATTGGTGGACTTTTCTTTTGCTTTCGCGCACTTCAGATTGGCAAAGTGGGTCTCGTTGCACCCATAGTTTCTACCGAGGGCGCATTAGCTGCCTTTATGTCAGCCCTTGCGGGCGAAAGGTTGAAGGCCGCTGTAATTTTTGCCCTCATAGTAATTATTGTTGGAGTTTTGATCGCAGCCATCGCGCCCGATCCCGCACCAATTGCTCACGAGAAGCCTGCACAAGCAGTGCTCTTCAGCACGCTCACGTCTCTCTGCCTTGCCGCCACCCTCTTCGCCACGGGGGGCCTGAGCGGAACTATCCCCATCGCCTGGCTTTCACTCCCACCTCGACTCGCAGGCGTTCTGCTTGTGACCATCCCGCTCGCCATCTCGGGAAAACTACGTATCTCTAAGAAGGCACTCCCTCTAGTTCTGGGGTCAGGCGTTGCTGAAGTGGTTGGATTTTCGAGTTTCGCCCTAGGAGCTGGCTACTCCATTGCTATTACTTCCGTGGTCGCTTCGCAATTTGCGCCCATCGCTGCCATCTTGGCTTTCTTCATCTTCAAAGAACGTCTGGGCAAGATGCAGATAAGCGGCATTGTGATCATCATTCTTGGCGTCGCAGCCCTTACTTTGTTGACAAGCTAAGGGCCGGCCCCGTCTTTCTACTTGAGATACGCTACTTGTATGTTTGATCTTACGGGCAAGCGATTCTTAGTCACTGGCACTGGCTCTGCTCACGGAATCGGATTTGCCTCAGCGCGCGCGCTTCAATCGTTGGGCGCAGAAGTCTTCCTCACGTCTCTTTCTGACCGAGTACACGAGCGCGCAGATGAATTGAATTCTGTCGGCGCTACCGCTGATCTCACGAATGAACACGAGGTCGCTGAGTTGATCGTCGCTGCCGTGAAATCGCTAGGTGGCCTAGACGGAGTCGTCAACAATGCAGGAATGACTAGCGTGGTCGATTCTTCGCAAGGTGAATTCGCCTCGATCGACGACACCTCTCTCGCCATCTGGCGCAAGTCGTTTGCCCGAAACTTAGATTCAGCTTTTCTAGTGACTAAGGAAGCTCTCCCCCACCTGCGCAAGAATCCCTGGGGTCGCATTGTGATGGTCTCCAGCGCCACGGGTCCGCTCATGGCGATCCGAAACGATGTCGCATACGCATCGGCGAAGGCAGCAATGATCGGACTGGTGCGCGGGCTTGCCCTCGATGAGGCGTCCAATGCCATAACCGTGAATGCAATCGCTCCTGGATGGGTGGCCACCGAGTCGCAAACTCCATCAGAGGCGCTCCATAGCGCAGCAACGCCATTGGGACGAGCGGGTACTCCAGATGAAATGGCAAGTGCAGTTGCGTGGTTATGTACTCCTGGGGCGGCGTATGTCACTGGGCAGATGATTGTTATCGATGGAGCTAACTCACTTCCAGAGCAAAGATTTTTGCCACCTACGAAGTAAGAGTTACATTCAAGGTCAATGTCGAGCCGGGAGCGCTCGCATTTGCGCTCAAGGACCAATTTCCTCCACTAAGCAGATCGAATGTTTGGCTCCCAATCCCAAATATTCCACCGCTGGGACCAACACCGTTATCGATAATAGAAATCAACAGTGAAGATGTTTTTCGCTCGATCAATATCGTTATGTGTGTCGCCTTACCATGTCGAAATGAATTAGTTATTCCTTCTTCAACAGCCTGCGCGATCACCGAAACCTTAGGCTCCACTACATCATCACCAAAAAGAGACAACTCAATCGAGAGAAAGTCTCGCCACCGAAGGGCTACCACTTCTACGCTCTCGTGAAGCGATGTCGAAATACCCTCTCTCTCCTGAGGAGGATTATTGAGAACGGCGAGAGCCGCGGATATCGCGCTATCCACCCGCTCTTGGTCCCCCGACTCTTGGGCTGAGCTCAAGATTGCAGAGAGCGTAAGTAATTGGGATTGAATTCCGCCATGAACATATTGCGCTAACTCGCGACTGAGGAGGGATCTTCGATGTGTATTTGAGATCGCTTCAAGTCTCGCAATATCAATAGATTCACGAAGTTCACGATTGAGATCATCTTGAACAGCGAGTGCGACTCGAATTATTGAGGCAACAACAGTCACCAACGGAATCCAGATAAGGATATTGATTATCGCAGTACGAGTCTCTGGCCAAGAGGTAGTAGAAATTGTTAAAACAATAAGTGCTTCGAAGAAGGAAATCCCGACGACAAGAAAGCCTGCAACCCTTCCCCTATATCTTGTAAAGCGGCCTTGAATTTTGTTTGCTGCCTTAAAAGCAAAAAATGTGGTAACTCCTAAAACAAGCACTTCATAGATCCGCGTGCCAAGATCAACGGTATTAAGCAGGAGTGTTGGCAGCACAGTGAGAATCGTCCCCACCCATGGATGGAAAGGATCAAGTCGGAATGCTCGACCAAAAACCTCCGCGACCGAGACGCGGGGAATCTCCAAATCATTCTGCGCCCAGAGCGAATGGCTCAGTGGTCGGAAGTAGTCGCGTGCGACTCTCTCGATGCGCTCAGAGATACGCTTCCACTCTTCCCTCCCTTTGGTAGCTTGGAGCGAAGCGAGCTCTGTTTTGATTTGCTCAATTTCCGCCGTAAAAGTTGCCGCACCGCTCACGCCTAGGAACGCCCCCAGGTTGTCGAGCATCTCCTTCTCTCGCCGCTCGCCGCTTTCAAGTGCCAACTTTTCGAGGATGAGTTTCCGGCGTTCAATTTGATAACGATCACGCATCGTGAAAACCAATGAAGTGATAAAAAGTGCGAAAGCACCAATGATTGCTGATGAGATCGTGCGACCCACAATTTCAGATGCAATATGCAAGTCGCCAATTAAATCGAGGCGGAAGCTCGCATATCCAGTCCCAAACCCTTTCACCGCGCCGACTAAAACACCTGTGATGATAATGCTCTGGTAAGAGCGTGGGAGTAAGTGGCTCTTCCTAAAGTAGGTGAACTTGGCGGCGAGCAGGACCACGGCCGCACCAATAGTTCCCAGCGTTGATGCCCAAATCCATCGACTCACGTCTTGTGAATCGGAAAAATCTGCGCGCTGTCCTACGACAGAGAAGATGGTGATTGGCAGGAGGAGGATTGCGGGCCAGACCATAATGGCCCGGCGTCCGCCTATTGCATCGAGAATACGAGTCTCAGTCGGCGTCATGCGAAGGCGTGCCTCCCATGAGGCGGTAGTAAAGACGCGAGATGGAAACGCGTTGATTCTGGCCTTCTGGAATGGCTGGCAGGCTCATTTGGCTGAAGATTCGAGAGATCATCTGCTCAACCGACTTTTCACTCACCACACGGCGCGAAGCAATCTGACTGTTGGTATGCCCGAGTGAAACGAGTCGCATCGTCTCAATTTGAGAATCGGTGAATTCCTTTACACGCGGGACCCCCACGGCGCGGACGCGATTGCCCGGTGCAGCGCCAGCAGCTCGCTTCGCATTTTCGAGTGCCACCACAACTTTGTTAATATCTCCCATCTCGCGCTTGATCAAGAATTCAACTCCTGCAGGCGCCTGCGAAAGATTCGGACCGAGTAATCGCGGGTCTTCGATGCTGGTCAACATCACAATTCCAACTTGTGGGACGCGTTGTCTGACGGTAACTGCAAGATCTAATCCATTTGGACCTTTACCAAGATTGAGGTCCAGAAGTACAACGTCGGGAAGGAGATCCAAGATGAGTTTGAGTCCTTCGCTCGCACTGGCGGCAGATCCGATGATGATCATCCCTTGCGCGGCGAGTGAAGTACTAAGGAGCCCACGAGTGAAGTCATCGTCTTCGACGAGAACTACCTGCAGTTGCTCCATGCCTCAATTATGGTGCCAAATGCGCTCTTTTCCATAGGTCGTAGGGTAAACCCAGGACTCTACTAGGGCATGAGTTCAGTGGGCAGATCGAGGTACTCCTCAGATTGCCCATCACTCAGAGGCCTGTCATATTTCAACGCAATTCTCGTGAAGACCATACGACCGTCGGATGTCTCAATGGGCTCAGCGAGGAGCAGAGTCGCAATTCGAACATCGTAGTTACCACTAGCGCAATCCGGATCACACGTGTTCTTTGTGGAAGTTGCCAAACCAAATGTTGATTCCGCCGACCACGAAACCCACATAATCTTCGAAAGCTGGTGGCCACCATCGGCGCAGTACAACTGAAGTTCCTGAGGTTGCTCAACAAACTCATTGCAGTCAATCACAAAGATTTTGCCCGCAGATGATTCATTTTCCTGAGTTGAAGGCGCTTCGCTCGTAGCACTTTTTGTTGAGCCTGAAGTCTGAGCGGGCGAACCACAGCTAGTAAGAGCGACCACCGTGAGCGTTGCGACGAGAGCCTGTGAAACAAAACCCAATGTGCTAATCCTTCGCTAATGCACGAAATTTGAGTGAGTCACGATCGTAATCCTTGGTTCGCTCGTGAATTTTTCGAATTTGTTGTTCCACTTCAGCAACTGCCAAATCGAAGGCTGCCAGATCGTTGAAGGCCGCACTCTCAGCGCGCAAGAGCGGACCAGCTCCACGAGGTGAGAATCACGCGGTGAGACTCCTTCCCTTGCCTGGGATTCTGTTCGTGAAGAACTTCTACTTCAATTCGCTCAATGGCCACGTTGAAGCGATCCATCGTTTTGAGCTTGGATTTAACAGTCTCACTAAAATCTTCTGCAAGGCCTGCGTGGCGGGCGTGAATGGTAATTTCCATAATTGCCTCCTCGGTGTATCCAGTGCTGACTATACCCACGAGGACTCCGCTGCGCAGGAGGTTCATCTACACTTTCTTTTGCCCCTCCGCGACTATCCCTTCTTGGTATAACCCACCGGACACTTGGGGCTCACTCCAACGATCGATTTCACGGTCTTTCCGCGCACACATTTGATAGTAATTTTCTTCACTACGGGCTTCACCGGCGTAGGAACCAACACAATAGCTGGTTCATTTTTAGCCTGCGCCAACGTAACTCGGATCGTGGGGCTCGAGAACGTAAAGCCAGACGCTGAGAGTGAAAGCCAACCATCCTTCTCAGTAAGAGATTGCGTCTGAACGCTCGCTGTTCCACTTTCGGAAAGCACGGAGACCGTTGCACTTATCGGAGCGCTACTAAACCCATAAAGGCATCGGGCCACGTCTGAGCGAAGGAGGAGATTGTAATTTCCCTGAAAGACATCGCCCTTAGGGGTTAAATGGGGCGCCGCAACCTTGTAATCCAGGGACTGAGTCCCAAGATTAAAGGAAGGTGGTCCATCAAGATATTGCGTAGCATTTGTGGTCACTAAGCCGACAAGATTTAGTGCTGACTTGATGCAAGGAGAGTTAACAGTCGGGGAATTATTTGTCATCGATCGCACAGTCCACGCTGTAGGCAATGCAGATGCTTGATTTGAAGAGAGCGGGAGCCAAGCGAGAAATTCCGTCATCTCGGCTTCTCCAAATCCATTGTTTGCATCATGCAAAAGCGCTATCTCAGACATCGGGGCACCAGCAGAACTGTAATAAGTCGTTCCAGATCGAGTGCGCTGAGTGGCATAAAATGCATTAAGTGCATCCGTGAGTTCGCTGTTCTTCTTCCACACAGCGAGTACCGGGACTTTTACGGAGTAGCCAGAGACGTTCAGTAAGGAATTCCCATTACTTTTGGTTGTGAGGCTCACATCAGGTTGATCAAGACGGGCGTGCAACCAACCTGTCATTTTTTTTTCAAATCGAAGTTGCACACCAAATTTGATATTGCTCGGAAGCGGATACGGCTCAGCACATTGGGTCTCGGAGTAACCCACGCAACCCGGCACGTTATCCCCGCCCACTTCCATGCCGAGTAAGGCATAATCTGCAGGATTTGTGGACATTCCGAAACGGAGAGTGAGTAGCACATCTCGTAACTTGACCGCGAAAATTCCAACCTGAAAACGCTCCGTTTGGAAAGTAAGATCCGGAAGGTTTAATGAGGTGCGGTTACCAATCATTTCAGCCTTAATCAAATAGAGATCGCCACCGTCGTGTGGCGCTCCCGGAATTTTAATGAGAGTCGAAGTCGCACCAGTCGGCAAATTCAATGCGGGATCACCGGAATAGCTCTGAATCCCCGTCGTAGGGAAGTAAGTCGCGTCAGAGACAGCTAGATCTTTACCGTCGGAATTCTTGGCCACAATTCCGGCGATGCAGTTGGTATCTATGTCAGATGCACAGCGCGGCAATGTGGCACGATATTTTTGCATTCGCGTAAAAGTGCAACTTGGGTCGGATGCGGAAGTACAAGCCACAACGGCCGTGACGGTTTCTCTCATCGCTAACATGGTGGCAGTGTCTGCAGGCGCTGTAGTGAAGTTCAGGAGCGATGAAGACATTCTGACCAGCTCGTCAGAATCCTGCGCCATAAAACCCTGCATATCGACTGAAGGCGGAGTAGGCGCTGCAAATTGCTCGTCTGGAAAAACACGAGGATCAAGGACGATGGTTCCTTTGCCGGCCACCACTTTGCAGATGAGGTGGAGTGGTGGAACCCAGAAGGTCTTATCCGCCTGATCTGAAGAACATCCCTGGCCCACTTGGGGGGCGGTCGTCCAGCGTTCGTCGGCACCGGCGCTCGGTTGCAGCGCGAGGGCCAGTGAAAGCCCGACGACAATTACCCAGAGGCGCTTCACTTCGGCAAGGTACCGCATGTAGAGAAATATCGGGATAGGGCGTGCCCGGGAATCTCCCACTCACCCTCCAGATGGCCGCCCAAAATAAGATTATTGAGGGCTGATAGGACACCTACAGAGTCCGATGGATCACGAACTGGAAGCGACCTTCCACAAAATACGTATCACTAGCCATTACCGGCACACCATCGCGCAGGAAGTGCAGCTGCTTCAAAAGTAAATAGAGCCCTGACTTGGGGCGACCCTTCCCCCACCCGATGTCCATGGAGCTGATTGCGTGAATTTCCGCGAGCGCGCGCACCGGGAAGATTCCCAGCTTGGCAAAGGCACCGAAGACGCTGCCTTTACCCATTTCGCCAATGCTCTCCTCGGGAAGGTCGCGAATCGCCACCGCGTCATATGAGTAGGCGACCACTTCGTCATCGGCGAGAATGGCGCGCTCCATATAGAGGACAGGCTCACCTTCGGCGATCTGCAACCGAAGCGCCTCATCGGCAGTGGCGCCACGTCGCTTCACTACACGGTGCGTCATCCCCGGCTCAAAACCCATTTCGCGAATGGTGTCGGTAATCGAACGGAGCTCTTGGAGGCCAGCGCGAATGGAAGAGCCGAAGTTTGCCACGTAGGCACCTGAACCATGCCTGATATCGAGCAATCCTTGGGCTTCGAGCGCCTTCAGGGCGGTACGAATGGTCACTCGAGAGACCTGATACTGCCCGGCGAGGTCGAACTCGCTAGGGATTTTCTTTCCCTCATTCCACTCATGGGTCAATATTCGAGTCCTCAACTGGTCCCTCACCTGGGTCGCCAGTGAACCCCGTCCGCCCTTGGTGGTTGCCAGCGAAGGCAGCGCCGAGGACTTTGCAATTGCCATGAGCCGGAGTAACCTTTCGATCAAGTTGTAGGACAACTATTGACTTGAGGGGTAGAGATGTCAAGCATGCCAAGAACGATCGAATGGCGTAACAGTGCCGTGGTGCTGCTCGATCAGACGTTGCTACCGACTGAGGTGAAGACCATCGAGATCACCACAGTCTCGGTCTTAGTCGATGCCATTCAACGACTCGCAGTACGTGGCGCCCCCGCTCTCGGAGTGGCCGGTGCGCTCGGCGTTGTCTTAGCGATGGATCAAGGCATCCGCGAAAGTTGGAGCCCTACTCAACTCGATGAGGCAATTGACTCAATTCGAAATGCCCGACCCACCGCAGTGAACCTTGCATGGGCCGTCGATAAAGTGCGCCCACTCGTGCCACAAGGACGCGATGTGGTCTTTGCTGCAGCACAACAGATCGCCGCAGAAGATGAAGCCGCTAATCACGCCATGGGCAAGCTCGGTGCGGATTGGTGGCTCAATAAAGTGGGAGATCGCCCGCTTCGCCTCCTCACACATTGCAATACTGGCTCACTTGCTACGACTGCCTGGGGGACCGCGCTCGGAGTGATTCGCGAACTAGCTGCCCGCGGCCGCATTGAAGTGGTTTTTGCTGACGAGACTCGTCCACTTCTTCAAGGTGCGCGACTTACTGCTTGGGAATTAGATCAAGAGGGCATTCCCTACAAAGTGCTTCCCGACGGCGCTGCTGCCATGGCGATCATGACGGGCGAAATCGATGGCGCACTCATTGGTGCAGATCGCATTGTGACTAATGGCGATAGTGCAAATAAAATCGGATCTTTAGGTGTGGCCCTTGCGTGCAACGCCGCGGGCATTCCATTCATGGTTGTCGCTCCTGAGTCAACCGTTGACCGCTCGATGAAGACCGGCAAAGAAATTCATATCGAGTTTCGTAATGATGCGGAAGTCTGCAACTTCGCTGGCGTGCGCACCACTCCCCTGGGCGCCACTTCGTACAACCCGGCGTTCGACGTGACACCTGCGCGCTATATTGCTGCGGTTGTTACCGAGAAGCGAGTTTATGAAATCGCCCAAGGCGAGGACCTCAACGCTGGGAGTGCCGCATGAGTATCCCTATTCCGTTACAAGAGCTCGTCTCTCGCTCACAAGCCATCGGCGCCGACCAGTCATTAGTCGTCTTCGGGGGCGGCAATACCTCCAGTAAAGGCGACCTCACCGATCATCTTGGTCGCATGCGCGACGTGCTCTGGGTGAAGGGATCCGGCGCTGACATGCAATACGCGGTGGCTCGCGACTATCCTGCGCTCTACTTGGAGGAACTGCTGGCTCTTCGTCAGTTCGAGGGTTTAGATGACGAAACCATGACCGACTACGTCACGCGTGCCCTCGTTGATCCGACCTCACGCCGCCCCTCCATCGAAACGCTGCTCCACGCGTTCTTGCCCGCGAAGCACATCGACCATGTGCACTCCGACGCGATCTGCGCACTCACCAATCACCCGGATGGCCCACGTGCTGTCCGTGAGGCGCTAGGCGATGGATTTGCGTATGTCGATTGGATGCGTCCTAGTTTTTCACTCTCCAAGATTGTGGGTGAGCTGGGCGACGTCGAAGGTGTCATCTTGGCTAATCACGGACTTGTAGTTTGGGATGAATCGAGCGAAGTCTGCTTGAAGAAGACGCACGATGCCGTAGCACGTGCAGACAAGTACTTAGATTCACTCACTACTCGGCCCAAGTCGAACTTCAATCATGCAGATATGCCACTCGCGGAGTACACCAATCTCCTGCTCTCACTTCGTGGAGCTCTGGGCAAGAAACAAATCTTGCGCACTGATTCACGTCTGAAAGAAGTGGCCTCACGTCCAGACGCGGCTGCTGTGGTGGCAGCTGGCGTATCTAGCGCTGATCATATGCTCCGCATCCGCCCCAAGTCTGCTCTCGTTGACGTCAAAGAGCCCGCAAAAACTATTGAGAATTACCGCACTGAGTACGCGGCTTACTTCGAGCGAAATAAGTCACACCTCCCGGAGGGCTACGTCAGTCACGGCAACGATCCAAAAGTGCTGCTTCTTCCTGGAGTGGGCGCGATCACCGCGGGTGCTACTCGCGCTGAAGGCTCCATGCTCGCCGATATCGCTTTCCATACGCATAGCGTGGCATCTCGTGTGATCGATGCCTTCGGGAGCGCTTCCACCATTCCCGAGTCAGAAATTTTTCGTTTCGATTATTGGCCGATGGAACTTTATAAATTGCAATCAAAACCCGCTCCGGCGAAATTCGCTGGAAGTATCTTCATCGTCACCGGAGCCGGCAGCGGTATCGGTCGCGGTATCGCTCTTGAATTAGGAAGACTCGGTGCCAGCGTCACCCTGGCAGATGTCGATCAAAATGGTCTGGATGAAGTTGTTGCAGAATTTGCAGCGCAGAAATCTCCAGAACCACTCACGCTGCTGGGTGATCAATCTGATGAAACCACCGTGCAACGCACTGTCCAAGAAACCATTGCGCACTTTGGCGGACTCGATGGTGTGGTTATCAACGCGGGTATTGGCGTTTCTGATTCACTTGAAGATCTCACGGCCGATAAATGGCGCCGTGGTTTAGAAATCAACCTCACCAGCGCATTCCTGCTGACTAAAGAAGCCCTAGGCGCCCTACGCACTCAAGGGATGGGCGGCTCAATCGTTTATATCGCGAGCAAGAATGCCTTTGCCCCGGGCGCTGGCTTCGGTGGTTACTCGGTCACCAAAGCGGGCATGTTGCAACTGATGCGCATCACCGCGCTGGAAGCTGGCAGCGCAGGGATCCGCGCAAATGCAATCAATCCCGATGCAGTCTTTGATCACAGCAAGCTCTGGGAAGGTGGGGTGCGTGAACAACGCGCTGCCGCTCATGGCGTTGCACCGGAGAATCTAGAAGATTTCTATGCTTCCCGTAATTTGCTCAAAACACGGGTTCGAAGCGTGGACGTAGCTCAGACTGTCGCCTTCTTACTTTCAGATGATTCGTCACGAACCACCGGTACCGTGATTGCTGTAGATGGTGGCGTTGCTGCCGCCTTCCCACGATAACAAGACCCTCGATAGAAGGAAGAGCATGACTGCAACTGCCGAAAAAGAGATCGCGCGCATGGCCGCCGGAATAAGGCGACGCGTGCTGGCACATACCCTCTCGCAAAACGGTGGATACATGAGCCAAGCCTGCTCGGCAGCCGAACTACTCTCCTGCCTTTATGGTGGGATGCTCGATCTCGCACCGCTCTACTCCCCCATCGCACCACCGATGTTCTCTGGTGTGCCTCGCGTGGGAAGCGATGATTACCTCACTGGTGCAGAATTTCACGGACGTCGCGATCCCAAGCGCGATCGCTTGATTATCAGCCCTGCACATTACGCACTCGTGGTGTACGCAGCACTCATCGAAACGGGTCGCCTCCACGAAGACGCCCTGGATCATTTCAACAAGGACGGTTCCACCGTCGAAATGATTGGCGCAGAACACTCCCCTGGATTTGAAACCACCACCGGTTCACTCGCGCAAGCAATTTCACAAGCCGGTGGTATTGCACTCGCTCGTAAGATCCGCAAAGAAAGTGGAAAAGTCTGGGTCTTCATGAGCGATGGCGAATTCCAAGAGGGCCAAACGTGGGAGGCGCTGCAAGCAGCAAGTTTCCATAAACTTTCTAACTTACGCATCATCGTCGACGTTAATCGCGCCCAATGCGACGGACCTATGGATTCCGTGATGACCATCGAACCACTTGCGCAACGGGTGACGTCGTTTGGCTGGAAGACCACTGTGGTGCAAGGCCACGACACCACCGCCATTCTGGAGGCCGGGCGCAAAAACACGCGCTCACCACACGCGATCCTCTGTTACACCGATCCGACTCGGGGGTTGCCCATCTTGGCCGACCGCGCACCCGTGCTCCATTACTTGCGCTTCACTAGCGCGGGCGAGAAGGCGCGTTACGAAGAGGCTTACCAGGAGATGGTCCGATGACGTACGAAATTGTGGCCAGGCCCCACCAAGAGAACTTCATCAAATGGGCGAAAGATAAGCCAAATGTGCTCGTACTTTCGGCCGATCTCACTAACTCATGCGAAGTGGGTAAGTGGCGCGATACGTATCCTGATCGTTTCTTCTCAATGGGCATGGCTGAGCAAAATATGCTCGGCTACGCGGCTGGTCTTGCCCGTGAAGGTTTCGAACCGTGGCTGCACACTTTTTCGGTATTTCTTTATCGCCGGCCACTTGATCAACTACAAATGTCGATCGCCTATCCTGCGTTGAAGGTGCGTCTCGTTGGCTTCTTACCAGGCATCATGACTCCTGGCGGAGTGACCCACCAAGCGATCGAAGATATCGCGGTCCTGCGCGCGATCCCCAACATGACTATTTTTGAAACGGGAGATGCCACCGAAGTGGAATCAATTCTTGACGTGGCACACGCGATAAACGGACCGGTCTACATTCGAATGCTGCGCGGCGAAGTCTCGCGCATCTTTCCAAAGAACGAACCGTTCAAATTCAACACCGCACGTATTCTCTCTAGCGGCGATGAGATCACATTGCTCACTTCTGGAGTCATGACGGAAGAAGCGCTACGGGCCACCACGCTCCTCCAAGAGAAGGCGGTGTCCATCACGCATCTGCATATCTCCACTTTGAAACCGTTTACAGATCCAGCAGTAATTAAGTCATTAAAGAAGGCCAAACACGGTGTCATCACGATGGAGAACCACACCATCATCGGCGGGCTTGGTAGCGCGGTAGCCGAGGTGATGGCGGAGAACGCGATTGGTGTTCCACTCCGGCGCATCGGGCTCAAAGATACCTATGCACATGGCGCTTCTCAGAAGTACCTCATGTCGGAGTATGGGATCGATGCAAAGTCACTTGTCACCACCGTCGAAGAACTGCTAGGAAAGAGTTTTGAGATCGCCGAGGAAGACTTGCAAGAGCAACGCTCGGTGAGTGTACATAGCAGCGCAAAGGTTGAAGCACTCTGATGACAGATCGCATCACCGTTGTCTACCGCATCACCGGAAATGATCCGGCTGCGGTTGCAGAAGCCATCCGCGTTGAGCAAACGATCGAGTTTCCACACGACTTAGCTCCCGAGTGGATCCAACACGAGGTGGTCGGTCGCGTGGAAGAAATCTCAGGAGATCAGGTCACCATCTCGTATGACCCTCGAGTAGCGGGCGGAGAACTTACCCAACTCCTCAACGTGCTTTGGGGAAATGTTTCACTCTTTCCTGGAGTGCGCATCGTAGATCTCGCGCTTCCTGAGAGCATCACCGCACGTTTTGATGGTCCGCGATATGGCATTGAAGGTTTGCGTGCACATTTTGGCGCCGCCACTCGCCCACTGATCACCACCGCACTGAAGCCCATGGGCACTTCATCGGCAGACTTCGCGGAAACCGCGCACACCTTGGCGCTTGCAGGCTTTGACATCATTAAGGATGACCACAGTTTGGCAAATCAACCTTGGTCAACTTGGCGAGAGCGAGTCACGCTGGTTTCCAAGGCAGTCGCAGAAGCCAACGCCATCACGGGCGGCAACAGCGCCTACGCCCCGAGCCTTAACCTTCCTGCCGATCAAGTGTTAAAGGCTGCCCGGAGTGCGCAGGAGCTCGGCGCTGGCGCCTTACTCATCCTCCCGGGTATCACCGGTTTTGACAGCCTGCGCGTCATCGCGAAGAACATTGAGCTTCCGATCATGGCGCACCCATCCATGCTCGGTTCTTACACGATTTCTCCCAATGAAGGAATTGCGCACGGAATACTCTTTTCAACACTCATGCGCCTTGCTGGTGCGGATATCACCATCTTCCCGAACTTCGGTGGTCGTTTCTCTTTCTCAAAGCAAGAGTGCCTAGAGATTCGCGAGGCCGCACTCGCCCCGCTTGGATCAATCGCACCGATTTGGATCTCTCCTGGCGGTGGCATGAGCCTTGAACGCATTCCTGAAATGATCGATTTCTACGGCAAAGACACATCGCTTCTTATCGGCGGCGCACTGCATCGAGGATCGCTGCGCGAGAATGCAGATCGCATGGCACACTTAGTAAAAGCTTATTAATTAAAGCCAGCCTGACTTCTTAAACTTACGCACTAAGAATAAGGTAAGAGCTCCTATGCAAATAAGGACGGTTGGATAGGAGAAGGTCCATCGCAACTCGGGCATATGATCAAAATTCATTCCATAGATTCCCGCAACCATGGTGGGCGCCACGCCTAATGCAACCCACGCAGTAATCTTGCGCATATCTTCGTTCTGCCTCACTTGTACTTGTGCCAAATCTGCATTGAGTACGCTGCTGAGCAAGGTATCGAGGCCAAATGCTAACTCAGATGCGCGAGCTAAATGATCACTTGTATCGCGGAAAAAGGGTCGGATCTTCTCTGGGATCTTCAGGGTCAGATCAGAGGAGAGTCGATCCAGAGGTATTGCAAGTGGATCAACTGAGTGCCTGAATTCGATTACTTCTCGCTTAAGGAAGTAGATCTCTTGCGACCAAGATTTGCGGCCCGTTCCGAAGACTTCACTTTCCAAAATGCCCACATCGTCAGCGAGCTGGCTACCGATCTCCACATACGAATCGATCACTCGGTCGATCACTGAGTGGAGCACCGCGTAGGGTCCTTCTGCAAGGTGACTCGGACGATTCTCTAAATCATGTCGCACCGCAACAAGAGGTGCACCTTCGCCATGACGGACAATGACAACGAAAGCATCGCCTATGAAACACATAAGCTCGCCAGTCGAGATTTGGCTAGTCGATTCGTCGTAAAAAACGGTTCGAAGTACTACGAAGGTGATGGGTCCATAATTCTCAATCTTTGGTCGTTGATGAGCGTGCACCGCATCTTCTACCGCGAGCGGGTGTAGCTTAAATTCGTTTGCTACATCAGCAAACTCAATTTCACTGGGAGCCGAAAAACCAGCCCAGACAAAGCCACCCTGATCGCGAGCCATATCCACCAGGTCAGAAAAATCAGATGGTCCCACTTGGCGCACACCGTCGCGATACCACGCGCAATCTACAAGCATTGGCACTCCTTACCGAAGGGATTGGCTAGGAGTAACCTACGCCTACTTCTTCTTAAAACCGGCGGGGCATACAGGCTTAGCGCCGGTGACCTTCTTAGAGGTCTTACCCTTTACGCAAGTAATGGTGATGGCCTTTGCTGCAG
>Ga0114969_10002057_pt1 | contig 16700 bp, 10 predicted proteins | sample M_130807_MF_Meta_FD_87316 | JGI IMG/M metagenome (GOLD analysis project Ga0114969, IMG submission 87316) | Freshwater microbial communities from Lake Montjoie, Canada to study carbon cycling - M_130807_MF_MetaG | ecosystem: Environmental > Aquatic > Freshwater > Lake | place: Lake Montjoie...
CGCCGCCGCTGTGATGGTGCAAATCGCCGCCCTTGGGGAGGGCGAAGAGCAGGCGGTAGAGTTCGTCGGGGGTGGCGCGGGCCTTGATGTCGTCGAAGACGGTGGCGGGTGTCGCGGCGTGGGCGCGAGTGGCGGCGACTAATAAAAGGAGGAACGAAAGAATGGCCGCGCGAGGGAGGAGAAGGGAGGACATGGCCAAGGGCAGCGAAGTTGAGCGAGGGTAGCGTCGGAGCGCGTGCGCACGTGCCGGCGCAAGGTGCGACATCGGTATCCCGCCAGCATGAGCAATCTTGCGCATGTACGACTCGCGGAGAATCACCCCACCCACGAGCGCGCGTTGCGGAAGAGTTTCATCCAGGGGGAGTCTTCGGGCCAGTCGGCGGGGCTCCAGCTCATGCAGGCGCTGCGGAAGACGCGTTCAGGGTGGGGCATCATGATCGTCACGCGGCCGTTGGTCGTCGTGAGGGCGGTCATGCCTTGGGGTGAGCCGTTCGGGTTAAGTGGATACTGCTCGGTGACGTGGTGGTGGTTGTCCACGAAGCGGCCGGCGACGAGGCCGGAAGTGCTGCAACGCTGCATCGCGGCGGGGTCGGCAAATTCGGCGTAGCCTTCGCCGTGGGCGACGGCGATCGGGAGCACGCTGCCCGCCATGCCGGCGAAGAGGATGCTGGGCGAGGGTTCGATGCGGACGGAAACGTAGCGGCCTTCGTAGCGCTCGCTTTGGTTTTGCACGAAGCGCGGCCAGTGGTCGGAGCCGGGGATGATGCTGTGGAGGTTGCTCATCATTTGGCAGCCGTTGCAGACGCCGAGTGCGAAGGTGTCTTCGCGGGCGAAGAAGTCGGTGAATTCGGCGCGGGCGCGGGGATTAAAGAGAATGCTCTTGGCCCAGCCTTCGCCGGCGCCGAGGACGTCGCCATAGCTGAAACCACCGCAGGCGGCGAGGCCACGGAAGTCGCGGAGACTGACGCGACCGCTGAGGATATCGGTCATGTGGACGTCGATGGCTTTGAAGCCCGCGCGGGTGAACGCGGCGGCCATCTCGACTTCACCGTTCACGCCCTGCTCGCGGAGAATCGCGATGGGGGGGCGGGAGGGGGAGTTGCCCACGGAACACACGGAAGAATCGGAGGAGGCTGAGGTCGGGGTTTTGACCGCGGATTTCGCCGATGAGGCGGATACAGGCGCGGAATCCGTGGGTTTGGCTTCCGTGTTTTCTGTGTGTTCCGTGGGCGCCCTTCCGAGATCGAAGGTTATCTTTGGCGTGATGCCGGGGTTCTTCGGATCGAGGCGGAGACGGTGTTCGGATTCGGCGGCGGCGGGGTTGTCGCGGAGCTGCGCGATACGGCGGGTGACGTCGGACCAGATCGCGCGGAGATTGAAGAGATTTTCCTCGAAGAGCGTTTTTCCGCCGCGGGTGATGCGGAACGTGTGCGTGCGGTTGAGCGTGCCGACGCGCGTCGTGCAGGCTTTGAAGCCGTGCTCGCGGAGCGTGAGCGAAACATCGTCGAGGTCATCGGCGCGGATTTGGATGACCGCGCCGAGTTCTTCGGCGAAGAGCGACGAGAACACCTCGTGGCCTTGCGGAATCTCGAGGTCGACGCCGGTGTGGCCGGCGAAGGCCATTTCGACGACGGTGGCGAGGAGGCCGCCGTCGGAGCGGTCGTGGTAGGCGAGAAGTTTTTTCTGGAGACCGAGGAGCTGGATCGCGTTCCAGAATTTTTTGAGGTCGGTGGGGTTGTCGACGTCAGGGGTGGCTTCGCCCATTTGCGAAACAGTCTGAGCGAGGATGGAGCCGCCGAGGCGGTTCTTGCCGCGGCCGAGATCGATCAGGAGCAAGACGGTGTCCTGCTCCTGATCGCTGTTTAAGGGGGGAGTTGACGGTGCAGCGTTGACCGCGGGACTTGCAGTTAAACTGCCAACTTCAACGGGCTCCAAGGCGGGGCGCTGGAGTTGCGGCGTGAGGGTCAGACGGATGTCGGCGACGGGGGCGAAGGCGGAGACGATGAGCGAGACGGGGGCGGTGATGCGTTTTTTCTCACCGGTGGCGGCATCGTTCCAGACCGTGCTCATGCTCATGCTGTCTTTGCCGACCGGGATGGTGATGCCGAGCGCGGGACAGAGTTCCATGCCGACGGCTTGGACGGCGGCGTAGAGATCGGCGCCGTCGCCGGGGATCGCGGGGGCGGCCATCCAGTTAGCGGAAAGATTTACTTTGCCGAGGTCGCCGATTTGCGCGGCGGCGAGATTGGTGAGGGCTTCGCCGACGGCGAGGCGGGCGGAAGCGGGGGCGTTGTTGACGGCGACGGGTGTGCGTTCGCCCATCGACATGGCCTCGCCCGTGTAAACGTCGAAGGCGGCGGCGGTGACGGCGCAATCGGCGACGGGGACCTGCCACGGGCCGACCATTTGGTCGCGGGCGATGAGGCCGCCGAGCGTGCGGTCGCCGATGGAGATGAGGAATGTTTTGTCGGCTACGGTCGGGTGGGAGAGTACGCGGCGGATGGCTTCGGCGAGGGCGGCGCGCTCGGTGGCGACCTGAAGCTGAGCGTTGAGAACTGAAGGCTGAACGCCGGAGCGCGGGGCGGAGGCACGTGACCCGCCGGGTTTAGCGGGAGGGCTGGCTGCGTCGCCGGTGGCTCCGCGCAATGACAAGCCAGTGGTGAGGGACGTAAGGTCGAGGGGGTGCTGCGGGCGTTTTTGCGTGGTATCGGTGCGGTGCATACGCGGCGGTTTGCCGAGGAGCACGTCGAGCGGGAGGTCGATGGGGCGGTTCTTGAAATGGGGGTCTTCGAGGACGAGTTGTTTTTCCTCAGTGGCCTCGCCGACGACGGCGAAAGGGCAGCGTTCGCGTTCGCAGAGGGCGCGGAAGGTCGCGAGGTGAGCGACTGGGACGGCCATGACGTAGCGTTCCTGGGATTCGTTGCACCAGATTTCGAGAGGGGACATGCCGGGCTCGTCGTTGGGGACTGCGCGGAGGTTGAACTTGCCGCCGCGGCCGCCGTCGTTGACGAGTTCGGGGAGAGCGTTGGAAACGCCGCCGGCGCCGACGTCGTGGATGAACGAAATGGGGTTGTCGTCGCCGAGGGCCCAGCAGCGGTCGATCACCTCTTGGCAGCGGCGCTCCATCTCGGCGTTGTCGCGTTGGACGCTGGCGAAATCGAGGTCCTCGTTGCCGTGACCGCTGGCCATGGAGCTGGCGGCGCCGCCCCCGAGGCCGATCAGCATGGTGGGCCCACCGAGGACGATGAGTTGGTCGCCGGGGTTGATCGCGCCCTTTTTGACGTGCTCGGCTTTGATATTACCGAGACCGCCGGCGAGCATAATGGGCTTGTGGTAACCGCGGATTTCTTTGGTCGGGGAGGCTGATGAAACGCGGGCAAGCTCGCTGCCGACGGCGGCAGGCACGGCTTGTTCGAAGGTGCGGAAGTAGCCGTTGATGGCGGGGCGGCCGAATTCGTTGTTGAAGGCGGCTCCGCCGAGCGGGCCCTCAAGCATAATATCGAGGGCGGAGACGATGCGGTGGGGTTTACCGTTTTCTTTTTCCCACGGTTGGATGGCACCGGGAAGGCGGAGGTTGGAGACGGTGAAGCCGACGAGGCCGGCTTTCGGTTTTGACCCGCGGCCCGTCGCTCCCTCGTCGCGGATCTCGCCGCCGGAGCCGGTGGCAGCGCCGGGGAAGGGTGAGATGGCGGTGGGGTGGTTGTGGGTTTCGACCTTGCAGAGAATGTGAATCTCCTCGTCGTGCGCGGCGTATTCTTGGGTGCGCGGGTCGACGTAGAAGCGCCCGCCGCGCGTGCCGGCGAGGACGGCGGCGTTGTCCTTGTAGGCGGAGAGGATGCCTGCGCTGTGCAGCGTGTAGGTGTTCTTAATCATCTGGAACAGCGAATGGTCGCGCGTGGCGCCGTCGATGTCCCACGTGGCGTTGAAAATTTTGTGGCGGCAGTGCTCGGAGTTGGCCTGCGCGAACATCATCAACTCGATGTCATGGGGATCGCGGCCGAGGGTGGTGAAAGCCGCGACGAGGTAGTCGATCTCGTCGTCGGCGAGAGCGAGGCCGAGGGAGGTGTTGGCGGCGACGAGAGCGGCGCGGCCGGCGGCGAGGACGGGCACGCTCTGCATCGCACGTGGCTGTTCGTGGCGGAAGAGTGCGGCGCAGGCTTCGAGGTCACTGAAGACGACCTGCGTCATGCGGTCGCTCAGCTTTGCGGTGAGTTGAGGGTGGAAGGTTGAGTGTTGAGCGCTCGGAACGGCGGCGCCGAGATCGATGGTATAAGCGACGACGCGTTCGATGCGTTGGACGGACGTGAGCCCGCAGATGTGGGCGATATCGGTGGCTTTCGAGGACCAAGGCGAAATCGTGCCGGGGCGTGGGGCGACGAATTGCACGAGGCCAGTGACGGGTGTCGCGGCGCGCCGTGGGCCGTAGGTGAGGAGTTTTTCAAGGACGAGTTGCTGCTCGGCGGAGAGGGCAGCGGACACTTCGGCGACGTGCACGAAATCGGCGCTCAAGGCGCGGACGGGGAGGCCGGCGGCGACCAAGTCGTCGCGAAGTTTTTGGAGGCGGAAAGGAGAGAGGGCGGGTGAGCCGGGGAGAATCAGCATGGTCAGGAAAGGGCGATGGTTTCCAACATCCACGGGGCGTCAAGAAGGGGGAAGGTCCATAAGACGCGACGGACGGAAAAAGCCATTGACGATTCACCGCGTGTCCCCGAGATGGTTTCTTTTCATTGCTGAATGCCGACTGAATCCCACCCGCGTACTGCGACCATGAGTGTCCTTCACCGAAGGACTCGGTCATGAGCGAACACATCGGCCACGAATGTGGCATTGCGCTCGTGCGGATGCTGAAGCCGCTCGCCTACTACGCCGAGAAATACCAATCGCCGCTGTGGGGTTTTGAAAAACTTTTTCTGTTGATGGAGAAGCAGCACAACCGCGGGCAGGACGGCGCGGGGGTAGCGTGTGTGAAACTGGATATGCCGGCGGGCGAGCCCTACATGTTTCGGGAGCGCAACATCACGCCGAACCCGCTCGACAAGGTGTTTGGCGCGCTGCTGGAGCAATACCGTGAGCTGACGGCGAAGGGGCAGGTGCATCCCGAATTTCCGGATACCGTGAAGCGGAACTTCGACTTTGGCGGTGAACTGTTGCTCGGCCACCTGCGCTACGGCACCAGTGGCGGTTATGGCGTGAGCGCGTGTCATCCGTATTTCCGGCGGAGTTCATGGCCGACGCGCAATCTGGCGCTGTGCGGGAACTTCAACATGACGAATACGCGGGAGCTGAACGCCAGCCTCATCGCGATCGGGCAACACCCGATTTTTGCATCGGACACGCAGGCGGTGCTGGAGAAAATTGGGTTCTTCCTCGATGAAGAACACGAGGACATCTATCGCTATCTGCGCACGCGCGAGATGGGTGGTGCGGAGCTTTCGCGGCGTATTGGCGAGGATCTCGATGTGGCCCGCGTGCTGACGCGGGCCTCGCAAATGTGGGACGGCGGCTACGCGATTGCCGGGTTGATCGGTAATGGCGACGCGTTTGTGGCGCGCGATCCGTCGGGCATCCGGCCGGCTTTTTATATTCAGAACGACGAAGTGGTGGCGTTCGCCTCTGAGCGGGCGCCGTTGATGACGGTGTTCGATGTGGCGGTCGAGGACGTCAAGGAGGTCGAGCCGGGCCATGTGGTGGTCCTGAAGAAACGCGGCACGGTGCAGTCCGTGCAGTTTACGGCACCGCTGCCCAAAACGGCGTGTTCGTTTGAGCGGATTTATTTTTCCCGCGGCAACGATTTGGATATTTATCGTGAACGTCAGGCCCTGGGTGGCGGACTCGCGGATCAGGTCATCACCGCGATCGGCCACGACTGGGCGAACACGGTGTTCAGTTTTATCCCCAACACCGCGGAAGTGGCCTACTACGGCCTGATGTCGACGTTGCGCGCCAGGCGCCGCGACGAAGTGAAAGCCGCGATTCTGAAAGCGTCCGCCGCTGGGGAACTCACCGAGGCGGTGCTCGACGATCTCATTTTGCGCAATTGGCCGCGCGGCGAGAAAGTCGTGAGCAAAGACATCAAATTGCGGACATTTCTCGGACAGGAAAGTCTGCGGAACCAGCTGGCGAGCCACGTCTACGACATCACCTACGGCTCGGTGAAGCCGGGGGACAACTTGGTCTGCGTGGATGATTCGATCGTGCGTGGGACGACGCTGCGAAAGTCGATTTTGCGGATTCTCGCGCGGTTGCAGCCGAAGAAGATCATTATCATTTCGACGGCGCCGCAGATCCGCTATCCCGATTGCTACGGCATCGACATGTCGGAGCTGGGGAAATTTATCGCGTTTGAAGCGGCCATTGAGTTGCTGCGTGAGCGCGGGCAGTTGGCGTTGCTGGATGATGTTTACAAGGCGTGTCTCGATGAGGTCGCGCACGGCGGCTCGGTGAATCACGTGCGGCGGATCTACGAACCGTTTTCGCCCGAAGAGATTTCGGCGAAGATTGTCGAGCGGGTGCGGCCCAAGGGCATTGAGTGGCAAGGGGAGATCGAGATCATCTTTCAGACGATCGAGAATCTGCATGCGGCGGTGCCCCAGCACTCGGGTGACTGGTATTTCACGGGGAAATATCCGACGCCGGGCGGTTACCGCGTGGTGAACCAAGCGTTTTTGAACTATCACGAAAAGACCGACGGGCGGGCTTACTAAACTATGGCGCTCAGCTACGAATCATCCGGGGTCCGCTACGATCAGCTCGATGCGTTTAAGCGCGCGTGCCAGCAGGCCGCGCGCACCACGGCGGGAGTGCTCGCGGGCCACGGTTATAGCGAACCCGCGACGACGCGGGGTGAGAGCGCCTATCTCATTGAAGCGGCGGATCATTTTCTCGCGCACGTCGAGGAAGGGCTCGGCACGAAGAACCTCGTGGCGGATGCGGTGTATGCGGCGACGGGCAAGTGCTTCTATCGCGAAATCTCCATCGATACCGTCGCGACGATGGTGAACGATCTCGTGACCTGCGGGGCGTTGCCCATCTCGGTGGCCATGCACGCGGCGGTCGGCGATTCGAGCTGGTTTGCGGACGAGACGCGCACGAATGCGCTGGTGGCGGGTTTCGCGGAAGGCTGCCGCGAGGCTGGGGCGGTGTGGGGCGGGGGCGAGACGCCGACGCTCGGTGGGATTGTGGAGCCCGAAGCCATTGTGCTGGCCGGTTCCGCGATCGGAAAAATTTTCCCGAAAAACCTGCGCATCACCGGTGACGTGCGGGACGGCGATCAGATTATTTTCCTCGCGAGTTCGGGCGTGCAGACCAACGGCCTTTCGCTGTGTCGGAAGGTTGCCGCGCAGTTGCCGCAGGGTTATCAGACGCCGATCGGTCACGGTGATCTCCGCACGTTTGGTGAAGCGCTCTTGGCGCCGTCAGTGATTTACGTGGCGTTTGTGCGGGAGTGTCAGCGGCGCGGACTGAAGCTCAACTACGTCGCGCATGTGACCGGTCACGGTTGGCGGAAGCTCATGCGGCTCGACGAGCCGTTTGTTTATGAGATCACTGACCCGCGGCCGGCGCCGGCGTTGTTTCAATTTCTCCAGGAAGCCGGGCCGATTGAGCAACGGGAAATGTATGCGACGTTCAATCAAGGCGTCGGCTTCGCGGCGTATGTCGCGCCGGAAAACGTGGTCGCCGTCTTGGCGGCCGCGAAGGACACGGGCTACGATGCATGGCTGGCTGGGAACGTGCAGAAGGACGGCACGCGCAAGGCGGTCACGGTGCCTTCGCTCGGCCTCACGTTTGGCGGCGAAACGCTCCAGGTGCGTTGAGCGCCGGCGGCGGCGGATGAGCGGAGGGCCGTGGCCTCGCTCGGTGTGCGGCGAGGGGAGCACGAGCTCGGCGCTGGGTGATCCGGCGGTGATGCCGTGGTTTTTTTTGGGGGCCACGATGTGACGTGCGGGACGTCGTCGTCGTGGTCTTTTCCGCAAAGGGTGCAGACGAGGTGGGTGCGGTGCAGGGGATGAGAGCGGACGGGTTAGTTGCGAAACTCACGAACGATAGGACAAGAAGGCGGATGGGCGGGGGCGGAGGGTGGCGGACGACGGGGAGTTTTTTATCGGGTGCACGTCGTCGTCGCTTTGAAGAGGGCGCTTGGGAAAGCGCTTTTCCGTCGGAGCGGTGCGACCATGGTCTTATGTTGGGACGAGGGGCGGTCGCGCGTTGACGGAGCGGGGATGCGCCATGCAGTGTGCAGGAAATTTTACCTCATGTTGCCGATCGTCCAGATTTCGCTCGACCTCACAAATCTCGAAGAAGCGTTGGCTACGGCCGCGCTCGCTCGGCGTGCCGGCGTGGACTGGTTGGAGGCGGGGACGCCGCTGATTTTGGCGGAAGGACTGTACGGAGTGCGGGCGTTGCGCGAGCGGTTTCCCGGCGTGCCGATCGTGGCGGATTTGAAGACGATGGACGGCGGTTATCTTGAGGCCGAGATGATGGCGAAGGCGGGTGCGACGCATGTCGTCGTGATGGCGCGGGCGCACGAGGAAACGTTGAAGTGCGTCGTGAAGGCGGGGCGCGATTACGGAATCAAGGTGATGGGCGACAATCTGGGTTGTCCGGACATGGTGGCGGGGGCGAAGCTGATCGAGGACTTCGGCTGCGATTTTGTGATTCACCACATCGGCTACGATGAACGGCGGGGCATCGCGGCGGCGGGGCGGCGGATGCCGAGTCCGCTGGATCTCTTGCGCGAGATCGTCGCGGCGGTGAACGTGCCGGTGCAGGCGGTGGGCGGACTCACGTTGGAACAGGCGGTGCGTGCGCCGGAGTATGGTGCGCCGCTCGTCGTGATTGGTGCGCCGCTCGCCGTGGACTCCGATTCGTTCCGAACGGCGGACGGCAATCTCGAGGGCACGCTGCGGATCATCTGTGACCGGGTGCATGGGTATGGCGATGTGCCGGTGGGGCGCGGCCGCACTGGGCGTTGAGTACGTGTTATGTGGTGAGGGAATCGTGCGTTATATTTTCCAATGAAAAGTCCTGCTGTTGTTAATTTTTCGTCCGCGCCGCACAGTGTGGAGATACGTGAATTTGCCCGTCCCGAGCCGGGCCCTGACGATGTGATCCTCGCGGTCGAGGCCGTCGGCGTGTGTGGGAGCGACCTGCACCAGTGGACGGCGTCTCACAGTTGGAAGGTCAACTATCCGGTCGTGCTCGGCCATGAATTTGGCGGGCGTATCGCGGCGCTGGGTACGGGTGTGAAAACGTGGAGCGAGGGCGATCTGGTCGTCAGCGAGACGGCGGCGGTGATCGACGTGAACAATCCGCTGAGCCGCGCGGGGCTCTACAATCTTGATCCGACGCGCAAGGGCTTTGGCTACGGTGTCGACGGTGCGATGACGCGCTTCGTGCGAGTGCCGGCGCGTTGCCTGCACCGTGTGCCAGCGGGTTTGGCGATCGAGCATGCGGCGCTGACCGAGCCGTGCTGTGTGGCTTATAACGCCGTCATCAATAACGCGAAGATTCGGCCGGGTGACCGCGTGATCGTGCTTGGGCCGGGGCCAATCGGAATTTTGTGTGCTGCGATGGCGCGGCTCGCGGGCGCGGAAGTCGCGCTGGTGGGACTTGAGCGCGACAAGGCGCGGCTCGACGTGGCGAAGGTCTACGGTTGTCAGACGATCATCGGGGATGCGACGGCGTGGGCGTTGGCGCGCGACGGGCTCGGTGTGGATGGGGTGATCGACGCGGCGGGATCGTCGGCGGCGTTGAAGATCGCGCTCGAACTCGTGCGACCGGCGGGGTGGGTCAGCAAGGTGGGTTGGGGCCCGCAGCCGTTGAATTTTTCGCTCGATCCGCTCGTGCAGAAAAACATCACGCTGCAAGGCAGCTTCAGCCACAACTGGCCGATTTGGGAGCGCGTGCTCGCGTTACTGGCGTCGGGTCAGCTCGACGTGCGGCCGGTGCTCGGAGGCGTGTGGGCGTTGGAAAATTGGCACGAAGCGTTCGAGAAGATGCACTCGGGGGAGATTGTGAAGGCCGTGTTGAAACCGGTGTGAGCGGGACCACTCGCGGGCGCTCGCGGCTACTTTAATCCAATGAGACTCAGAGACAAAGTTATCATCGTCACGGGCGGTACCTCCGGGATTGGGCAAGCGATTGCGGAGCGCGCGGTGGCGGAGGGGGCGCGGGTGTTGGTACATGGGATCGAGCGCGCGGACGGCGAGGCGGTCGTGGGAAAATTGGGTGCGGCGGCGGTGCTGCATTTGGATGACTTGCTCGATCCGGCGAGTCCCGCGCGGATGGTGGCGGCGGCGCTGGCGGCGTTTGGGCGCATCGATGCGGTGGTGAACAACGCGGCCATTGTGGCGCGCAGCAACTTGGCGACGACGAGCGCGGCGAATTTCGACCGCATGATGGCGGTAAACGTGCGGGCGCCGCTGCTGTTGATTCAGGCGGCGTTTTCGCAGCTGAAGGCGAACGCAGGCTGCGTGTTGAATATCGGCTCAATTAATGCGCACAGCGGGCAGGCCAATTTACTCGACTACAGTCTTTCGAAAGGTGCGATGCAGACGCTGTCGCGTAATTTGGCTAATGCCCACTGCGCGGATCGCGTGCGGGTGAACCATCTCAACGTCGGCTGGGTGCTGACCGCGCGGGAGTATGCCCACCAAATCGAGCATGGGATGGCGGCGGATTGGCCGCAAAATGTGCCCGAGCAATTCGCGCCATCGGGGCGACTCATTATGCCGGAGGAAATCGCGGCGGCCGCGGTTTATTGGCTGGGCGATGAGTCGCGGCCGGTGAGTGGGGCGGTCGTCGAATTGGAGCAGTATTCGATTATTGGCCGGAATCCTAACAAGAGCAGCACCAAGTAACCTCCACCATTATGCCCAAGCTCGCCGCGTTTCCGAAAGCCTTTATGCGTCCGCTCTGCAAAGACGGCACGATGACGCTGCGCGAGTGGGTCGACCTCGCCGCGCCGCTTGGGCTCGACGGTTTGGAATACTACAGCGGGATGTTGGAGCTGGCGGATCCGGCGCGGTGGGCGGACGCGCGGCGCACGGTGGAGGAGCGCGGGTTGGTGATCCCGATGCTGTGTTGCTCGCCGGATTTTTCACATCCAGACGCGGAATTTCGCCGGGTGGAGATCGAGAAAGAGAAACACTGGATTCGAATGGCGGCGGCGCTGGGCGCGGGGTTTTGCCGAGTATTGTCGGGGCAGCGCCGGCCGGAGTTAACGCGCGCACACGGCGTCGAACTTGTGGCGCAGAGCATCGAGGCGTGCTTACCGGAGGCGGAGCGGTGCGGCGTGACGCTCATCATTGAGAATCACTACAAGGACGATTTTTGGAGTTTTCCGGAGTTCGCGCAGAAGATGGACGTGTTCTGTGACTTGGTGGAGCGGGTGCAGCATCCGCGCTTTGGGGTGAACTACGACCCGAGCAATGCGTTTCTGGCCGGCGACGATCCGCTGGAGCTCCTGCAACGGGTGAAGCATCGCGTGGTCACGATGCACGCGAGCGACCGGACGCTGATCGAGGGCACGCTGGAGGATTTACGGCGAGAGGAGGGCGGCGCGGAGGGCTATGCGAAACGGCTGCGGCACGGGGAGATTGGCAAGGGCTTGAATGACTACGACGCGATCTTCGGCACGCTGCGCGGCGTGGGTTTCGATGGCTGGATCAGCATCGAGGACGGCGTCGATGGGATGGCGCAGTTGCAGGCGAGTGTGGCGTTCGTGCGCGCGAAGATGCGGCAGTACTGGGGTGGTTGACGCGGGTGGGCTGACGGCTGACGGCATTGGGGGCCGCTTCGTTAAGACACGTTATCGATCAAAGAACGGGTGTTTCGCGATCAGGGGTTTGCTGATTTCGCGCGAAGGTTTTCTCAAGGAGAGGTCTTCGCGGCGCATCGACGGTGCGGCGAAGGAGGCGATGGACGTGGCGCCGGTGCCAGTCGAGCCGCCGCCGGGCATGGCGTACGTAGTGTCGAGGGGCGGGGCTGCCGAGGCGCCGATCGAAATCGAGTACGCGGGTAGTGTTCTCTGTGCACGCCAGAAGAGCACCCCGGGTGCTGCTCACGCTGACGCGGCGATGCTCCGCGATTTTCCCCCGCCTCTCACGAGGCGGGCTACGGGAGGGGGCGATTGCGGGCGCGGGGTGCGCCGGGACCGGGGGATTCTTTGAGGTAGGCGGGTGGAGGTTCGGGGCGGGTGGGGTCCATGGGTTGGAAATCGTCGGCGATGAAGCGGGCGAGGGCGGGGACGTTTTGACGGATACCGGCGACCATGAGTTTCGACAGGAGGTAGCCGCCGTAGCCGCTGAGGTGCGTTTGGTCGGCGAAGGCGGAGCCGACGTTGGGGCCGAGGGCGGTCCAGAGTTGTTTGCTGGCGGCCCATTGGTCGATGAGCGGAATTTTTTCCTGCGTGGCAAATTCACGCATGGCGCGGGCCCACGGGCCGACGGTGTCGCCGTTGGCGCGACGTTCCATCGGCGTGACGAGGACGAGCGTGGCACCGCGGCGGCGCGTCTCCGCGAGCATCACGTGGAGGTAGGCTTGGAAGGTGGTGCCGGGCTCGGTGTAGCTCTGCGGCCACTGGGGTTTGGAGTCGTTGTGGCCAAATTGTACGAGGAGAAAGTCGCCGGCTTGCATTTGGCTGAGGACTTTGTCGAAGCGGTAGCCGGTGATGAAACTCTTGGTGGTCTCGCCGCCCTCGGCGGCGTTGCAGAGGGAGATTTCGGGTTTGAGGAACTGGCAGAGTTGCGTGGGCCAGTTGCCGCCGGGGCCGCGCCGCGGATCGCCGACGGTGGAATCGCCGGCCGTGAAGAGTGTGGGCACGCGGTCGTCCTTGACGATCTCGAGGGCGGCGAGGCAGGGGCGCGGGCCGTTGAATTCGAGGGTGAGCTTTTCATCCCAGTGGCGCGCCTCGGCTTCGCCCGCGAGAAACATGTGGACGATGCTGCCGCCGGGGGCGTTGGCAGGGGGCGGCGGGAGTTGGGGACGGCGGACGTTGGCGTAGAAGGTGCGCGTCACGCGTTGCCCGGTGGTCGTCGCGAGGCCGGTCGCCATGAGGTGGCCGGATTCGCTCCGTATCGTGGTGTTGGATTCGCCGGCGGGATCGCCGAGCGTGACGGTGATGCGGTAGTTACCCTCGGGGATTTTGACGGAAAAGAAAAACGGTGTATCCACGCCGGGCTTGGTGCCGAGGTCGAAGCCGTGGCCGCGCTCGGAAGTGTAGAGGGTATTGTTGGCGACGGCGGTGTAAGTGGCGGGGGCGGTTTGGTCGGGTGTGAGTCCGAATGAGAATTTGAATTCGGCGTGGACGGGTGGAGGTGGCGGTAGTGGTTTGTCCTCGGGGCGGGGCTGGGCGAGCAGCGCCGAGGCGGCGAGCAGCGGCAGACAAGCCGCCCGGGAAAAAATGACGAGGCGGCGGGAGAAGGAGGAGGCGGGATTCATGGGGAGATCAAAGAACGGCGCTGCTCAGGGCTGGGCGACGGGGGTGACGATAGGGAGACCGGGTGCTACTTAACGAATGTCGCAAGGGGATTGCCGGGGAGTGTTTTCAGGCCGGTGACGACGGTGGCGGCGTGGAGGTCGGCGCCGGGGGCGTTGAAGTGGGTGTGGTCTTGCGGGTAAAGCGCGGCGGTTTTTTCGGCTCCGAGTTTTTCGAATTGAGCGGCGACGGCGGTGCTGAGATCGAAAAACGCGGTGCTGGTGGCGGCGGCGGTCTCGGCTGACCATTGGCTGTGACGGCTGGTGGGTTCAAGTTTGCCGTCTTTCCAGATGTTGCGAATGGTGAGGGAGAGGACGATGGGCGTGGCACCCTTGGCCTTGGTGTCGGCGATCATTTTGCGGAGATACCAGCCGAAGGTGTGCACGACTTCGTGTTTCTTGGTGATGATGTTATCGACCGCCTGGGTCTCGTCGCCGACGCCGGGGATGGAGCCGCGCGCGCGACGAGCGGCGGGAGGAACGGATGCGTCTTCGTTGACGGGACTGGCGTCGTTGTGGCCAAATTGAATGAGGACAAAGTCGCCGGGTTTGAGGTCGGCGAGGAGTTGATCCCAAACGCCCTCGGTGATGAAGGTGCGGCTGCTGCGGCCGCCGCGAGCGCGGTTGGCGACGTTGATTTTCGCGAGGTCGAAGTAGTGGGCGAAAGGCTCGGCCCAGCCTTGTTGGCGTTCGCCGCGTCCGCGAGCGGCGGTGGAATCGCCGGCGATGAAGAGCGTGGGGAGTGCGGGGTTGAGGGGCGCGCGCGTAGGTGCGGGGTTTTTGGTGAGGTCGGGGGCGGGGGTGGCGGGGGTTTGCGCGGAGAGTGCGGCGGCAAGACCGGCGACGGCGAAGGCGAGGAGTGGGCGGAGTTTCATAGAGAAGAGGGATGGCTGGCGCGGAGAGCGGTTGAGGGCGGGAGCGCGAGGCCGGAGCAACGGAGGACGAGGGCGAGGGGGGACGAGGCGGCTCAGTTGAGCTTAGTGGAGTAGGTGCGCTGCAGGAGTTTTTCGGGGACGGGGATAATGCAGATGTTCATCGCGCGGCCGTCGGCGGAGAGTTTGGCGGACTGGATTTGGATGCGCGTGCTGTCAGTGCTGAACGTCGGGTGCGGGTGATCGGCGGCGGTGCGTTTGTGGTCGGAGGAGAGCAGGACCATCTCGTCGGAACGACGGTCGATGAGGTAGATGTTGCGCTCGAAATCGTCGCCGACAGCCCAGCGTCCGTCCGGTGAGCCGTGGACGTGCCAGAGACCGCTGCCGGATTTGGTCTGACCGGCGAAGCGCATTTCGCGTGTGCGGAGATTCACGATACCGAGGCCGGTGGGGTGTTCGCGGGTGCCGGAGATGCCCCAGTCGTCGTTCACGCCGGGTTGGCGGTGGCCCATGACGGCAAAGGCGACCTCGTCTTTCGTAATGACGGCTTCGTGGGTGACCCAATCGTAGGCGGCTTCGGGCCAGAGTGGGCGGAGGCCGGTGCCGTCGGCGAGGACGGTCCACGTGCGCTGCGGGGCCTTGCCGCCGGTCTCCCAGCAGAAGATGATTTCGCCGGGCACCCAGGGATTGGTCTGCACGTGACCAATCTGGAACGGCACGGCGACCATGAATTTGGTTTCGCCGGTCTTGAGATTCATGCTCGCGAGGCCAGTGGGCCCGGCGCCCATGTTACGGGGGCCGAAAGTCGGCGCGGCCTTGGTGTCGGGGGCGAGATGTTGAGCGGCGAGTTCTTTGCTGCCGACGCGGAGGTAAACGAAATCCTCTGTGGGATCGAGGGCGACATCGCCGATGGCACCGAACTCGGGCGGCACGGTACCGCAGATTTTTTCGTAGGCAGCGGAACCTTGGAGTGTTCCCGCCGCGCTGTCGGCGAAGAGTTTCGCGAGATCAACGCGGATGATTTGCGAGGGACCGCGCGGGCCGCCGCGACCGCCGCGACCGCCGCCGCGTGTGCCGCCACGTGCCGCGGGTGCCGTGGATGCGCCCGCGACGCCCGAGCTGGGGCCGTCGCTGCGAGCTGTGCCGGCCGATGTAATCGTGGCGACATCGGGCGGCGGAAGGAAGGCCTCGCCGGGGAGCGTCACGATGCGCAGGAAGTAGAGGTTCATCGAGTGCGTTGCGAGGCAGAGCATGCCGTTGTAACCCGCCTCGGTGACCTGCACGAGATCGCCGGTCGCCTCATTGACGGCCATGGCTTGGCCGGGGACGCGATTAGAGCGGAAGACGAGCCACTGGCCGTCGGAGGTCCACTGGTGGTGCGTCTGGTAAATCTTGGAGTCGCCGGCGGGTTGTGACGTGAGGAACGTGAGCGGGACGCCGGTGACTTCGTCGATGATGATTTTTTTCTCGGAGGGGAAACGGGTGCCGATTTGGGCGGAGCCGGCGGACGGGAGCGCGAGCAAGAGTGCGGTGGCGAGAAAGGCGGACGCGAGCAACGGAAGGGTGGGGCGGCGGGTGCGGGGCGCGGTCCCGCTTCTCACGAAGCGGGCTACGGCGGATTGCGTGGCTACGGCGGATTGTGGGACGACGCTCCCCGCCAGTTTTTGCGCGAGGGAGTGTTTCATAGTGATTCGTTTTCGGCGGTGGTGCGTTGGGTGTCCGGGAGACCGGAAATGGCGCGGGAGGTGAAATCGCTGACGTGGCGCAGGATGAACAAAGGCGCGGCCGGGCTACGCGACATTTTCACGCGCTCGAAGTGCGCGCCGGCCACATCGTCGAGCACAATGGCGGGGCGGGTGTCGGCGGCGGCGAACGACACGGTGACATCGCGCACGCTGAGATTCTTCGCATGGCGGACGTAGAGCCCGTGAGCGGGGAGCAGGCCAAACATCGAGGGCTCGGGGTAGCCCGTTTCGTTTTCCGGTGGTGCGAACGGATCGCGCGGGCCCGTGAGGCCGGGGCCGCGGAGGAAAAAGGTGTTCACGAGTTCGGCGGGTTGCTGCGCGACGTGCTCGAGCGTCAGTCCGCCGCGGTGGGTGATGACGATATCGCTCAGGCGTACGTCCTCGATGGGGTGACTGGGGAGGCCGGCAATGATTAAGGGGTAGCGCGGGTCGGCGTTGGCGACGGTGACGTTGCTGATGAGCACGCGACGGATGGCGCCGATGGGCGTGCCCGCAGGGCCACGGGCGCGGTTGCCGAGGCGGAGGAAGAGCGGGGCGTTTACGATGTCGCGCATCGTGATATTCGTGATCGTGATGTCCTCGATCACGCCGCCGTCCACGGTTTCGA
>Ga0114969_10002059_pt1 | contig 16697 bp, 15 predicted proteins | sample M_130807_MF_Meta_FD_87316 | JGI IMG/M metagenome (GOLD analysis project Ga0114969, IMG submission 87316) | Freshwater microbial communities from Lake Montjoie, Canada to study carbon cycling - M_130807_MF_MetaG | ecosystem: Environmental > Aquatic > Freshwater > Lake | place: Lake Montjoie...
AAAGATAGCCATTGACACTGTTTTCTTGGGCTCGTGCACCAATGGTCGAATTGAAGATTTGCGTGCAGCAGCAGATGTGCTCAAGGGCAAGAAGATTTCTTCATCACTTCGCATGTTAGTTGTCCCTGGTTCTGCACGAGTGCGTTTGCAAGCAGAGCAAGAAGGCTTAGATAAAGTATTTCTCGATGCAGGTGCTGAATGGCGAAATGCTGGATGTTCTATGTGTCTTGGTATGAATCCAGATCAACTCGCAGTTGGCGAGCGATCAGCATCGACAAGTAATAGAAACTTTGAAGGTCGCCAAGGTAAGGGCGGCCGTACGCACTTAGTGAGTCCACTTGTAGCAGCTGCAACCGCACTTCGCGGAACGCTTTCATCTCCGGCAGATTTGTAGGAGGCGCAGCAATGGAAAAATTCATAAAGCACACAGGCTCTGGAGTTCCACTACGCCGCAGCAATGTTGATACTGACCAAATTATCCCTGCTGTTTATTTGAAGCGAGTTACCCGAAGCGGTTTCGAAGATGGTCTATTTAGCGCATGGCGCAGCGACCCTGAATTTGTTCTCAATCAAGAGGCGTACAAGAAGGGCACGGTCCTTGTTGCCGGTGTTGACTTTGGTACTGGCTCATCTCGCGAACATGCAGTGTGGGCACTTCAAAATTACGGTTTCAAGGCAGTTATCTCTAGCCGCTTTGCCGATATCTTCCGTGGAAATTCGCTCAAGGGAGGCCTACTTACCGTCATCATCGATCAGAGTGATGTGGAAAATATTTGGGCTGCCATTGAGTCAGATCCAAGAACACAGATCACAGTAGATCTCGATACTCGCAGCGTTTCGTATAACTCAACAGTGTTGCCATTTGAAATCGATGACTACACCCGTTGGCGTTTAATGGAAGGATTAGATGACATAGGGCTAACCCTCAAAGAGACTGATTCCATTGACTCTTTTGAGGATAAACGCGCATCGTATAAACCAAAAACACTGCCGATAAAGAAGTAGATACGAAAAACAAGCGTGAAATAGCACTTTTGCACTAGGGTGAGAAAAATTTTTCGCCCTTCTGAATAACTCTCAACTTCTAATTGAGAGTTATTCACGCGTAAAAAGTGCATTTTTTCAATATTAATTTTTTGCGACACGCACTCACAAACTAAGGCATCACCCCTTATATGCGCGTAAGTTTTCTAGTGCGTTAGGCGAGCGCCTAACATTTACGCGTAATAAGGGGATTTCAATGAATAAGGCCCAATTCATTGCGGCGTTGGCACCACACTTCAACGACAGCAAGAAGGAAGCAGCTCACGCTGTAGATATCGTATTTGACACAATCGTTCGCTCACTCGCTAAGGGTGAAGATGTAATGATTAATGATTTCGGTAAGTTCAAGAAGGTTGATCGCAAAGCACGTATGGGACGTAACCCGTTCACAGGCGAAACAATCAAGATCAAGGCTTCAAAGAAGGCACGCTTTCTTCCTGCAAAGGGATTGAAAGATGTTGTCTCTGGCGCACGCAAGCTTGGACCTGCTCCAAAGCCAGAACCAAAGGTTGTCAAGGCAGTTGCAAAGCCAGTAGCGAAGAAGGCTACTAAGAAGGCTCCTGCAAAGAAGAAGGCAGTCAAGAGAGCTCCTGCAAAGAAGAAGGTTGCTGCTAAGAAGAAGCCAGCAGCTAAGAGAGTTGTAAAAAAGGCTAAGAAGAAGTAATTCTTTTTACTCTTGAAAAGGAGTGGGACCGGTAATTCGGTTCCACTCCTTTTTTCATTTATTGCATAGTGATTGCGTAAGATTGATTCCATGGCTGGTTATCACATCTCATACGACCCCCCTAAAGGGCGGCCACTTGGCGTAAATCCCACTTTTAGATTTGGTGCCTCTGTTGTGATTCCAATCTTGCGTGCGATCACAAAGCGCGATTGGCAAGGCGCGCAATTCATTCCAAAGTCTGGTCCAGTCATTGTTTGCAGTAATCATCTTTCGTATCTTGATGTCTTGATGCTTACGCATTTTTTATATAAAAATGGTCGTGCGCCTCGTTACTTAGGAAAGTCGGGAATTTTCAAAGTCCCTGTACTGGGCAAGATTCTCTTAGGGGCCGGACAAGTACCTGTTGAACGCGAGAGCAAGGCAGCCGGTGAAGCACTGGTGCACGCTGTTGAATTACTCAAAGCGGGCCACTTGATTGGCGTCTATCCAGAAGGCACGCTGACTCGCGATATCAATCACTGGCCGATGATTGCAAAAACTGGCCTTGCCCGACTTGCCATTATTTCTCGAGCTCCAGTAATTCCTATTGCGCAGTGGGGATCACAAATAATTATGCCTACGTATGGCAAGAAAATAAAGTTTTTGCCTCGCACTAAAATAATGATGCATGCCGGCCCACCACTTGATTTTTCGAAATGGTATGGAAAAGAGGAAGATCCGCAGGCTCTGGCCGAAGCAACTGCATATGCAATGCGAGCCATTACAGATCTACTTGAGCCTATGCGCGGTGAAAAACGCCCAGTCGAGATATTTGACCCTCATAATTCAACGCTTCCTCGTACCGGGAACTTCAAGAAGAAGCGATAATTAGCTCCTATGCAAAAAGTTAGTGTTCTAGGAGCTGGCGCCTGGGGATCTACCATGGCCCAAGTTCTCTGTGATGCCGGTAATGAAGTCCTTATTTGGGGACGTGATAGCAATGTTGTTAGTGAAATAAATAGTACTCACACAAATACTAAATATCTTGATACGAATGTGCTGCCATCACAAGTTCGCGCAACAACGGATATCAATGAAGTATTTGCTTATTCTCATTACTTAATTCTGGCGATACCAGCACAGACTCTTCGTGAGAAATTGATTGAGTGGAAACCGCTTTTCAAGAGCGAATCCACAATTGTGAGCACTCTCAAAGGAATCGAGACGAGCACACTTTTGCGCATGACTGAAGTTATTGAAGAGGTAACAGGTTCAAAGCGAATTGCGCTCATCACTGGCCCCAATCTTGCTAATGAACTAATTCTGCGCCAGCCAGCGGGTGCCGTAGTCGCTGCACATTCTCAGGCTCTCGCCGAGGAAGTTCGAACTCTTTTCAGAAATCCTTATTACCGTGTTTATACATCAGTAGATGTTTTGGGCTGCGAATTATCCGGAGCTATCAAAAGTGTTATCGCACTTGCTGTTGGAATTTCTATCGGCATGGAATTTGGCGAAAATACCCAAGCAATGCTTATTACTCGCGGACTCAATGAAGTTGCACGCTTATGCGCCGCGCATGGCGCAGATCCGCTCAGCGCAGCAGGGCTCGCTGGAATGGGTGACCTTGTTGCAAGTTGTGGTTCGGCGCTCTCACGTAATCGCACCTTTGGAGAAGTTCTAGGGCGAAGTGGTTCAATGGATTATGCGCGTGAACATGTTGCAAAAACAGTGGAGGGCGTAGCCTCATCCAATGCAATTCTTGAAATCGCTCACCGAGTTGGAGTTGAAGTGCCAGTCATTGAAGCTGTAGCAGAGATAGTCTCAGGAAACTTGACTCCAGTTGCAGCTCTTGAACGCTTGATGTCGATTACTACTGCATCAGAGAATTTCATTAAATGAGCAAAACACGGGTAGCAATTATTTGTGGTGGACGCAGCAGCGAACATGAAATTTCATGCATTTCGGCTGGTGGAATATTGGCAGGCATTGACCGCACAAAGTACGAACCAATATTGATTGGCATTACACAACAAGGCGATTGGGTGCTTCTTCCCAATGATTACGCTCTATCAATTTCTAATGGAGCGCTTCCTCATGTTGACCCAAGTGCGCCAGCAGTAGTTGCAGATATTGCAGGGCTGAGTAGCCAAGGCAAGAATTTAGATATCGACATTATTTTCCCAGTTCTTCATGGACCTTATGGTGAAGATGGAACTATCCAAGGTTTTTGCGAGATGGCAGATATTGCCTACGTAGGCAGCGGCGTCCTTGCTTCCTCTGTTGCAATGGATAAATCATTTGCAAAGCCAATATTTGCTGCCGCTGGAATCAAAGTTGCTGAAGGATTTGTGGTCACTAAAGAAGAGTGGGCTAAAGATAAGAGTGCATGCGCGAAAAGAATTGCAACTCTGGGCTATCCAGTATTTGTAAAGCCATCGCGCGGTGGATCAAGTCGTGGCACACATAAAGTGCACAACGCCGATGAACTCGAGAAAGCAATCACCGATACACACACCTTCGATCGTAAAGCTATTATTGAAAGCGCTGTGAATGGGAAAGAGATTGAATGCGCAGTTCTCGAATTCGATGGAGTGCCTCATGCATCCGTCGTCGGGGAGATTAAAATAAGTGATTCCTTTGAGTTCTATGATTTTGAGGCAAAGTATTTAGATGGTGCAACTTCGATTGAATTGCCAGCACAAATCCCAGCACAAGCATCTAAGGAAATACAAGAAAGCGCGATCAAAGCATTTGTCGCACTCGGTTGCGCCGGCCTTGCTCGCGTTGATTTCTTTTATACCCCGAATGGAGAAATTATTATCAATGAGCTCAACACAATGCCAGGCTTTACGCCAACATCGGTATTTCCAAAAATGTGGGCAGCAACTGGAAAAGATTACACTGAGATAATTAGCGCTTTATTGACAAGTGCGTTGACACGAACTAACGGTGTCTTGGGTAATTAGTAAGTAACTGGGCAGGTAAGTGTGCGTGTAATTCCTGCAACTGCTTGGACTTTAGAGAGAATCACTCGACCAAACTCTTCCATGCTTGGCGCCTCAGCACGCATGATGACATCGTAGGGACCAGTTACACCTTCAGCCAATGTGACGCCTGCGATTGCTGAAACGGATTTAGCAACACCTGATGCTTTACCAACTTCAGTCTGAATCAAAATGTAGGCCTGTACTGACATGGTCTTCTCCTTCTACTGTGTAGCCAGAGGTTACATCCATTCATACATATTCTCTAGTGCGATTAGGCTAAGGCTATGAACTTCGATGAAGCGCAAGTGATCGCTGCTGTCGCTGCCATTTTTGGAACTACTCATAAAGGCGTACCCGTGGGTATCGGTGATGATGGCGCTGTTGTTGAGACAGATAGTAAAAGTGTTATCACTACAGATATGGCAATTGAAGGCACGCACTTCAATACCGATTGGAGTGGAGCATTTGAAATTGGTCGAAAAATAACGGCTGCAAATTGTGCTGATATTTTTGCTATGGGTGGCACACCGCAATATTTAGTAGTAGCACTTGCTCTCAATGGCAGCGAGAGTATGGAATGGATTGAAGAGCTAGCAGGTGGAATTGCTCACGAAGCAAAGAGTGTTGGTGCCGTAGTTGTTGGCGGAGATTTAGCACGTGGGCAGACAAAAGTTATTTCAATGAGCGCTTTCGGAAGCGTGAAGGATCCAATTCTTCGTAGTACCGCTAAGCCTGGTGATCGTATTTATTGTTCATCACTTCCTGGGTGGTCTGCTGCAGGTTATTTACTCCTCAACAGCGCAAGTACATTAGAAAGTGATGCTTCGCTATATGCGCGCGAAGAGTTCTGTGCACCCACACTTGATTACAGCATTGCACGGGATTGGATTGCTGCCAAAGCGAATTCCATGTGCGATGTCAGTGATGCGCTTATTATTCAAGCCCAGCAGATGAGTAGCGCTTCATCAGTGAAATTTCTTTTCGAGAAAGATAAGTTCAGTAGCCATCCCGAATTCAATCAATTGGCTGAACTAGCTGATGCCCTGGAATGTGACCCCTGGCAATGGATTTTTAGCGGGGGAGAAGATCACGTATTTCTGGCAACTGGAAAAGATCTAGATGGCTTTGAAGTTGGCCGTGTTGAAGCAGGCTCAGATGTAGAAGGTCTAGAAATGAAAAAAGCGCCAGATACCTGGCGCCATTTCAATTGAAAAATATTAGCGAGTAACTTTTCCTGCCTTGAGGCATGAAGTACAAACGTTTTGACGCTTTGTTCCGCCACCAACAAGAGTGCGTACGCGCTGAATATTTGGATTCCAGCGACGACGAGTCTTTACCTGAGAGTGTGAAACGTTATTGCCAAAGCTGGGCCCTTTGCCACAGATATCGCATGTTGATGCCACAGCAGTACTCCTTTTATTTATTTACCAGATTTGTCGCTAGCGTCAAACCACTAAGGCGCAAGATTAGCGTGCGCCTACCCCTGATGGCTAATCGCAGGCGTGGGCGAAGCGCTATTGCGCTCATGAGCGCCCATTGTGAGGCAGAATCATAGACATGGCCGATCTCGAAACGCGACTTACCAATGTGGTGGGAGATCGCACGGCCAAAGTCCTTTCAACAACTTTTGAAATGAAAGAGGTTGGCGATTTATTGCGCCATTACCCACGCCGTTATGTTGTTCGAGGCGAGCTCACCGACATTTCAACATTGCAAGAAGGTGATGAAGTAACAATCTTGGCACAAGTTCACAGCGCTTCAAATCGCAGATTGCAGGGACGCAAGGGCAGTATTTTTGAAGTAATCGTCACTGATGGAAGCGCAAAACTCTCACTTACCTTCTTCAATCAAGCGTGGAGAGAGAAGGAATTACGAGTTGGCAGACAGGGACTCTTTGCTGGCAAGGTCGGTCTTTTCAATGGAAAGCGCCAACTCGCACATCCCGATTACGAAATGATTCCCGATGGCAGCGATGTTGATAGCGCAGTGGAAGATTTTGCAGGAAAGTATTTACCTGTTTATCCCGCATCATCGAAATTACCGTCTTGGAAAATTGCGCAATGCATGGAATTAGTTATTGATTCACTCGATGATCTCCAGGATTTCTTGCCCGAAACAATCAGAGCAAAGCATTCGTATCCCACCTTGCATCAAGCCCTGATTCAACTTCATAAACCAATGGATTTAGATAGTGCTGAACTATCTCGGGAGCGATTGACATTCGACGAAGCATTTTTGCTCCAACTTCTTCTTGTGCTTCGCCGCAACGAATTGCGAAAGCTCCACACACAATCGCGCGCACCTAAGCCCGGGGGAATATTGGATGCCTTTGATGCATCCCTTCCTTTCCAACTCACTGGTGGTCAGATAGAGGTATGTAAAGAGATAGAGAGTGATTTAGCGCAGTCACATCCAATGCATCGCTTACTCCAAGGTGAAGTTGGTTCTGGTAAAACCATTGTTGCTCTTCGTGCGATGTTATCCGTCATAGATAGTGGCGGCCAGGCTGCACTCCTTGCTCCAACAGAAGTATTGGCAGCCCAACATGTTAGAACTTTTGAGAAATTACTCGGAACAATGGGACACGGTGGAATGCTTGGAGCACCAGAACGCGCCACACAAGTTACTTTAATTACTGGATCTCAAAGCGCTGCAGCACGCAAAGAAGCACTTGCACTTGCTGCCTCCGGGGAAGCCGGAATAGTGATTGGTACGCACGCACTCCTTGGTGAGAAAGTTGAATTCAAAGACTTAGGCCTCATTGTTGTAGATGAGCAACATAGATTTGGTGTGGAACAAAGAGATGCACTAAAAGAAAAAGCAGAGAAACCTCCACATCTACTTGTCATGACTGCAACGCCAATCCCACGAACTGTTGCAATGACAGTCTTTGGTGATTTAGATGTCTCGACACTTCGCGAATTGCCCCTTGGTCGACAACCGATTACAACTCACGTAGTACCAGTATTGGAAAAACCAGCATTTGTTGAACGTGCATGGAGTCGCATCAAAGAAGAAGTTGCCATGGGCCATCAGGCGTACATCGTTGCACCGCGCATTAGCGCGACCTCTAATGAAGATGCAGATATGGATTTCCTCTTTGGCGAAGCTACAAGTGATTTAGCATCCGTTGAAGAACTCGCTCCAAAACTACATAGTGGGCCGTTGGCAGGGCTGCGAGTTGCCATGCTGCATGGGCGAATGAGCGCGGATGATAAGGATTCAACGATGAAAGCCTTTGCAGCCGGTGAGATAGATGTCCTTGTCTCAACAACAGTCATTGAAGTTGGTGTCGACGTTGCTAATGCAACAGTGATGGTCATTATGGATGCAGATCGTTTCGGCGTCTCGCAACTTCATCAATTGCGTGGGCGTGTGGGACGTGGAACTTCACCTGGTTTATGTCTTCTTGTTAGCAGCGCGCCAATTGAATCACCGGCCAGAAATCGCCTAGAAGCAGTTGCATCGACTTTAGATGGTTTTGAACTCTCACGAATAGATTTGGATCAAAGACGCGAAGGCGATGTATTAGGAAGTAATCAATCAGGTACACGATCGCATTTGCGACTCTTGAGAGTATTGCGCGATGAAGATCTCATTGAGAGCGCACGAAATGATGCAACAGAGCTAGTGGATGCCGATAATGATTTGAACGCCTATCCTTTGCTGCAAGCTGAACTAAAAGTTCTGCAAGCCGATGAAGCGGTCGACTATTTAGATAAGGGTTAGCACTGATGAGAATTATTGCCGGTGTTGCAAAAGGGCGCACGCTATCAACTGTGTCAGGTGCAACTAGACCAACCTCTGATCGCGCACGTGAAGGTTTGTTTTCTTCGCTAACTTCAGAATTTGGAGATTTTCTAGGACTTCATGTACTCGATCTCTTTGCAGGATCTGGCGCTGTTGGATTTGAAGCACTCTCGCGCGGAGCAACTCTTGTTCATGCAGTGGAAAAAGAGAGTGACGCAATAAAGACAATCACTACAAATAATGAATTAGTTGCCAAAGCTGGGCCGACCGGAAAGTTTCACCTTTACTCAATGTCTGTTCAAAGATTTGTGAGCGATCTTGCTCATGATCAATATCATCTGGTTTACATTGATCCACCCTATGATTTTTCAAATGATGAATTAGAAGAGATATTGCGATTACTTGCACAAGGAAATTTTCTGAAAAGTGATGCATTCATTGCAGTAGAGCGCAGAGCAAAAGGTGGTCAATTCACATGGCCAGAGTCTTACGAGCCAGTGCGTGAACGAAATTATGGACAGGCCACGATTTATTACGCTAATGCTGCCCCCGTCACGCCTGAGAATGGATAACACGGGCATCTCTTGCTAGCGTTTCACCCATGAAGCGCGCCGTTTGTCCAGGATCTTTTGATCCAATCACATATGGCCATCTCGACATCATCGAACGTGCCAGCTCTCACTTTGATCAAGTTGTTGTTGCGGTGCTAGAAAATCGCACTAAAGCAAGTCTTTTCACTGTTGCTGAGCGCATTGAGATGATTCGCAAAACGACATCAAAATTCCCAAACGTGATCGTAGATTCTTGGAGTGGGCTCTTAGTTGACTATTGTAAAACAAATTCAATACAAGCAATAGTCAAAGGTCTTCGAGCAGTTACTGACTTTGATTACGAACTCCAAATGGCACAAGTAAATTTACAATCGGGTATTGAAACCATGTTTATGGCAACAGCGCCAGCACATTCATTCTTATCTTCATCACTTGTCAAAGAGCTAGCCCACTATGGTGGAGATGTCTCTTCGATGGTTCCAACAAATGTAAATGCAGCGCTCAAAGCACAAGTAGCAAGGAAATAACCATGGACTCAGTAGAGAAACTAACTTCTGCAATAACAATGGTGGAAGAGGCACGCGGTGTTCCACTTTCTGCATCCTGCGTCGTTCACCGCGGTGAGATGCTTGAAATACTCGATGATGCACGCGCTGCACTACCAACTGATTTGGAAGAAGCCGAAGCAATAATCACTTCGCGCGATTCGATTATTGAAGATGGCCGAATAAGTGCAGATACATTGGTCGCAAATGCTCGTGAAGAAGTTGCGCGGATGGTTGAGCAGACCTCTATTGTCCAAGCCGCACGCGATGAGGCAAAAAAGATTCTTGATGATGCTCGCGCGATTGCTGAAGAAGAGCGTGTCCAAGTTGAGGAATATATTGATGGTCGCCTTGCAACACTTGAAGTAATCCTCAACAAAACTATGGATGCTGTTGGGCGAGGTCGAGATCGACTCGCTGGCGCAAATGATAAAGATGTACTTTCGCAATTAGCTGACGAAAACTAAGTCCTTCGCTCATGCCTCGTCCATCTGAGATATATAAGTTTAATACCTATGAACTTCCGCGCCGCGCGGGGGAGATGAAAGAGTATGAACTTGATTTAGTTCTCCAAGAACCTGTTGGAATTCCTCTTATTTCGGTGCCTATCGATTCAACTATTGAGGTGGATATGCGCCTTGAATCTGTTACAGAAGGCGTACTTGTGAGCGCGCAAATATTTGCAACTGCAATCGGTGAATGCACGCGATGCTTAGATCCCATCGAAGTCGATATTGATCGCGCAATTCAAGAGTTGTATCGCTATGCACCAACGAATGAAAAAGGTGGACGCCGCAATAAGGGCGGAAAGAAAATAGATTCAGATATCGATGATTTAGATAATGATGACGAGTTAGAGATGGAGGGCGATTACATAGATTTGGAGACACCAATTCGCGATGCAATCGTTCTCGAACTTCCAATAAATCCTTTGTGTCGGGAAGATTGCCCAGGACTATGTCCTGATTGCGGTGGTAAATGGGCAGAACTTGAGGCAGATCATCTCCATGAGGTCATCGATATGCGCTGGAAGGGCTTAGCTGGATTGACGCTAGATCCCGAGCCTATGTCAGGGGAGGATTTCAAGATTTAGCCCTTTTGAGGGATACTTACCGCCTGCAGCCATCGCTGCGACTTGAAAGACGAGGTTAGAAAAGTGCCAGTACCAAAGCGAAAAATGTCGCGTTCAAAGACGCGCTCACGTCGAAGCCAGTGGAAAACAACTGCTGCAGCCCTTGCTGCTTGCCCACAATGCCAGCAACCAAAATTGCAACACACAGCATGCCCAACTTGCGGTACATATAACCGTCGCCAGGTATTAGAGGTCTGATCTGAGTTCGGTGCTAACACAGCGTCTTGGGATTGAAATTGATCCTGCGTTGCTCGAGTTGGCATTTACGCACCGCTCATTTGCATATGAGACTGGTGCAAAAGAAACTAACGAACGTCTGGAGTTTTTAGGCGATTCTGTATTAGGTCTCATCGTTACTGAAGAGCTCTATATTCGTTATCCAGATTTAGATGAGAGTCGTTTATCTCCACTTCGTTCTGGAATTGTAAATATGCGCGCCCTTGCAGATATCGCACGCGAATTAGAACTTGGTAAATATATTCGACTTGGTAAGGGTGAAGAAGTAACTGGTGGTCGCGATAAGAATTCATTATTAGCAGATGCCCTAGAAGCACTTATTGGCGCTATTTATTTACATTCTGGTTTTGAAAAATGCACAGAGGTAGTTCGCCTACTTATTCGCTCAACCTTGGAGAGTGCATTAGCGCGCGGTGCTGGACTCGATGGCAAAACAGCACTTCAAGAATTAGCTGTATCACTTGGTCGCGGTGTTCCCGAATATGTTGTTACTGAAGAAGGCCCAGATCACGATAAGAATTTCATGGCTGTGGCAATGCTCGCAGGTATTGCACTTGGCGAAGGTGGCGGAAAAAGTAAGCGTGAAGCAGAACAAGTTGCCGCGCGCACTGCATACGAACGTTTGAAAGCAGAGAGTGAAGTAGAACTCGAGGGTTAAGGTGTACGCGTTGAATAACAAAAGTGCACGCCTAAAGCGATAGGTTTGCCGCGTGTATTTGAAGAGTATGACGCTCAAGGGCTTTAAGTCTTTTGCCTCTGCCACCACCTTGCGCCTCGAACCAGGTATTACCTGCGTCGTCGGTCCAAATGGTTCCGGTAAGAGCAACGTTGTCGATGGCCTTACATGGGTAATGGGTGAGCAAGGCGCAAAATCTCTTCGCGGTGGAAAGATGGAAGATGTAATTTTCGCGGGAACGTCAGGTCGCGCACCACTTGGTCGTGCAGAAGTGTCTGTAACAATTGATAACACTGATGGATCACTTCCAATTGATTACACCGAAGTAACAATCTCTCGAATACTTTTTCGCAATGGTCAAAGTGAATATCAAATAAATGGTGAAGCATCCCGACTTCTAGATATTCAAGAACTCCTCAGCGACTCAGGTATAGGTCGCGAAATGCACGTCATTGTTGGCCAGGGTCAACTCGATGCAATTTTAATGGCAACACCCGATGAGCGACGCGGATTTATCGAAGAGGCAGCAGGTGTGCTCAAGCACCGCAAACGCAAAGAGAAGGCACTTCGCAAACTTGAATCAATGCAAACTAATTTAGCTCGTGTTCAAGATCTCACCGTTGAACTTCGTCGCCAACTTCGTCCTCTTGGAAAACAGGCTGAAGTTGCTAAGAAGGCTGCAACTATTCAGGCTGACTTACGAGATGCAAAACTTCGACTACTCGCCGATGATTACATCTCTCTATCTAGAACACTCGATGCCGAAGTTGCCGATGAGACTGCGCTGCGTGAGCGACGCTCAATCGTAGATGGTGAACTTGAAACAGTGCGTGCACGCGAAGGGGCACTCGATGTGCAGAGTGCTTATGAAGGACCACTGCTCGTTGCCGCGCAAGAAAATTTCTATAATCTGAACTCACTACGTGAAAAATTCCGTGGAACTCAGAGTTTGGCGCAAGAGCGTTCACGATTCTTAGCAGAAGAGGCAGAAGAGGCACGTAGCGCAGGACGCGATCCCGAAGCGATGGATCTTGAGGCGCAAAGCTTGCGTAACGAAGAGAGAGCACTTCGTCAGAGTGTTATCGATGCACAACAAGGATTGCTAAGAGCAACCCAAGAACTTGCAGCCGCTGAGGCTTCACTCAAAATAGATGAAGACACTATCGCCGCTGCAATGCGGGCAATTGCTGATGCTCGTGAAGGAACAGCGCGCCAAGAGGGCCATATCAAATCATTAGCAGCCCGCCTTGAAGCTATTGCAGAAGAAATTGCACGCCTTACGAAGGCACGCGACGATGCACAGAATCGAGTTGATAGCGCACGTCGTGAATATTCAACATTTGAATTAGAGATTGCGAGTGCAGATTCAGGTGAAATTGGATTAGATTCTCAATTTGAAGGCGCTAAAAATGCACTGGAATTTTCAAAGAAAAAACTCGCCGACCTAGTTGAGGCAGAACGAGGCGCAGACCGTGAACGAAATTCAGTTGAATCAAAGCTAGAGGCACTCCAGTTCACTACAGCTAATCGCGATGGCGCATCAGCTCTCATTCGAGATGCTCGTGGTGTTCACATTGTTGGAAGCATCGCATCCTTAATTGAGATTGATTCTGGCTGGGAGAGCGCTGCAGCTGCAGCACTTGGCCAATTAGCCGATGCTGTTGTTGTACAAGATCTCAGTGCTGCAGTAACAGCGCTTCGTACCTTGCGTAGTGAAAATCTCGGTCAGGCAGATGTATTGGTCTATCAGCCAGGACACTCTTTATCTAATATTTCGATTCCATCATCACTGACTCCAGTAAGTGCACATATTCGCTCTAGTCGAATTGGTGATCTACTAGCATCACTTCTTAGCCATATAGTGGTCGCAGAGAGTGCTAATGAAGCAGGCGACATCTTGCGCTCACACCCAGCTTTAACTGTGGTTACTCGTGATGGAGATATTCTTTCGGCTTCGCGTGCGCGTGGTGGATCAAAATCATCATCTTCGCTCATCGAAATAAAAGCACTCATTGAAGAGCTTGGAAAAAAGTTAGAAATACTTGTTCATAATTGCGATCGACTGCGTTTTGAAATCTCAACTGTTACAGCAGAAGTTGGCGATAAGCAGAGCGCTTTTGATATTGCACTTTCAAAGCTCAATGAATCAGATGCACGTATTGCAGCCCTTACTGAACAACTTGCAGTCTCTGGTCAACACATGAAATCTGCGATGGCAGAAGTTGAAAGATTGAATGCGTCCATCACAGAAGCATCTGCCGCTAAGTCGCGTGATGAAGATGATTTAGCGATTGCTCAAAAGCAATTAGAGCAACGCGGTGATGTCGCAGAGCCTGATCACTCTCACACGGAAGATTTACGAAACAAGGTTTCAGAAGCTAGAACAGTAGAAGTAGAGGCACGCCTTGCTGTGCGCACAATTGAAGAACGTGTTGATTCAGTTGGAGCACGTGCAGCTGTACTTGAAGCATCGGCAAAAGCAGAACGTGATGCTTCAGAGCGTGCAGTCTTTCGTCGCAGTGCTCGCGCACGAGGCGCTATTATTTCGCAAGCAATTGCAGAGGCAGCATACGAGGCACTTATTCATATTGAACGCTCGATTGCTAAAGCTGCGACTGAACGCTCAAGACTTGAAGAGTCACGCGTATCGCGTGAGGGAGAAACTCTGACCATCCGTACGCGCGGGCGTGAACTCACAGTAGAACTTGATCAACTCACATCGAGCGTTCACCGCGATGAGATTGCACGCGCTGAGCAACGTCTGCGTATTGAAACACTTGAAGCAAAGACAGTTGAAGAGTTCGGCATAGATCTCACCTCGCTCGTCAATGAGTATGGCCCAGATAAAGATGTTCCAACTTTCTTTGAAACCGAGACTGGTGAAATTGTTGCAACTGAGATGGTGCCATATCGCCGCGACCAACAAGAAAAGCGTCTTGCTGCAACAGAGCGCTCTCTTGCACTCCTTGGCAAAGTAAATCCACTAGCCCTTGAAGAATTCACAGCACTTGAAGAACGCTTGAAATTCCTTGCTGAACAGTTAGAAGATTTGAAGAATACGAAGAAAGATTTGCTCGACATCATTAAAGAAGTTGATGATCGCGTTCAACAGATCTTCATGGAGGCATTTACAGAGACCGCCAAGCACTTTGAAGATATTTTCTCTCGTTTATTCCCAGGAGGAGATGGTCGTTTAATTTTGACCGATCCAGATAATCCACTTATTTCAGGTGTCGACGTTGAAGCGCGTCCTCCAGGAAAGAGAATCAAGCGACTCTCACTACTCTCTGGTGGAGAAAAATCTCTTACAGCTGTCGCCATGCTTGTTGCAATCTTCAAGGCGCGTCCAAGTCCGTTCTACGTACTTGATGAAGTCGAAGCAGCCCTTGATGACGTCAACCTTGGTCGCCTTCTCGTCATTTTTGAAGAACTTCGTGCAAGTTCGCAATTAATCATCATTACTCACCAGAAGCGCACAATGGAGATTGCGGATGCGCTCTATGGTGTCACCATGCGCGGTGATGGTGTCACTGAAGTTATTTCGCAACGTCTGCGTGAATCTGACGCTAGCTAAGATCAATGGGAATATTCACTAAATTCCTTAGCAAGATAAAGGGCAGCGCATCTCTTTCACAGAGCGATTGGGAAGAATTATATAGCGAACTTTTATCATCTGATATTGGTCCAACTCTTTCTCGTCAGCTCATCGATGAAGCTAAGAAGAGCAAGGCTGAAAATCCTGAAGAAGGATTACACCAAATTCTCCTCTCGCATTTGTCAACGCAATCACGCGAAACTACACGTGCGGTTACTGGAACAACAACAATTTTAGTTGTTGGTGTCAATGGCACCGGTAAGACAACATCGGTTGCAAAACTTGCCGCACATTTACAGAGTCAAAATAATAAGGTTTTACTTGCTGCCGCTGACACTTTTCGCGCTGCGGCAGTTGATCAACTTCGTACATGGGGCGATCGTCTAGGAATTGAAGTAATTTCTGGAAAAGATAATGGCGATCCCGCATCTGTGGCATTTGATAGCGCGCAGGCTGCGATTTCACAGTCAGTAGATTTCTTACTTATAGATACAGCAGGACGACTGCACAATAAGAATGATTTGATGGCGGAGCTCGGCAAGGTAAAGAGAGTTCTTGAAAAAGTATTGATAATCAATGAAGTGCTCTTAGTGATTGATGCGACAACTGGCCACAATGGAATCTCTCAAGCGCGAGTATTTACCGAGAGCATTGGTGTTACCGGAATTATTCTTACCAAACTCGATGGAAGTGCACGTGGTGGGGTTGCCTTAGCCATTGAGGCCGAGCTTGGTATTCCCATCAAATGGGTTGGAACAGGGGAGTCCGAGGGCGATTTTGCCCCTTTCAATCGCGAAAGTTACCTACACGGCTTAACACAGATGTAACACAACACGCCATTATCTGTAACTCAACTGATGCATCTTTGGGTCATCTCAAAGGCGAGACTCTCGCGCATTTTTAGCGCACCTTTATGTTAGGAAAATAAATGGAAGAGATTGTTCTCAATTCCGGCGATACCGCCTGGATGTTGGCAAGTACCGCTCTCGTTCTTCTCATGACACCTGGTTTAGCTTTCTTCTACGGTGGAATGGTTCGAACAAAGAGTGTTCTCAATATGATGATGATGTCGATGATAACTATTGGAATCGTAAGTGTTCTATGGGTTATCTATGGTTTTGAATTAGCATTTGGATACAAAGGTGAATCACCATGGTTTGGAGCGATTTCATTCTCTGGACTCGGGGGACAGGTAAATGAACTAACAAACAATGGCGGAATCTATCCAATTCCATTGTTAGTTTTTGCTGCATTCCAATTGATGTTTGCAATTATTACCCCAGCACTTATCTCGGGTGCAATTGCAGATCGGACAAAGTTCACTGCATGGGCGCTCTTTGTTGCTATCTGGTCAACAATTGTTTATTTCCCCGTTGCACACTGGGTATTTGCATTTGGTAACAAGGTGGGCGATACAGTTACAGGAACTGGTTTTCTTGCAGGTAAAGGGCTTGAAGACTTTGCAGGTGGAACAGCAGTACACATCAATGCAGGTGCAGCTGGTTTAGCACTTGCAATTATTCTTGGAAAGCGCGTT
>Ga0114969_10002062_pt1 | contig 16682 bp, 30 predicted proteins | sample M_130807_MF_Meta_FD_87316 | JGI IMG/M metagenome (GOLD analysis project Ga0114969, IMG submission 87316) | Freshwater microbial communities from Lake Montjoie, Canada to study carbon cycling - M_130807_MF_MetaG | ecosystem: Environmental > Aquatic > Freshwater > Lake | place: Lake Montjoie...
TGACCACGTCCCCCTCGATACGCTGGCCAGCGGACTCCGCCATCTGTTCGACAATGGCCGCGAACTGAACCGGGTCAACCGTCGCTTTGATAACGTCCCGCAGCCGCAACAGGAACGCCCGAACGTCAGCCCGCAGGGTATCGCTCTGGAATATCTCAGCCCCATCCTGACCACCCACGACGCGGCCCACATGGTTCCGGCGAGCGCCGAACGCAGTGTGTTTCATCCCGTTAAGACAAACGAGCCGAGTGCTGAACGGAGCCACATCGACCGCACCCGCTCCAACCTCACTGTTTGAAATCAAAACGCCCGATTCGACCACATCCCCCTTTTTCACCTCACGCTGGACCGTGGGGAACGACGCCTTGATGTAAAGCTTGGTAGGCGTCAGGTCAGCCGACCGGATCACCATGCCGGGCGCCACTTCCTGCAACGTCTCCAGCGCCGCGCTGGCGATCAGATCATTGTCAAACGGCTGGAAGCGATCAGACAGGAACGCCCGCGCGCCCCCATCCAACGTGCGGACCATGCGCCGCGTTTTGCTGTCCTCGGCCTGCAACCAGGTGTTCACATTCTCAGCCAACAGCGCCGGGCGGCTTTGTGCCATCCGGTCAAAGTACCGTTTCGGGATGTCCAGATGCGCCGCGACCTGGCCCGCCGCGTGCCCGTTGATTGCGAACGGGCCGACGCCGGGCACCTCCAGCTTGGCCGCGCCGTTATCGACCACCATCGACAGCGACCGAGTAGCCGCGACGAAATCCCTCTTTGCGTTGGACTGGCGATCAATCTCCGCCGCCAGGGCGGAGAGGCTTTTTCCGTACTTCATTGGGTAGCTCCATCAATGTTAGGCCCCCCGGCACAATGCCAGGGAGCACCGACCCCGTAACACGGACAGATCGCCCTAGTATAGCCGTAAACCGCCTCCCGCCGAATTATTCACCGCTAAGAATTGCGGACAATACGCCCTAATATGGCACTTTTATCGTTTGTTTTCAGTAGGTTAATTAATAACAGATTTTAATTATAGATTTCGGGGCGGGCGGGTACGGACCTTTAACCCTGTAAATAGATGTACCCCCTTAAGACCCCCTTACAACCTGTAATAGTGTACTACATACACGTACAACCCTAGGGAGAGAGAGAGAGAGAGAGTATATATATATATTTATTAATTATATTAATTACTAACATACTGATAAGACTAGACCTTTCAGGTCTGACCCCCCTCATTTCTTATTAGCTATAAATCACCCGTTCCACCCTATTGCCCCGGCTCGCCCCACCGTGCTACGGGACACCCCCGGACATTTTGTCCGGTTAACCGCAACCGAATCGGAGCCGCCCCCATGAAACCGCTCGCCCGATACCGTTACCTGCAAGACCCTGGACACGGCTGGATAGAAGTCCCCCGCGACGAAATCACCGCGCTGGGGATCGCTTACCAAGTCAGCAAGTACAGCTATCAGAACGGCGGCTGGGTTTACCTGGAGGAGGACTGTGACGCCGGGCTGTGGATCAGCGCCCGAGACGCCGCCGGGTATCCCGTCTCGCCCGACGACCTCACAGACGAGCACGCGCGACCCAACGCGGACAGCCTGGTCCGATCATTTGACCGCTACCGCCCGACCCCCGACCTACGCGCCCAGACAACGGCCCGCCTCACCGCCACCATCACGGGAGTAACCTTATGAGCACTCTCATGCTCCACCGAATCACCCAGGTGCGCGAACACACCCGCACTGAAACCCACCCCCACAGCGGCGAACCCTACGAGATCAAAACGCTGGTTATTGTAAACGCCGCCGGAGACAGGTTTGAGATCACCCTATTCGGTCTATACGGCCCAGGCAAAACCATCGAAACCGTGCCCAGCGACGTTGGCGGGAACGTCATTAAGGCCGACCCCGCGCCCATACAGCCCGCCCCAGGTGCCGCCCCATGACCCCCGGCCCGGTTCTATTCGTGCTCCAATCCCGAAACGGCAAAACCGGCCCAATGCCGGTCAGCACCATGCCCCGCGAAACGTGCCCCACCGCGTGCCCCCTCCGGCGTGGCCCCTGCTACGCCGAAACCGGCCCGCTAGAGTGGCATTGGGACCGCCTGGACGCTGGCCAGACTGGTATCCCCTGGCCCGCCTACCTGGACGCCGTATCGCGCCTCCCACGGCGCGCTATATGGCGTCACGCTCAAGCCGGGGACCTCCCAGGCCCCGGCGACAGCATCGACCGCCCCGCCCTACGCCAGCTTGTGAAAGCCAACGGCAAGAAACGCGGCTTCACGTTCACGCACAAACCGCCGACCCCGGCCAACGTGGCCGCGATCCGGCACGCCAACGAAGCCGGCTTCACAGTCAACCTAAGCGCCAACAACTTGACCCACGCCGACACCCTGGCAGACCACGCCGCCGGGCCTGTTGTGGTCCTGCTACCCAGCGACCAACGCCGACCCACTAAGACGCCCGCCGGGCGTGTTGTGGCGATATGCCCGAACACCTTAGACAAGACCATCCAGTGCACCGCTTGCGGCCTGTGCGCCATGCCCAACCGCAAAGCTATCATCGGATTCCCCGCCCACGGCGCCCGCAAACGCGCCGCTTCCCTCATTGCACAAGGAGCCTAGACCGTGACGCTCACCCGCGCCCAACGCGTCGCGATCCGTCGCGTATACCTACGCAGCGCCGACAATGCCCCCACCTACCTAGCCTTCCGCCGCCGCATACAGCCTGGCCCCGGTTGCATCCTGCTCCCATGGTGCGGCATGTGGCTCGGGGTCGAGCCTGACGGGTACACCCACAGCTAACCCCCAGCCGCCCCCACCAACCCCGCCGCGCATTGAGAAGCGCGCGCGGGGTTTCACCCTGCCGGGCAGCCGCCCGGCATAACCGAAACGAGGAACCGAAATGTCGCGAACGATCACTATCAAAGGCCTGCCTATTGCCAACGCCCGCCAACCCCTGGCCCTACATATCACCGCTAAAGACGTGAAAACCGCGAAGATTAAACGCCCCGACTACTGCGTCGTCGCCCAGGCACTAAAACGCGAACAGCACGCCATCGAAGTCCGCGTGCACCTTGGCCGCGTTTACGTGAGAACCACCCCGAACGAATGGACCCGCTATATCACCCCGGGATCACTGCGTAATGAGATCATAGCTTTCGACCGTGGCGGCACATTCGCAACCGGCGTTCACACCCTCGGCGGGTTTGGCCCCGTTAAGCTCGCGAAATCCGGCAAAACCCAGGGCACCCGCCCGCCCAAGAAGAAGACCGCGAAGCGCGCGAAGCGCGGCCCCTACCACACCGTCACCGACGTGCGCACTGGCCCGGTGTACGCATGAGCACCTACGGCCCAGCCCTTATGGCCCTCGCAGGGATGGCCCTCGTGTTTTACCTACTCGGCCTAATCACCTAAAACGGCCCGTCCCGCCTCGCAGCCCCGCCCTAACCGGCGGGGCTTTTTTTATGCCCGCGCCGCGCGCCTGGTAAAAACCCTGCGCCGCACCGCAACAATCCCCCACAGACCGCAGGGAGATTGACCCGCCCGAAACGGGCGGCGATCGGCGGAAAATATTCCGCATTTTTTTCCGCGCCCCGCCCCCACTTTTTAGTGTGGATGATTTGAGGATGATTCGCCCACGCACCGCACGGACAACTTGACCTGTAGGGCTATTCGCCCTATCTAGTGGATGCTTACCAACCATGAAACGAAGAAACCGAAAAAGGAAAACACAATGTTAGATTGGAAACATTTGCGCGGGAAAGTCGATGTCTCTGATTGGGGCACCTTTGACGATTTAAGTTGGCTGTCAGATGCCGTCAAAAAAGAATTTGAAAAAACAATCTCTGAAATTTTACCAGATTTCAAAGTCAGTCTTTTTTTAGACAAAAAAAAGAACAGCGAAATCATGGTTGAATTAACAACCCCCTTTGGCGCGTTTGAATTTGAAGGGCCAGATTTTTTTGTGTCCCTCAGAGAACTGGTAATGGATGAGGTCAATTTGTCTGATGATGATCCAGACTCCATTCCTGAATTAGAAAAATACCGCGACAACTTGCAATCCATAACAGACGAAATAACCAACGCAATCAAAGCTCTCAAGGAACAAGACTAATGCCATACCTAGACCAATACCTGAAAGAGCGAGACAAGCTGAGCGAGCTTCGGTGGGACTTGTTCTACATCAAGGGCGTGTTGCAGTTCTCCAAAAGCGCGACACCGGAAGTGACACTTCGCGCCGTCACAGATCGCGTCGAAGAAGCCTTCAGAAAGTTAGACGCATGAACACCATACTCATCCTGCTGGACATCACCGCCGCTATCGCCGTGATCGCGGCCCTCATCATTCTGTGGAAGGCAACGCCATGAAGCACTCATACGTAACCGGCTCGTTCGAGATCGTTTACACCTACACCCAAGGCCGCGCGCAGACGTGGACCGACCCGGCAGAAGACCCGCAGCTAGACGTTGAGGAGGTGTGGGTTGTGGATGACGAATACAACCGTATCCTTGACATCAATCCGCTACTGACAAACGCCGGATTCGAGCAGCTATTCGGCATGCACGTTTTCGACCGGCTTGTAGTAGAGGCCAACCAGGCGGAAGAAGACGAACGCGATGCCGCCGCAGAATACCGCCGCGACATGAGGGAGGACCGATAACATGCTCGCATATCACAATGACCCGGCCATCAAGTTCAAACTGCTGGCCGATTTACAAGCTCACGCCGACGCAGACCGCATCGTCAAAGGCCAATACTGGGATAACGGAAAAGGCTGCGCCGTGGGCTGTACGCTTCAAAGCATGCGCTCTGAAAACGACGGCCACGACGAACACGCTGAATACGAAACGCTGCTGGGCATTCCTCAAATGCTGGCGCGGTTGGAAGACTGCATTTTTGAAGGTCTGCCAAACGCCGAAGCAATGGAATGGCCCATGCGTTTCGCGGCTGCGATTACCCCCGGCGCGGACTTGTCGCGTGTGGGGTGGAAGTGGCTGCATTGGCTGCTGACGGACGGATTGCCGCGTGTAAACGATGCGACTATCACGGCTGCTATTGCACAATGCGCTGACGTTTTACTGCCGCTAACACGCGGCGAGCCGACATGCCGTGATGCGGCTCGTGCGGCGGCTTATGCGGCTGGTGCGGCGGCTTATGCGGCGGCTTATGCGGCTGCTGCGGCGGCTGATGCGGCTGATGCGGCGGCTGATGCGGCGGCTGATGCGGCTGATGCGGCGGCTTATGCGGCGGCTTATTCTCGCATGGCCGAAAAGCTCATTGAACTTTTGGAGGCTGCGACATGATCGACTACCCCAACGTCCCAACACGATGGGAGATATTCCGCGACGACCTGCAAGCCGTCGCCACAATGGGCGGACTGTGTTGCGTTCTCATATCGTCTGTCGTGTTCTTCTCCACCCTGTCCGATATGCTGACGCGCCATCTTGTCCGGCTTGGCCTGATGCACAACTCGTTCAGCCAATGGACCCTGACCGCAGCCATGTTTTTCGTTTGCTGCGCCGTCACGTTTTCAATCATTGGCCGGTGCATCGATAAAAAATGGTGGTGGAAATGAACATGATTGAAAAGATAGCGCGGGCGATGTGCGTGGCCGACGGCTACAGCAATCCAGACGCGCCGTTCAGCGGGAACGCGTTAAGCGGCCCGCGTTGGGAGCAATACAAAACAATGGCAGAGGCCGCCCTCGACGCATTGGAAACCCCAACAGAAGGGATGCTAGCCGAACCTCATTGGGATGTTGAAGGTTTGGACGGATACATGGAATTAATTCGCGCCGCGAAGGATGGAAAATGAACATGCCCAACAATCAAGTTACCGCACGTTTTTTGGAATACCTCAGACACCATGAAGGGGTAAGTTATGACGACGCATGGAGTTACGCCTACGCGTCACCTCCACAATATACCGTAACGGACGCAATGGTTGATGCTGGTGCAAAAGTGTACAAACTCTCCCTAGGTTGGAACACGCTTTACTTTCTCCCTGACATATACCGCGCAATGCGCGCATTAGAACCAAAATGATAAGCACCATGACCCTGCTCGACCGCTTCAAGCTGTGGCTACGGCCCGAGTACCCGAACGCCAAGCCTCTGCCGCCGCACGTTGCCAACCTCGTACTGTGCCCGCGCCTTATCATGCAACACATGCACAAAACAACTGATGTGACCGGACGATGAGCGACAGAGATCAATTCAACAAATGGTGCGAGAAACACCCGGCTCTCAAGCGCCACATTCTATGCGTTCTATTCGGCGTGAACGTCAGAACCATGCGCCGCTATGCGCATGGTGAAACGTCCATTCCGATCGCGATCCTGCGTATGATGGAAATCTTCACACGCCACCCAAACGTTGAGAAAGAATATCTCAGCCGGTTCTGCCAATAACGTGACGATCGTCAAACGCTACGCGCCAGCGTTTGAATGCCTCGGCTTCGTGGAAGCAACCACGAAAGCCGGGGAACGTCGCTATGTCGTCCGCAGAGAAGACGGCAGCATAATGATACTGCGCCCCATACAAATGCACGGGCTGGCATTTATGACCAGCCTGTACCCAGACATGAGCTATTGGCGATCACGCCACCCTAAGCGGTGCCGCACCGGAGTGGATAACCAAGACGTTATGACTTGGATCATCCGTGAATGCCACCGAGTCGGGCTGTATAAGCCCGAAACCTAAACCGCCCGGTAAATTGTCTTCGGTCGGCCCGGCCCTTGGGGCGGGACAATCTCTTCAATCAAATCCTCGGAACCTATCAACGCTTTGATCGTTGTGTCTCTGTCACGACCCAAGAACAGCGTCTGTTTATACAAAGCCGACTTGTCCATAACGCCGCCAGCCTTACGGATCACCTCAAGAACGCGCTTGGTATAAGACTCCGCGACGTTATCGGAAACAAACCGCTCAATACCTTCAACCATCAGATGAATAGAATTTTCAACAATCTTCAAAGCGAAATCGAAATCCACCATGTCGATCACTGGCTCTTCAGGATTGCGCCCTATGGCGTGGACAAGCGCAACCTTGATACTAAGTTCGTCGCGCCGTGCCCACAGCGCCGTGTAAGGCGTACCCTTCACGGCGTTCAGCTTCTCGGTCGTCTTCTTTTCCAAGCTCTTGATAAAGGCCGTCGCCGCTTCACTGTATGGCACGGTCATAATCTCTCCCGGCGGATGTTCGCCGTTCAATTGAATAGCCGAAGCGCCGCCAATCGGCGTAGCGATACGCCGCATCAAATCCAACAACTGTTCCGGCGGTTGCCGCTCGGGAGGATGCTGGCTGTCAGGGTAATGGTTCTCACTCTCGCAAATGATGAAGCGAGCAAGCGAGCCGTCCACCGCGCTACTGGATTCAAGCGCCTTCCAGAAGTGCCCCGGCACGGTCGTGCCGTGGATGCTTAAACACGGCTGGATGATGGACTTGCGCGGCCTGTCGCGTTGGTCGGCGTACTCGATGCCCCGGTACACATCGTTGCTGCTGGTGAACAATTCGGTCATGTGCTCGATAATCTCGGTCAGATGGCGCGGGCTGCGCTTCTTGTCCGCCACCGCCGTCAAGAACATCCCGAACTCATCCAACTGGAACAAGATGCTGGGGCTACGCAACAGCGCCGTCAGCAAGCCCGTGCCGGAGGCAATCTTCCCGCCGCCCAGACGATCGTCGCAGCCGATCAGATCGCTGAAGATGCGGCTGATAACCTGACGGCTGTGGTTTTTACCAGCCCCCGAATCCGCCAAGCTGACCACGTACAGATTGGTCCGCAGGTTTGTAGGCGAGCGATATTTGCGGCCCGCCAGAGTGCCTATGGCGCACAACGCCGCCGCCACAGCCAGCACCGGCTGGGGCCGGATGGCGGTTTCATTGATGTACTGCGCGAGCAGCCCCACACACCCCTGGCCGGTTGGAAAAGCCACCCGCTTTGGAGCAGCCTTTTTCGCTTGGGCGGGGGCGGCGTGTTCCCAAACAGGGTTTATCTCAACGCACCCCTCACCAGGCCGGAATACAGCCTCATGGGCGATCCCTAGCGCATCCCGCAGATATGTGCTGGCCGCTTCAAGATCAGCGCCTGTAGCCGCCATAACCAAGTCTATGGGGGTCATGCTTTGGTCCGTGCCGAAGTCACGGATGCCGCTCGGGTGGATGCCCACCTTCTTGGTCATCTTCGTCACACCCCGCCAGATGGGGTCTACCCTGTAGCCACCGTCAGACCCACGCCCAGCGTTTGGGAAAAGCCTTGGAACCCAAACATCAAGGTTTAACAATGCCTTATCATTGATATCACGCCAATAGCTATCATTGTCGCTAAGGACGCCAGCACTCCCACCGCCCACGACAAGCCCGTGAACGGCAGTCCCATTGACCGCCGCTGCCTCCACCTTTGGTAGAAAAGGCTCTAGGGCCTTTGCAATCCTATCGTGTATGTCGTGCGGCAGTTCCGGCAGTTCGGAGGCGGTCAAATCCTCCAGCGTGTCGGGCGTTGTCCATTGGTAATTCATGCCATCAGGATGAACGCTTGGCGGCAACACGGTTTGCTTACCGTGGGCCAGCACCTCAACAACGCTAACGCCGTCCAGCAAATATTTTTTAGATGCGACAGAAAAGCCACGGTAGAACGCCGTGTACCCCTTAGCCCCCATCTTCTTGACCGGCGACGGCGGCAGGCAGGCTTCCAGAGCCGTCCGCACTTCCGGCGAGCCGTAGTCGAAGTCTATGGCGGTGACGTTACTGGCCCGCCCCAGCGCCAGGCAGATGGATTTCCCAGGCCATTTGGCCCACAGGTCCAATTCAAACCTCGTAGGCGAGCGATCGCAGTACCGCTGCCATTTAGCCATCCCGACCCACTGGTCGCCCTTATGCTCGCCTGGGCGCTTTTCACCGGGGATAATGGGGATGACGCTGTACCCCCGCTCAACGAGCCGGGTAGCGGTCGTGATGAAATCGGTCATTCTTGCCCTATAACCGTTACGATCAGTTGCGGTAGCTCGGAATACTGCTTGGTTGCAGTCAGCTTAACGATCTGCGAGTCGTCAACAACGACAATGCCGTTGATGCCATCAAGCGCCTTAACAATGTTGTCTAAGTCCGGCTTGGTTGTCGGTTTGATTTGACCCGCTATGGCCGAAAGTCTTTTCTTCAACGACCATGAGGCGGGCACCAGCATAAACGCCTGCACCACAACTTCAACCGGCCCGCCGATCGGCAGCGCGCCGTTCATGGATTCGGCAGCGTATGCCGCCACCTGATTCTCATACCGGCGTGTTTTCTCCGGTGTGTAAGAACGTACATGACCACCATATGTAGACACCCTGGCGCGTCCCTTCGCTACAGGTTGTCCCGGTACGGTGAACGATACGGTTCTCACGAATAGAAATCCTGCGGGCGAACTTTGCCGTTGGTGGCTTTTTGTATTGCCATCATATGGTGCGGACGCGGCATTCTTCCCAGGCGATCCACCCGTGTCCACATATGCACAGCCGACTCAGACGCCTGAATCATCTCTGCAAAAGCGCGGTTTGTGAGCTTCTGCTGGTTCAGCCACTTTCGTAGTTTCATAAAAATCTCCTTTATCGGGAAAATACGTTTGACATAACGTGCGGCGCATCGCAATGTCCAAATGCTCAAAACATAAACCGCAGCAAAACAGAGGAACCCATGAACTTCAAACCGAAGATGTTTTCCAACCGTACTGTCGAAGACGCCGCAGCCGATTGGATGGATGCCAAGAACGAAGAAAGCGCGGCAAACAAGCGCCGCATTGAAATCGAGGAAGAGCTTCTCGGTTTCCTACCAGCAAAGACTGAGGGCAGCGAGTCCCATCAAGTCGGACCCTACAAAGTCACGCTGACCGGCAAACTCAATCGCAAGATCGATTGGGATGCGGTGCCGAAACTCAACATTCCCGAAGCCATGCTGCCCGTGAAACAAAAGCCTGAACTCGACATGAAAGGATTGCGCTATCTGGAGAACAACGAGCCGAGGTTCTACAACACCTTCTGCAAAGCGATGACCATCGAACCCGCCAAGACATCGGTAACTGTAATCAGAACGGAAAAGTAAGATGGCAATTAATCTAAAATCACTACGCAAAACGAGCGTCACCCACCCGCCGCGTATCGTGTTGTACGGTACGCACGGCGTCGGCAAAAGCTCGTTCGCATCACAGGCCGATCGGCCTGTGTTCATCCAGACAGAAGAAGGTTTGGATGCACTCTCAGTCACCGCTTTCCCGAAGTCTCAGTCCTATGAAGAAGTCATGGAGGCAATCCAGTCCCTCTTCAATGAAGACCACAACTTTGGCACTGTGGTGCTCGATAGCGCCGACTGGCTGGAGCAGCTTATCCACAAGCAAGTTGCCAAGAACAATAAGGTCAGCAGCATCGATGACATCGGCTTCGGCAAGGGCTATGCCTTCGCCGTGGAGCTATGGAGAAATGTGTTGGAAGGTTTTGATCTGCTGCGTAACGAGAAAAACATGCAGGTCATTCTTCTGGCTCATACGCAAATCAAGCGTTATGACGATCCGCTGAACGACAGCTACGATCGCTATATGCTCGACTTGCATAAGGGTGCTGCCGCTATCATTTCTGAATGGTGTGACTGTCTCGTTTTCGCAAACTACACAGTGACGACCGTGAAGAACGATATCGGCTTCAGCCAAAAGAAAACCAGGGCAATCGGGTCAGGCTCTCGCGTACTCCATACCCAAGAGCGCCCCGGCTGGGTTGCTAAATCACGGTGGGCGCTGCCAGATACCATGCCGCTGGATTACGCAGCCTTCACCGAAGCACTCGTAACCGCAATGCAACCACAACTCGACACAAAGGAATAAGCAAATGGCTGAACTTGATTTCGTATTCGATCCGAACGTTGTTGCGGATCGTGTTGATTACACGCCGTTTCCGGTTGGCGAATACATCGCAGAAGTTACCGGCAGCGATTACAAGACGACCAAATCCGGCAACGGAAAGTTCATCGAGCTTGAATTTACCATTCTCGACGGCGATTACGCTGGCCGTAAGTATTGGGACCGTCTCAATGTCCGGCATGAGAACCAGATGGCAATGGACATCGCCAATGCTTCTATGAAGGATTTGATGCGGGCGATCGGCAAGCCCAACGAATCCTGCAACAACACCAATATGCTTCACGGCATTCCGGTGAAGTTGAAGATCGGCATGTCCAAGCGCAAGGATACCGGCGAGGATCAGAATACGGTGCGCTACAAGCCCATCAGCGATGCTCCGGCTGCGTCCACCAAACCAGCGGCGAGCAACTCTGGCGGTCCCAAGAAGAAGCCTTGGGAAAAGTAGCAAGCGAGGCCGGGGGTGTAACGCCCCCGGCTTTTCACGCCAGAAGTTAAGGAGGAAAAATGATGGACCTTACCCCAGTCTGCCTCAGTCTATTCGCCATAACCCTGATACTGTTTTCGATCTTTATTGTGCTTTGGCGTATTGCCATCGCATTGGAGAAACGCACATGACCACCCCATCAACGAAGGGCGTGCGCCGGACCATGCTTTCAGGATCGATGTCGCGCGGCATTGGCGGAACCTTCACCACGAGCATCGGCGAGGGCTACAACGAGGATCCCAGAGGCAACCGCACGCCACTGACAGATGAGCAGCGCGCGGCCTTCGAAAAGGCGTTGGCGCGGTCTTTGAACGAGACTAAGGACATGGAGTGAGAGAATGACCACCCCATCCACAGACGAGCGTGAGCGGTTAGCGCGGATCATTGACGCGGCTTGGTCTGCGTCACCGTTCGATATTTACGCGTCGGAGCAAGTCGCCGCCATCCTCTCCGCCGGTTTCCGGCTCCCCGTTCCTACCACCCCGACGCATCGCTGCGTGAACTGCAAACGAGAGTGGCAAGAGACGCAGTTGGAGGTGTGGCAAGGCTTCCCCGTGAAACAGCACTGCCCGGAATGCAAAAGCGCGTGCGCCAAGATGGACCCCGTTCCCACCACCCCTCCCGCCGATGAGCAAAGTTGGGCGGAGTTGGCGGCGAAGACTGTTCAAAGTTCAGACAATGCTTGGGAGAAGTACGCGAACAAGCAATACGCACGCTCATTTTCTAATGAGTATGTCTTGGCTCAGGCCGTTCAATCCCTCCTCCACAAGCTGGCGAGGGAGAGGGAGGGCGGAGTAATCGGCCCACAAGAGGTGTGGGAGAGGCTTTGGGACGCAGGGCTGGAGACCACAGAGCAGGAGAGCACCGATGGACGCTGAGAAGCTGGCTCGTGACATTGTTGAGCGTGTGATTGAACGCATTGAAAATGACGGCACGCTGGACGCGTTGGAATACGACCGCGCCCGCGTCTATATCGCCATTGTCCTCACCACCGCCCGCAACGCAGGGCTGGAGAGAGCGGCGGAGATTGCGGAGGAACGACAAAAGCATTTTGCTGATGTCCTCGACCGCACGATTGAGCGCGGAGAAGAGTGGTTACGCTGGAATGCGCGAGCGCAGTCAGCCAAAGACATAGCCCAGGCCATACGGCGGGAGATTAAGTGATGGGCACGAAGAAAAAGCCGGTAAAGGCATGGGCGGTTCATGACTCAATTGGCCGTCCGTACCTAGAATCAATCCGTCGCACACGATGGCTTGCAATCCGAGCTTACGTGGAGCCGCGCAAATATGTTTGGGAAGTCTGTGTAATCCAGGACCGAGCAAGCGTCCGTAAAGTTCTTGTTCAAGGAGTTAAGTAGATGAGTTGGTGCAACACGCTCCCCGGCCTGAAAAAGTATAACGACGGGCAAACGCTTGTCGTGCGAACTGGCCCCGAGGACGGCAATGTCACTTTGTCGATTACGCCCATTGATGAGACGGCCAATCCTGGCAAGTGGGTATCATTACCACCGGGCGTGGCGTTCAAAATCGGATTGGCGCTGATCTGCAATTCAGTGCGGGCGGTGCTGCGATGACCTCCCTCGCCGCGCTGATCAACATAAAGGGGGATGTGTAGATGGTAGAGGAAATGGATATGGGGAAGGCCGCTACGCGGGGTCTGGCGGTGCAAGATGAAGCGCCTGCGTTCACTCCGGGGCCGTGGGCAGTTTACCGCGCCTCGGTCACTTATCCGCCAGAAACCGGGTTGCCTCCTGGTACGCGCGTCATGATTGGAATCGGTGACGCGGACGCTGGTGGAGTGACTGACGCCAACTTTGCTCTCTGGCGGAGTGGCCCTGAGCTTGAGGCCAACGCCCGCCTAATCGCCGCCGCTCCTGAGATATACGAGGCGCTGAAAGAGTGCGCTGACGGATTGGCTGAATACGTCGAAGCCTACTACGAAAAGACCAAGGAGTATCCGAGCGAACGCCGCCGGTATGAACGCGATATTGAGCCCGTGTTGAAGGCACGCGCCGCTCTCGCCAAGGCCACCGGCCAGCCCCGCGCAACGGCAAACCCCCTCATCCCTCCTACCGGAGAATAGGACATGACCACCACAGATAAGGATGTAAGCGCCGCTGCGCGGGAGCCTACGGAGATGGAGTTGCGTGTCTCTGCCGCACTAGATGAGCGCATTGAGGTCTGGTTCCGCGAACACACCGAAGCAAAGTTCGACACGGTAGACCTAGCCCGCACCGCAATCCGCGCAATGCGTGAGCCTACAGCGGACATGAACAACGCTGGAGATGACCATTCCGTCGTGCCCGCGAATATCTGGCGAGTTATGATCGACGAAGCCAGCCCATCCAGCGAGGTGAGTAAATGACCGACTTCGGCATTAAACACGACGCTGGCAAGCCTCTGGTGTTGCGCGGGTTTCTGAAACAATTCCCGCGAGCCGTTGAGGAGGTGGCGCGGGCGTCGGAGTTTGGCGCGGCCAAGTACACATGGCGCGGCTGGGAGACTGTGCCTGACGCACTGGAAAGGTACAGCGAGGCCCTGGCGCGGCATCTAATGAAGGACGGCACAGACCCCGAGAGCGCCATGCTCCACGCTACCCACGCCGCATGGAACGCAATGGCGCGGCTGGAACTGATATTAAGGAAGAAGTAATGGTCCCCATAAACCTGCCAGACAACACGCTCACGCGTATGAACGAAGCCCTTGAGGCGCAGCATGTCTCGGAGCAGCGTGGATACATTGGCGCGTCCTCGATTGGTGCGGCGTGCGAGCGGCGCATATGGAATCAATTCCACTGGGTCAACGCGGAGAAGATGACTGCCAAGTCCCTCAAGGCGATCGCGGACGGTCACTACAGCGAAGAGATTATGGCGGGCCGGTTGCGGTTGGTTGACGGCATCTCGCTTCACACTCACCAGGAGAACGGCAAACAGTTTGGGTTTGAAGACGGCCACATTCGCGGACATCTGGACGGCATCATGCAAGGGCTGGAATACAATCCAGAAAAGCATGTCTGGGAACACAAGTGCGTAAACGTCGAGAAGTTTGGCAAGCTTTTGAAGCTAAAGGTCCACGACGAGCCAAATGCTTTGCTGGAATGGGACGAGATTTACTACGCGCAAGCCCAGCTATATATGCACTATTTCAACATCATGTGGCATTACCTGACGGTCTGCACTCCCGGTAGCCGGGATGAGACATCGTGCATTACGGCATACAACGCTGAAGCGGCAAACCATTACATCGACAAAGCCAAGAAGATCGCCAGTGCCGACAAGCCACCGCCGCGTATCTCAGAAAACGCGGCATGGTTCCAGTGCAAGATGTGCCCGTTCCCAGATAACTGTCACGGCGGTAAAGTGGCAGAACTGAATTGCCGCACATGCGTTCACTCGACGGCTATTGAAGATAGCAAATGGGTGTGTGAACTGCACACCCAGGAACTCAGTTACGAAGCGCAAAAGACCGGCTGTAAGGATCATCTATTCAACCCAGGCTTAATGCCAGGAACGCAGACTGATGCAGGCGACGGCTGGATTGAATACAAACTCAACAACGGAAACATAATTAGGAATCAAAATGCTACAGTTACGTCCCTACCAACAGCAGGCGGTTGATTCGGTATTCGAGTGGTTTGAGGATGGCGGGCACGACTCCAACCCGCTGATCGTTCTCCCCACCGGAACCGGCAAGAGCCTCGTACTGTCCGAGATATGCCGTCGATCTATCGCTGAATACGGCGAGATGAAGATCGTGGTCGTCACGCATGTCATGGAGCTTATAGCCCAGAACCATGCGGAGATGGTGCGCCAGTGGCCCGAAGCTGACACCGGCATCTACTCGGCTGGCATTGGTAAACGCCAGCACACACCAGCCGTGGTGTTCTGTGGCATTCAATCCGTTCACTCAAAGGCCCACCTGTTCCAGAAGGTGGATTTCGTAATCGTTGATGAGTGCCATTTAATACCTCGTAACACAAGCACGATGTACCAGAGGTTTCTCAGCAGCCTTCGTGTAGCCAACCCGCATATAAAGATCATTGGTCTGACAGCTACCCCATACCGAATGGATAGCGGTATGCTACATACCGGCGACGGCGCTTTGTTTGACGGCATCTGTTACGAATACAGCGTCCTTGACGCAATTCAACAGGGCTACCTGTCCAACCTTGTGACCAAGAACACCCGTGTCGGCCTCAACACAGCCGGGGTTCACACCAGAGGCGGCGAGTTTATACAGTCCGAACTTCAGAACGCCGTGGATGTGGATGAAACTAACCGGCTGGCAGTCGATGAGATTATCGAATGGGGCAAAGACCGCCGATCGTGGTTGGTCTTCGGCTCGGGCGTAGAACATTGCCGCCATTTGCAGGACCACTTCTTACGCAGGAACATTGTCTGCGAAACAATCTTTGGCGACACACCCAAAGAAGATCGCGCCCAGATCATTGACGAGTTCAAACGCGGAGAAGTCCAAGCCCTATGCTCGATGGGTGTGCTGACCACAGGGTTCAACGCGCCGAACGTAGACCTAATAGCCATGCTGCGACCCACCCAATCCCCCGGCCTGTACGTCCAGATCGTTGGGCGCGGCATGAGAATGGCTGACGGCAAAAAGGATTGCCTGATCCTAGACTTTGCCAGGAATATCCAACGGCACGGGCCGGTAGATGCGGCGCAAACCCAACGCGGCCCTCATGTGAATCGCACAGGAGAAGGCGAAGGTGCGCTTGTTAAGACATGCCCTGAATGCAAAAGCGTTGTTCACCTTTCGGCGCGGCAATGTCTGGACTGTGGGTATGAGTTCCCGCAGGAGATTAAGATTGTTTCTACGGCCAGCGTTCTGCCTGTCCTATCGACCGCGATACCCAAGGTCTGGGTGAATGTCGATGATGTTACGTATTCCCTGCATAACAAGGCCGGGAAGCCAGCTAGCATGAGGGTGACTTACTTCTGCGGCTTTCTTAAATATAGCGAGTGGGTCTGCTTTAACCATGAAGGTTATGCAAAGCAGAAGGCAAACATCTGGTGGCGCAAGCGCACATCCAACCTGCCGCCGGAGAATGTTGCTGAAGCCCTTGAGCGGCGCGGAGAGCTAAAGGTGCCGGTGTCTATACAGATTAAGAAGAACGGCAAGTACGATGAAATTACCAGTTTTGAATTTGATGTGCTACGTATGCCGGAGGGAGAGACGCGGCTTTCGGTTTAACCCGAAGGCCATCAATCTCCCCGGCCCGGTGCTGCACTTTTGCTCAATGAAATGTATGGAGAGCCGGATGATTGACCCGACCAAGAATGAGAAGAAGGCTATGGAAA
>Ga0114969_10002065_pt1 | contig 16671 bp, 16 predicted proteins | sample M_130807_MF_Meta_FD_87316 | JGI IMG/M metagenome (GOLD analysis project Ga0114969, IMG submission 87316) | Freshwater microbial communities from Lake Montjoie, Canada to study carbon cycling - M_130807_MF_MetaG | ecosystem: Environmental > Aquatic > Freshwater > Lake | place: Lake Montjoie...
ATGTCTCGGCTGCACGCGGACGTCCGCATGCAAATGCGAGGACGCCGATGCTGAGCAATGCGAAGGTGATTTTTCCGTTCATCCGTGGGCGGCGGCGTGAAGGGGCACTCGGAATGTTACAAAAGTAGGACCGTTATTTTCCGAGTGCAGAAGTTATCAACAAGGAGACGATTCGTCAAATCGGTGGTCACGCGTAAGTAGAAGTGGGGGGCGAGGTTGAGGGTTTAGCGTCAAGTTGGGTGCCGCCTGGTTGGCGGTGTTTTTGAGAGGTTTCGGTTTGTGTTCGGTGTGGATAACTCCGAACCTTGTGGGGAGCGCGAAAAATGTGGGGGTGTTGGGTGGATCGTGGACCCCCTTTTTCAGAGCGGAAAGTTCGCTTGCGAAATATTTCACAAGCTCCTAACTTTCAATTCTCACCATGGGATTTTCCGAGCCTCCTGCGGGACCAGCTGGCGAGCCTTCGACGCCGGAGTTACGGGAGCGCGCCAGGGACATTGCGCGGCGGCGTGACGAGCTGCTGGCTGCGGCGCGCGGGGAGCGGGCGAACGACGACGGGGGGAGTGCCGCGCGGTTGGGCGGGTTGGGGGTGCAGTTTGCGGGCGCGATCCTCCTCTTCCTCTATGTGGGCAACTGGGCAGATAAAAAGTTCGGCAGCGGACCGTGGGGAGTGCTGGGCGGGCTGTGCGTGGGCTTTGCGAGTGGGCTATACCTGATGATGCGCGCGCTGAATGACGAGAATCGGCGTGAGGACGAACAGCGGACACACGGGAAAGGGTCGTGAAACAGATCGGCATTTTCGCGCTGTTGCTGGGCCTGGTGACCGTTGGGGGCGGGTTTGCCTTCGCGGCGTTGTATCCGGGCGCTGAGGGGGCACGGGCGGTCTGGACGAGCGCGGCGATCGCGGCCGTGGTGCAGGGTATTGGATTCGGCTTCGCGTTCTACCTGCGCAAGGAGAACGTGATGGCTGGGTGGGGGGCCGGAATGTTGCTGCGGCTACTCACGGTGGGATTGTACGGAATGGTTTTTATCAAAGTGTTGGGACTTCAGTCGGCACCCGCGTTGATCAGCATGGTCTCGTTCTTCTTCGTGACCACGCTCTTCGAACCACTACTGCTTAAGCCATGAGATTCGCTGCACTGTTGACCGCCCTCGTGTTGGCCGCCGCTCCTGCGCGCATTGCTGCGCAGGACGCCGCGCCGAAGAAGGTGGATATCATCACTCCGCATATCACCGACGCGCACGCGCTCGATATCCCAGCGGGATTCGGGCACGGGCTGGTGCAGGAGATTGAGCTGCCGCACTGGGCGCCACTCCATATCGGACCGCTCGAGCTGGATATGTCGCCGACCAAGCATGTGGTGATGCTCCTGCTCGCCGCTACGCTCGTGATCGTGGCTCTCACCTCGGCGGCGCGCGGCGTGGCCAAGCGGGCCGCTACGGGACGGCCGCCCACGGGGTTCAGCGGCGCTATGGAAGCCATGGTGCTGTATATCCGCAATGAAGTGATCCTTCCGAACGTCGGCCATCACGGCGAGGCGTTTGTGCCCTTTGGGCTCACGCTCTTCTTTTTTATTCTGACCTGTAATCTGCTCGGCCTTATTCCGTACGGCAGCACCGCGACCGGCAACATTGCCGTCACCGCGACGTTGGCGATCGTCACCTTTGTGGTGATCGAGATTGCGGGCATGAAGGCGCTCGGTGCGGGCTACATCAATACGATCATTTTCTGGCCGCACGACATGCCGCTCGCTATGCGCATTCCGATGTCGCTGATCCTGAGCCCGGTGGAACTGATCGGAAAGTTCACCAAGCCCTTTGCGTTGGCCATTCGTTTGTTTGCCAACATGACGGCCGGTCACATTGTGGTGCTGGCGCTCATTGGGTTGATCTTCTCGTTCGGCTCGTATGTGCTCGCCCCGCTGCCGCTCGCGATGGCCGTGGCGATCATGTTTCTCGAGCTGATGGTGGCGTTCTTGCAGGCGTTCATTTTTACGCTGCTGTCGAGTGTGTTCATTGGGTTGGTGCGCGAGTCGCATCACTAGGATGCGGTGCAGGACGCGGGCACTCCACGCCGGAGCGCTCGTGCGGTAGCCGAACCTCTTGTTCGGTGATGTCCGTTGAGGCTCGTGCGTGTGGCGAGCATCGGTGACGGATGGCGGTGCAGGACTGGGGCAACTCATTCGCAGGCGAGACTGCAGGACCACGGTTTTCAGGAGTTTTTCAATGACGATGTATCCGCTGTTCCAGGCCGCCGCAGAAGTGGCCGGCTACAACAAGAGCTACATGGGTGCGTGGGCGCAGATGGGCGCCGGCATCGGTGCCGGTCTCGCGATCATCGGCACCGGAATCGGCATCGGCCGCGTCGGTGGCCAGGCCGTTGAGGGCATGGCTCGTCAGCCCGAGATCGCCGGCAAGATCCAGACCGCCGCGCTGATCTTTGCCGCGTTCATCGAAGGCGCCGCGCTGTTCGCCGTCGTTGTCGCGTTCCAGATCCAGGGTAAGTTCTAAGCAGCAGTCGGTTGTTTCGCTCGCGGCCGCTCCTTCATATGAAGGGGCGGCCCCGAGCACCCCAACTTTTCATATTCGGATATCCTATGCGTTCCCTGCTCTCGCGCGTCGTTGCTCTGTCGCTGATCGCTACTCCCCTCCTGGCGCAGGAAGGCGAGGCGGCTGGCGGCTCCGTGAACCTGCTCTCGCCCAGCACCGGGCTGATGGCATGGACGCTGATCATTTTTGCGATTGTCTTTGTGGTGCTCGCCAAGTTCGCCTTCGGCCCGATCACGGCCGCGGTGCGTGACCGCGAAGCCGCGCTCGAAGCCGCCATTGCGTCGGCCAAGGCTGACCAGGAAGCGGCGGCTGCGCTGCTCGCGCAGCACAAGGCGCTGATTGAAGCGGCCAAGGGCGAGGCGCAGAAGTTCATCTCCGAGGGGCGCGCGACGGCTGAGTCGATGCGCGCTGAGCTGCTCGAGAGCACCAAGAAGCAGCAGGACGAGATGCTAGCGCGCGCGCGGCGCGACATCGACGCCGAGAAGGGCAAGGCGATTGACGAGATCCGCCGCGAGGCGATTGATCTGGCGCTGGCCGGCGCGAGCAAGGTGATCGAGAAGAATCTCGACGACGCGCAGAACCGGAAGCTCGTGGAGAGCTACCTCGCCTCGATTGGCACGCGATAAATGAACAACGAGTCGATCGCTAAGAACTACGCCGAAGCGTTGCTCGAGTTGGCCACCAAGGCCAACGCGCGCACCGAGTGGGCGGCGCTGATCAATGGCGTGGCCGGCGCGGTGGGGCAGGACGTGACGCTCCAGCGGTATCTGGCCGCTCCGCAGGTCACAGAAGCGCACAAGATTGCGATGCTCGGCAAGGCACTCGGCGAGAAGGCGCCGAGCACTTTTGTGAAGTTTTTGCAGAAGCTCGTGACGAACCGTCGTCAGACGCTGATTCCTGAGATTGCCGTGGCGTATGGTGATTTGCTGGATTCGGCCGAAGGGCGGTTGCATGCGCGCGTGACCGTGGCGCGTGAGACGTCGGAGGCCGATGTGCAGGCTATTGCAGCGTCGCTGAGCACGGCGATTGGGAAGGTTGTGGTGCCGCATGTGGCGGTGGACAGCCGGATCCTGGGCGGCGTGATTGTGAAGTTCGGCGACACCGTCATGGACGGGTCGGTGCGCCGTCGTTTGGAGCGGTTGAAGGCGCGGATGGTGAGCCGGTAAGCACCGGTTCGCCGCACCGCGGGGTGGGCGGTCGCGGTAGTGACCCACAGGAGCAGGCCCTGACGCCTTATTTTTTGGTGCTCCGTATCGCAGATTATCCCGATGGCCGATTCAGTCGACCGTCGGGCTTTTTTTACCCAGGGGTTCCGAAAGGTCCTGGGGAAAGCGGTGGACGTCGTATCGGCCAAAATCGGCGGTGGGATTCACATTCGGCCACCGGGGGCGTTGCCTGAGGCCGCGTTTTTGGCCGCCTGTACGCGGTGCGGGGCGTGTGAGCCGGCGTGTCCGGTACATGCAATCCGTGCGTTGCCGACAAGCGCCGGGTTAGCGGCTGGTACGCCCGCGTTGCAGGTGGCGAGTCAGGCGTGCGTGATGTGTACGGATATGCCCTGCGCGGTGGTGTGTCCCACGGCAGCGCTTGAGGTGCCGTTGGATATGTGGCGCAGCGTGAAGATGTCGTTGATTAGCATCGATACCGAGCTGTGTATTGCCCACCGCGATGTGGAGTGCGGGGTGTGCGTACGTGTCTGCCCTGTGGGAGAGGATGCGTTGCGTCTTGATGCGAAGGGGCGCCCTGTCGTGGGCGCTGCGTGTACGGGATGCGGAATCTGTATTAATGGCTGCGTCACGAGCCCAAGTTCAATTACGGCACGACCATTGGAGAGTATGCGATGAGTGGAAAGACACCGGTGCAAGTCGTGCAGAAGCCCTGGGGGCACGAAACGATCTGGGCGCACACGGAGCATTACGTGGGAAAGGTGCTGCATATCAAGGCAGGGGAATCTCTCTCGTTGCAGTACCATAATGTGAAGGACGAAGTGATCCACGTCCTGAAAGGGGAGATGATTTACCGCGTGGCCGATGCCGCAGGATCACCGCTGCGTGAAGTGCGGCTCACCGAAGGGGAGAGCTACCGCAACGAGCCCGGGCATGTGCATCAGATGCAGGCCGTAACCGACTGTGATTTGCTCGAGGCGAGCACGCCGCACTTGGACGATGTGGTGCGCCTGACCGACAAGTACGGCCGCGAAGGCACGAGCGCGCCATGAAGGTGATCATCCCGTTGGCAGGCAAGGGAACGCGGCTCCGCCCACACACGCACACCGTGCCAAAGCCCATGCTGCGCGTCGCCGGCAAGCCGGTGATGGATTACGTGCTCGACGACGTGCGGAAGCTCGGCGATGTGAGCGAGGTGGTGTACATCACCGGGCACCTCAAGGAGACGGTCGAGGCGCACGCACGCACGGTCTACGCGGATCTTCCTGCGACATTCATTGAACAGAAGGTGCAGGACGGCACCGCGGGAGCGGTTGAGCTCGCGAAGTCACGTGTAAAGGGCGAACCGGTGCTAATCATTTTTGTCGACACGATTTTCGATGCTGACTTGTCGATTATTCCCACCAGCACGGACGACGGAATTATCTGGACCAAAGAGGTCGAGGACTACCAGCGCTTTGGCGTGGTGGTGACGGACGCTGCTGGCCATATGACGCAGATTGTCGAAAAGCCAAAGACGCCGATCAGCAAGCGGGCGAATATTGGGCTCTACTACATCAGAAATTCGGCGCTTCTCTTTGAAGGAATCGCGCACACGCTGTCGCAGCCGGCAAACAATGGCGAGTTCTATCTGACGGACGCCTTCCAGTACATGATCGACCACGGCGCCAAGTTGCAGGTAGTTGACGTCGCGGGATGGTACGACGCCGGGAAGCTCGACACCTTGCTCGATACGAATCGCGTGATGCTCGAAAAGGGACGTGCGCGTCGTCCGGCGGATGTGCAGGGGGCGACGATCATTGAGCCTGTGTATATCGAGGACGGGTGCACGCTCACCGGTTCGACGATCGGGCCGAACGTGAGCATCAGCGCGGGAAGCACCGTCACCGGAACCACGGTGCGTGACGCCGTGATCGGCGCGAAGTCGCGCCTGATTGACTGTGTGTTGCATGATTCTCTGATTGGTGATGCTGTGCTGTTGGAGCGGGTTCATGGGTCTACGACGGTCGGCGATAACTCCGAGGTCCGAGGCGAACAATGAGCGATCTGAGTCGGCGGGACATGTTGAAGGGGGCGGCGCTTGCAGGGGCAGGATTGGCCGCGAGCGGAGCATTTACGCGTGGAATCGCCGAGGATATTTCGGCGATCGCACATCCAGATCAGCAGCCTGCGGCTCCCAAGGCGCGCAAAACAATGAAGGGCGTTCCTTTCGAGCGCATGGCGAATGTGCGCGTTGGGATCGTCGGCACGGGGCTTCGTGGACGCTCGGTGCTCAACGAACTGCTGGGCATTGACGGGGTGACGATTGTCGCGATCTGCGATACCGTGCCTGATAAGTTGGCCCGCGCGACCAAGATGATTACCGACAAGGGGCATGCCGCGCCGGCGACATACACCGGCGGCGATCATGCCTTTGAGCAGCTGGTGGCACGCACCGATTTGGACATCGTGTACACCGCGACCCCGTGGGAGTACCACGTGCCGGTGATGCTCGCGGCGCTTGCGCACGGGCACCATACGGCAAGCGAGTGTCCCTTTGGCACGACGCTCAGAGATCTGTGGGCGTTGGTCGACGCGAGTGAGAAGGCGCGCAAGCATTGCCTGCATCTCGAGAACTGCAACTATGGCTACAATGAGATGATGGTGAACCGGATGGTGCATGAAGGGGTGTTCGGCGAAGTGTTGCACGCCGAGGCCGCGTATCTGCACGATCTGCGCGGGATTTTGAATGAAGGGCGGGACGAGGGGCTGTGGCGCCGTGCGTGGCACACGCGGGCGAACGCGAACTTGTATCCCACGCACGGGCTTGGGCCGGTGAGCTGGTACTTGGACATCCACAGCGGTGATCGCTACGACTATATGGTGAGCGTCAGCGGGCCGGAGCGCGGGTTGTCGATGTTCCGCGAAGAGACCGTCAAGGACAAGACGGATCCGAAGTGGAAGGAGCAATACATCACGGGCGACATGAATACGTCGATCCTCAAGACCGTGAAGGGGAAGACCGTGATGCTACAGCACGACGTGAGTAATGCGCGCCCGTACACGCGCCACAATCGCGTGTTGGGGACCAAGGGAACGTTCGAGGATTATCCCGCGCGGATTTATGTCGAAGGGAAGTCGCCAAAGGAGCAGTTCTATCCGATCGACGACTGGAAGAAAGATTTCGAGCATCCGCTCTGGACGCGCGTGGGCGACAAGGCGCGGAGCGGTGGTCATGGTGGCATGGACTATGTGATGGCTTTCCGGTTGATCGAGTGCATGCACGAGGGGCTCGTGCCAGACTCTGACGTGTACGATTCGGCAACTTGGAGTGCGCCCTTCCCGCTGTCGCAGATGAGCGTGGCCAAGAGCGGCCAGCCCATGAAGTTTCCTGACTTCACCCGTGGCGAATGGAGCAAGAAACACTCGTGACCTTTCCTTTGATGCAGGCAGCAACTGCTGCGGTGGCGACCGCGTTCCACTTCGCCACGATCGACTGGGTGATCATCGGTACGTCGATCGTCGTGAGCTTCATTCCTGCGCTGTTCTTTTGGCGCCGCGCGAGCGAGAGCACCAGTGAGTTCTTCACCTCGGGGCGCGCGGCGCCCTGGTGGCTCGTCGGTATTTCGATGGTGGCGACCACCTTCAGCACCGATACGCCGAACCTCGTCACCAACATGGTGCGACAAAGTGGCGTGGCGGAGAACTGGCTCTGGTGGAGCTTCCTGCTCACCGGCATGATGACGGTGTTTTTCTACGCGCGGCTCTGGCGCCGCTCGGGAGTGCTCACGGATCTGGAGTTCTACGAGATCCGGTACTCGGGGAAGGCCTCGCGCATCCTGCGCGGCTTTCGCGCGGTGTATCTGGGGCTCTTCTTCAACTGCGTAATTATGGCCACGGTGAACCTCGCCGCCGCGAAGATTGGCAACGTGGTGTTGGGGTGGCCGATGGAGCGCACGCTGCTCGTGTGCGCGGTGATGACAATTTTCTTTGCCTCGGTCTCCGGACTGTGGGGCGTGCTTGTCACCGATACGATCCAGTTCGGCATCACCATGACCGGCACCTTTGCCGTGGCGTACTACGCGCTGCAGCAGCCCGAAGTTGGTGGACTCGCGGGACTCTTTGCGAAGGTGCCAGCGAGCAAGCTGGCCATGCTTCCCGATTTTGGGAACTGGAGTGTTGCGGCCACCGTGTTCATTATTCCGCTCACCATTCAATGGTGGAGCGTCTGGTACCCAGGGGCTGAGCCCGGCGGTGGTTCGTACATCGCGCAGCGCATGCTCGCGTCCAAGACGGAAAAGGACGCGGTGATCGGCACGCTGCTGTTCAACGTGATGCATTATGCGTTGCGTCCGTGGCCATGGATTATTGTCGCGTTGGCCTCGACGATCATCTATCCGCAGCTCAGCGATATTGCTACGACCTTCCCGCACCTCGACCCCAAGCTCATTGGCGACGACATCGCGTATCCGGCGATGATGCGGTTCCTCCCTGCGGGCTTCCTCGGCCTGGTAGTCGCTGGGACATTGGCGGCGTATCGGTCGACGATCGAAACGCATCTCAACTGGGGGACGTCGTACCTCGTGCACGACTTCTACCGCCGCTTCCTGCGTCCGGGGCTCACCGAGAAGCACTATGTGCTCGTGGGCCGTCTTGTCACGGCGGCGCTGATGGTGTGCGCCGCGCTCATGACCTACGCGCTCGGAACGGCCAAGGAAGCCTTTGACCTGATCCTCTCGATCGGCGCAGGCACGGGCTTGCTCTACCTGCTGCGCTGGTTCTGGTGGCGCGTGAGTGCCTGGAGCGAGATCTCGGCGATGGCGTCGTCGTTTGTCGTGGCGCTTGGATTTTTCATTGCGCGCAAGAACGGTTTGGTCGTGGCCGAGCATGTCTCACTGCTCGTGACCGTAGGCGTCACGACGGTGGTGTGGTTTGTGACCACACTTGTTGCGGCACCGGCCGATGAAGAGACGCTCCTCAAGTTCTTCACGCTAGTCCGTCCGGGCGGCCCGGGCTGGGGCCCGATCCGTGCGAAGTCCTCGGTGCAGCCGGCGGCCAACGCACTCCCGCAGGCCATGTTGGGCTGGGTGCTCGGCTGCTCGTTCGTCTACTCGGCGCTCTTTGGCACCGGAAGTTACCTGTACGGACGGATGCCGCAGTTCTATGCCTGCCTCGCCGTCTTTGTCATCAGTGGCTTCTTTATGCAGCGCGTGCTGTCGGGCTTCTGGGCGCAGAGCGAAGGATGACCACGGGAGGGCCCGCGGCTCAGGCAGTCATCCTGGCTCGCGGGCTTGGCACGCGGATGCGGCGTGCGAGCGGTGATCACGCCGCACACAGTCTCGATGCGGCGCAGGACGCCGCCGCATCGAGTGGGGCGAAGGGGATGATGCCCTTCGCTCGTCCGTTTCTGGACTATTCGCTTTCGATGTTGGCCGATGCCGGGATCCGCGAGGCGGTGCTCGTGATCGGGCCGGAGCATCAGGAGATGCGACGCTACTTCGAGGATACAGCGGATGGGCGTCGGGTGACGCTTCGGTTTGCCGTTCAGGCCGAACCGCGCGGAACAGCAGATGCTGTGCTGGCAGCGCAAGACGCCGTTCGTGATGCACCATTTCTCGTGCTGAACTCCGATAATCTGTATCCCGCGCGGGCGTGCAGTGCAGCCTCAGCCATTGGGGGATGCGGACTCGTGGCGTTCGAGGCAGAGGCGCTGGTGGCGCTTGGCGGAATCGAGGTGGAGCGCGTGCTGAAGTTCGCGCTTGTGGATGTGGATGACACAGGCATGCTGCGAACGATACGTGAAAAGCCGTCGGCTGACGATCCGCTCGCGCTTCGCGCAGAGCGTTGGGTGTCGATGAATCTCTGGTCGTTCACGCCGGTGATCTTTGACGCTTGTGCTCGGGTACGGCCCTCGCCGCGCGGCGAGTTGGAGCTACAGGATGCTGTGATGACGGCGATTCGGGAGCTCGGGGAACCTTTCCGCGTGGTGCAGACGCGTGCGGGTGTGCTCGATTTGTCGAGCCGCGCTGACGTGGACTATGTAGGGCGCCAGTTGGCGGCGATGGATCCGCGTCCATGAGAAAGCACTACCTCATTCCTGGGCGCGTCGAGCTGGTGGGCAAGCATGTGGACTATGCTGGTGGCCGCTCGATGACCTGTGCGGTGGATCTCACGATTGAAGTACGTGCGACGTCGATGCCAGAGCCCGTGGTTCGCGTGCGTGACTCCCAGCGCCGCGGCCTTGTGGTAGTGCCGCTCAGTGCGGCTGCTACGCGTCACGGTGCGATGTGGAGCACCTATGTGGCCGCAGTGGCGCGGCGATTTGCCCGTGATTTTCCGGACGCCCGTGTGGGCGTTGATATCCAGTTGACGAGTGGACTCCCCGCGTCGGCTGGGCTGAGTAGCTCGAGCGCGCTCGTAGTGGCGATTGCTACCGCGTTGGCGGATGCGAACAATATGCAGGACGATACGCGCTGGCAGGAGGTAATCCCGAGTGACATTGCGCGCGCGGAGTACTTTGCGGCGATGGAAACTGGGGCGCCGTTTGGGGGCTTTGCCGGGGATTCGGGGGTTGGGGTGCGCGGTGGTGCGCAGGATCATGTGGCAATCGTGTGTGCGGCGGCTGGGCACTGCGGTGTGTTTTCCTATCTGCCCGCGGCACTTGAGCGGCGTGTGCCGTGGCCGTCGGATCATGTGCTTGCGATTGGTGTGAGCGGCGTGCGTGCCACCAAGACGGGCAACGCGCGCGGAGCATACAACCGCGCGTCGGACGCCATGCGCGCATTGGTGCGCGCGTGGAACGCGAAGAGCGGTCGATCCGATGCAACGCTTGCCGACGCGCTTGCGAGCGGTGCTAGCGCTGCTGCGGAGATTGCAGTCCTCGCGGAGCGCGGCGCCGAAGGAATCGCTGGCGTTTATCTTGTGCCCCGATTGGCACAGTATCGCGCTGAGGTTGAGGAGATTGTCCCGGGGGCTGCGGACGCACTCGTGGCGAGGGAGCTCGAGCAGTTTGGGGCGATTGTGGATCGCTCGCAGCGCTTGGCGGAGGATGCGTTGAGGAATCAGGTACCGGAAACGATTGCGCTGCAGCGGATGGCCCGCGAGCAGGGCGCGATTGCGGCCTCGGCGTTTGGCGCCGGCTTTGGTGGCGCGGTGTGGGCGATGATTCCTCGCGATGAGGCCGCCGAGTTTGTGGTGTCGTGGCGTGACGGGTATGTAGCGGCCTTTCCTGAGCACGCGGCATTCGCGAACGTCGTACTGACCGAGCCCGCTGGACCCGCGCGGGAAGCGCATGAGGGCCAAGACGGGCGCGAGGCGCGCGGGGCGCGCGGGGCGCGCGGGGCATGACGCCGGCGGACGATGCGCGTCCGCCTCTTCCGCGGAATGTGAAGGCGTTGGCGGCGGTGAGTTTCCTCACCGACGTCTCCAGTGAAATGATCTATCCATTGCTGCCCGTATTTGTGACGACCGTGCTTGGTGCCGGCGCGGGGGCTGTGGGGACCATTGAAGGGATCGCGGAGAGCACGGCGTCATTGCTCAAACTTGCGAGTGGGTGGTGGAGCGACCGCGTACGGCGAAAGCCGTTGGTGTTGTTCGGCTACGGGCTGGCTGCGGTTGCGCGGCCGCTCATGGCGATGGCTGGAAGCGCGGGGCAGGTGCTGGCCGTGCGGATGGCGGATCGTGTGGGGAAGGGGGTGCGCAGCTCGCCGCGTGACGCGCTGATTGCCGATGTGGTGGAGCCCTCGCAGCGTGGGCGGGCGTTTGGGGTGCATCGCGCGGCGGACAACGCCGGCGCCGTGCTGGGGCCGTTGATTGCGTGGGCGTTGCTGCAGCCGATGGCGATGCCGGTGCGGTCCGTGATGTGGTGGGCGGCGGTGCCGGGCGCGCTCGCGGTGGTGGTGATTGCGGTATGGGTGCGGGAGGGAGCGCGGAGCGCCGCTCGGGTTTCGGTGCCGCCGATCAGCGCGGGTGCCAAGCCGATGCTGGCTCCGCCTGCGACGATCAACGTGGAGTATTGGCGGTACCTGGCGGTGCTGTTGTTGTTCACACTCGGGAACTCGTCGGATGCGTTTTTGTTGTTGCGCGCCACGCAGCTTGGCGTGCCGGTGGCATTGATTCCGGTGTTGTGGGCGTGCCTGAGTGTGGTGAAGTCCGCGTCGAGCATTCCGGGGGGAACGCTCAGCGATCGTGTGGGGCGCAAGCCGCTGATTGTGGGCGGGTGGATTGTATACAGTATTGTATACATTTTATTGGCCAAGGCGAACGCCGCCTGGCAGCTCTGGGTGCTGTTTGCGGTGTACGGGGTGTACTTCGGACTCACCGAAGGCGTGGAGAAGGCGATGGTCGCTGATCTCGTGCCAGCGGAGCGTCGTGGCGCGGCCTACGGGTGGTATAATTTCACCGTGGGGCTGGGGGCGCTGCCAGCGTCGGTGCTGTTCGGTGTGGTGTGGGAGCGGTGGGGTGCGGCAGCCGCGTTCCAAATGGGCGCCGTGATCGCCGCCCTGGCTGCCGTGGCGATGCTCCTCGTGGTGCGCGAGCCTCACTTCGATCCTACCGTCCGTCTTTCGTCCAGATCGCGATAAGGCCGCACCACTTGTTGTTCCCCGTGCCGCCGAACTTCAACGGGATGCTCGATGGCCCGCCGAATACCTCAATCCCATGCACGTCGCTCGGCGCGGGAAGGAGCTTGAGGTCGATGTGCGGTTGTCCGTCGTCGCCCACGAGGCTCTGCATTGAGACACCGTCGACCATGATGTTGTAGGGGCAGGGGGCCATCGGTCCCATCAGTGACGGAAGCCGACCGCGGGACGATTGCGCGACCACCACGCCCATGCGTTCCGCCACGGTGACGGCAGGCACAGTGGTGAGCATTTGCCAGGTGCTCACGGGGTTTCGCTTGGCGATATCGGCGGCGGTGATGCTTGCACTCGCCTCATGCCGGAGGCGACGCGTTTCGAACTCGTCGAGTCGTCCCGAGACGCGACGGCTCCCCATGATCCGCACGGTGTCGAGTTGCGGGGGGAGGTTCACGGCGAGGTGAATCGGCACCGTGTTGCGCCCAGGGCGTGCGAGGAGGGCGAGTTCGCCCGCGAGGAAGCCCACGCGTCGCGTGCGGACCGTGACGAGCCCTGGAGGGACGTTGGCGATCAGCGCGAGTCCTTTGTCGGAGGTGCGGATCCGCTTGCTGAAAGTGCCGCTGGTGACGTCGAGGACCACGTCACCCAGTGGGGCGCCGCCGGGGGCGGTGACGACCAGCTCCAGGAGCGCGGGGAGGGCGTCGGGGGAGTCGAGGCGGGCGGTGCGCAGTTCGATGTCGGCGGCGCGCACCGATTCGCTGTCGGCAATCACAAAGGTCTGTGCGCCGCGGAGACTGTCTGATTCGCTCCGCAGGGTGATCCGCTCGCGCCGCGGAACGCCGCAGAGGCGGTACTGGCCGACATCGCCGGTGCGGATGGCGACACCGTCGGCGGCGGTGGTGAGCAGGCCACCGCCGAGATTGCGCGTGTCGAGCCAGCTCGCGCTGACGGCAACGTCGGGGCGGCCCAAGCCGAGTGAGTCGCGCACGAAGCCGACGAGCATGGCGTTCGCGGCGGTGTCGTCGTCGCCGGTGCAGGCCGCGTGCATGATATCGCGGAGGCTCGGGAGCGGCAGCGTGTCAGTTCGCGCACCGGAGCGGGCGCGCGCGCGGGCCGCAGTGCCGACGGCGAGGTCGCGTGTCGAGGGCGGGACTAGGGCGAGGACCATGGTCGGGGTTTGGGCGAGTGCCCGATAGGTGCCCGGGAGAACTTGTGGGATGACCACGGTACCGGCGCTGTCGGCGTGTGCCTCGTAGTCGGTGCCCTCAAGGATGACGGTGGCGTCGCGCGCCGGGTGCTGCGGGTCGCGGCTTGCGACGGTCACGCGCATCTCTGGGAGAACGCCGCGAAAGAGTTGCGTGCCGTCGCGGGTGATGGACACGACTTCGCCGCCCGCAATGCGGAGTGCGCGCAAAACGGTGGCGGTCGAGGTCGTACGGAAGTTCCCCGCGCGTTGGTCGCGCAGTTGCGATCCCAGTTGTGGGAGGCGAAGGAACCAGCGGTTGACGATCCAGTTACCGCTCGTGAGATGGGTGAACTCGACATGTCCCCCCGGTCGGGCATCGTTGGCGGCCTTGGGGAGTCCGATGTAGCTGAAGTCGAGCGCGCGGAGTTCGGCGGTGGCGCGGTCGACCCAGAAGGTGCCGGCGATATCGTAGATATTGTCGCGTCGCGTGGTGGGCTCAAATCGTACGCCAATCAATGCCGCGCTGTCGGCGCTCGGGCGTTGCAGGCGCAGGCAGTGTCCGCTCGCGAAGACGTCGCTCAAGAGCACCTGTGCATCGGGTGCGTGGAAGACGGTGCTGTCGCCGCGGTCTACCAGGTAGCCGTTCACCGCGAGGCTTTCGGCGTCCCAGCTGCGGAAGACCGTTGTTGTCATGCTCTTGGTGCTCCGAACCGTCTGCTCCGCGACGCGGAGCTCAAGCGGGTCGGTGACGCGCGAATAGGTGATCCACTCGGCGACGAGCGGGGCGCCTGCGGCCGCAAGCCGAGAGGAGAGCAAGGCTTTGCTCGCTTCGTTCCAGACGGCATAGACCATCTGGCCGGAATCCGGGCGAAGGTGGCACTGATCGTTGGTGACGACGCTAATCGCGTCGAGTGCGACGGGGCGAGTGTTGAGGACGATGGTGATTGTCGCGGTACTTGACGGTGTCGCAAGGTCGAATGCAGCTACGAGGCTTGGACGAAAGCCAACGCGGAGCGCACGCGCGCTGTAGCGGCCGGGCCCCGGGGCGCTGAGGGAAAAGTCACCGCGGGCATTCGTGAGGGTGCGCTCGACCAAGGCGCCGGAGCTCGCCAGGAGCTCGATAATCACCCCTGGGGCTTTGGTGGCGCTGTCCGGCATGAGCACGGTACCACGGAGTTGCTGTGCACCCAGGAGGCTCGAGGACGCAGCAGCCACGCAGACGCCGCTGAAAAGCAGCGCCGCGAGCGTCCCGAGTCGAGCGATGCGCCAGTGGCCGATCATGCGTCGAAGCTATCGTCGCTACGGGGCTCCCGCTACTCGAACGGAGCGTCGTATGGCGTATCCAGTGGGGGTTGAGGAAGCGCCCGGCTGTCGCACGCGCGAGATTCGATGCATTTTCAGGGAGTTGAACTTCTGGCTTTAGCTACCGCCCGCTTCTCGTCACCCCTCAGACGATGATGTCACGCTCACTCGTTCTTGCCCTGTTCGGCGCACTCTCCATTGGGACACCGTCCGCGCCGTTGCACGCGCCGTTGCACGCGCCGTTGCACGCGCAGGGGGCGGCGACCGTTGCGGTCGGCAAGGTTCGCCCCGGGATTGAGGTGCTGCTGACCGACTCGATGCATCTCATCCGAGGGAAACGCGTTGGTCTCCTGACCAACCATTCCGGACGTGATCGCAAGGGGACGAGCACGATCGACCTGCTGTTCAAGGCGCCCGGGGTCAAGCTGACGGCGCTCTTTGGGCCTGAGCACGGATTGCGCGGCGTGGCGAAGGCCGGCGAGAAGGTGGCCTCCGCGACCGATTCGGCGACCGGCGTGCCGATCTATTCGTTGTTTGGCGATGTCGCGGTTCCGACGCCGGCGATGTTGAAGGACGTCGATGTCCTGTTGTATGACATTCAGGACGTAGGTGCGCGCGTCTACACCTTTGAGTGGACCCTTGCCGATATGGCGGCGGCCACCGGAAAGACCGTGATCGTGCTTGACCGTCCGAATCCGATTCGCGCGGATCGCGTCGAGGGAAATATCCTGGATCCGAAGTTGTCGTCGCTCGTGGGCCGACACCCGGTTGCACTGCGGTATGGACTCACCGTGGGTGAGTTGATGCGCTACATCGTCGGTTCTGGCTTCATCAAGGCGGACATCAAAGTCGTGCCGATGCAGGGCTACCGGCGCTCGATGTGGTTTGATGAAACAGGGATTCCGCGCGTGAACCCGTCGCCGAATCTTCGCACGCCAGAATCCGAGCTCCTGTACCCGGGCACGGTGTTCTTCGAGGGAACGAGTGTCACCGAAGGGCGAGGGACGGAAGATCCCTTTACGTTGATTGGCGCGTCCTGGATGTCCGATGCTGGTGCGATTGCTGCCGAGCTCAACGCAATGAAGATCCCCGGTGTGCGCTTTGATTCTACCTCGCGGACCATTGAGGCTGGATACAAGTTTGCGGGTCTGACTATTCCGATGCTCAAGGTACGCGTGACCGAGCGCAATGCGGTGAAGCCGGTGGAGATGGGGGTGCGGATGCTGCGCGCCATCTATGCGCGTCACCCGAAGGATTTCACCTGGCGCGCGTCGTCAATTGATCGCTTGGCAGGCACCGATCAACTGCGTGCGGCCGTGGAGCAGGGAACGGTAGACGCCCTCCTTACGAGCTGGAACGCCGAGGCTGCATCGTTCCGGACGAAGATTGCGCCGTATGTGATCTATCGCTGATTGAGCTACCTACAACCGAAACGCGGCGTCCCAGAACTCTGGGACGCCGCGTTTCGTCTATACCCTGTTAGCAGCAGCGACTGCCTGGCCGCGAATATTTCGCGTCCCACCGTTCCTTCTGGAACTCCGGCTCGCTGAGCGGTGTGATGGCGGGGTGATGCTCCCGCAGGTGCTGTACGTATCCGGCATAGTCCGGCGCGCCGACAATCGCGCGACACATCCGCACGATCGCCGGGAAGCTCGGCCAATGCAGCACGGTGGAGACAGTCACGGGCGCACCTTTTTCAAATGAATCACGCCGCCTTGGCTCGGCGCGGCGAGTAGGGGACTTCGGTGCTTCCGACGGGGATCGCGCCACTGAGCACACCGTACCACTTCATCATGGACGCGCCGAGGACCACGAGCACCGACACCATAAAGAACGCGGCGACGCCCGCATCGAGGCGGTCGTTGAAGATCATGCGCGCTGCGTCGGCCGCAGTCTTGGCACCGGCGGGGAGTGTTCC
>Ga0114969_10002070_pt1 | contig 16637 bp, 12 predicted proteins | sample M_130807_MF_Meta_FD_87316 | JGI IMG/M metagenome (GOLD analysis project Ga0114969, IMG submission 87316) | Freshwater microbial communities from Lake Montjoie, Canada to study carbon cycling - M_130807_MF_MetaG | ecosystem: Environmental > Aquatic > Freshwater > Lake | place: Lake Montjoie...
ACAATTTTTGCTTCAGGAATATTTGATAGTACAAATGAAGTAATAAATATTAATCCAATTTTTGAACCACATCATAATGTAATAACTAGTGAATCACAATCTCAAATTTTTGAAATGGTGATGGGTGATGTTAACGGTGATAAGACAACTGTACTTGAACGATCTGCTACCAAATTAAAAGATAACAGAATTCCACCTTTGGGTTTTAGCACGCTGCATTATGCTTATGATACTTGCTATATTTCTGGAGATGCCTTGAATGACCCTGATTTCAATAAAAACGGGCTAAACGAAGGAACAGGTAGGGATATAGTGCATTATCACATTCCATTGAATGGATTTACTGGCAACTTTAGTCTAACAACTTCTGTATATTATCAAACATTACCTCCTTCATTTGTAACAGAATTGTTTAATTTTAACTCAGCGGAGATTGACACCTTTAAAAGAATGTTTAATGATGCCGATAAATCACCGGTTCTTGTCGTGAAAGATACAATTCAAAACATAAACGTAAGTACGGGGATCAAAAATTATTATTCGGATTCAAAAGTTACAATATGGCCAAATCCAAGTAAGGATGGAAAAATTGTTGTTAGCGGATTCACCAAAGCAGTGAAATCAATTACTATTTATAACTTAAAAGGACAATTATTTAATCCTGAAGTAATGTTCTTTAATAAGAATCAAATTGAATTAACACTTCCAGAAAGACTAGGTGTTTATATTCTCAAAATAGAATCGGGGAATAATATTTACACCGAAAGAATAGTACGTTTATAAAATAAGAATCCAATTAATTACAAAAACAACAAAGATGAAAATACTAAAATTAAAAATTTTATTTGCGATACTACTTACTTTTTCAGGTATAAATATTTTTGCGCAAATTGGATTTACAAATGCAAATCAACGATTAGCAAATCCTAACTTTCATAGTGGATGTCCTGTAGCTGTTGTAGATTGGAATAAAGATGGGTTAGATGACATTGTTCGACTAGACCAAACCAATATGCTTTATGTGCAAATTCAAAAAACAGGAATGCAATTTCAAACATTGTCATTAGGTACATTTGGTCCGAATCCTCTTCCTAATTCACAATTTGGATGGGCAATGGCAGTAGCTGATATTGACAAAAATGGATATATGGATGTTGTTGCTGGTGGTGGTTCAGTAAATGGTGGAGTTAAAATTTTTATGACTAACTCATCAGGGACTGGCGGAACATTTTTATCAATTCCAAATACAAATTATTTTTTGCAAAACATAACTTTTGGCGATTTTAATAATGATGGTTGGATTGATTTGTTTTGTTGTGATGACAATGCACAAAGTCATTTGTATTTAAATGATGGTGCTGGAACATTGGTAGTTTCGACTCTTATAAATTTTGATGTAACTTCAAGCGACGATTCAGGAAATTATGGTAGTTCGTATATTGATTTTGATAACGATGGTGATTTAGATTTACACATAGCAAAATGTCGTCAAAATGTAAATGATACTACTGACGCTAGAAGAATTGATGTTCTATTTGTAAATAATGGCAATGGTACCTATAGTGAAGATGCAGCTACGTATAACTTAGATAATAAATGGCAAACTTGGACAGTTAGTTTTGGCGATATTGATAACGATGGCGACTTAGATTTAATTGCAACAAACCATGATCATGAAAGTCAGATTATGGAGAATGATGGAACTGGACATTTTACGGATATTACCGCACAAACTGGTTTTGACATTAGCGGCATTACCCCAATTGAAAGTGTTATGGAGGATTTTGATAACGACGGTTTCGTTGACATTTTAGTAACTGGAAGCGATGCACGTTTAATGCACAATAATAGCAATGGAACATTTTCAAGGGTTACATCTATTTTCGATAATAACTATATGGAATCTTTTGCTATTGGTGATTTGAATCATGATGGAACAATAGACATTTATAGTAGTTATGCATCAATCTACACAACTCCAAACAATTCTATCGATGATGTTATTTGGTTAGGACAGAAAAACAATAATCATTTTTTGACTTTAGATTTGAAAGGTACGACTTCCAACTCGGGAGCTATTGGCGCAAGAGCTACTATATATGGAGCATGGGGAGTTCAAATTCGTGAAGTAAAAGCTGGAGAATCGTATGGAACTAATAATACAGCAATGTTACATTTTGGACTTGGTTCTTCTTCACAGATAGATTCAATCGTTATCCGATGGCCATCAGGCTTAATTCAAACTATCGGAACAACATTTGCTGATCAATTCATGACAATAATTGAAAATGATTGTATTTCACCTGTAGCAACTATTACAACACCAAGTGGTCCGCTTGTAATTTGTACAGGACAAACAATGACTTTATCTGCTCCTAGCGGGTATAATTATTTATGGTCTGATGGATCAGCTGGACAAAATATTGTAGTAAGCGCAAAAGGTGAATATACAGTTACTATTAGTGCATTAGGAAACAATTGCATAGGAATATCGCCTTCAATTTTCGTAGATCAGTCTCCCGATCAAACTCCTTACATATTGGCACTTAGTGATACAGAATTTTGCAGCGGAGGTTTAGTACAATTAATTGGACCTGCAAATCAAATTGCATATTTATGGTCGAATGGTGATACTACTCAAGTAGCTAATGCAACACAAAATGGAACTTATACATTAACAATTCAAGGATATTGTCAACAATTTACCTCAAATACTATTCAATTAATTGTTCATACCGTTGCTACACCAATTGCTAACGATACTTCATTAATTGGTCCTGGAATAGCAACCTTAAATACCTCTGGGAATAATGTTTATTGGTATGATGTTCAAACGGGGGGCATTCCAATAGCAAATGGAAATACATTTGTTACACCATTACTAACTACTAATACCTCCTATTATTTACAAGATTCTATTTCTTACGGAGGAGTTAAAAGTTCTGCTGGTATTTTTAATCCTGGGTTAAACACTTATGCACAAAACACTACAAATGCATCTATGTTTTTTACTGCAAATAAAAATTGTACAATTGAAAGTGTAAAAATATTTACAGATACTCCGGGGCAAAGGAAAATTTATTTATCAAGTAATGGGTTAATTAATGACTCACTAACGATAAATATTAATAAAATTTTACCTGATTCTCAAATAATTGCATTAAACTTTAATCTTACGGCTGGGGAAAATTATACTTTATCAACTGACTCAACAGTAAATAAATTATTGATAGGCACAGGAGGAACTATTGGGCCACGTTTAAAGAGAAATAATAATGGAGTTAATTATCCTTATACTACAATTAATAATTCATTAACGATTAATAATAGTTCTAATGGCAATAACTATTATTATTACTTCTATGATTGGCAAGTTAAATTATTAAATTATGATTGTGAGAGTGTTAGAAGCACTGTTAATGTTCAAGTTCTTTCAGGTGTTGGGATAAATGAATTAGCTGAAAATGGCTTTGGGATCTATCCGAATCCAGCAAATGATAAAATAAATATCCAATTTCAAAATAACATTAATTCAACAATTAGGTTATTTGATCAAACTGGTAGATTAGTTATTTTACAAGAAAATAATAGTAAAGAATGTTCATTAAGTATTTCAAATTTAGCATTAGGTTTATATACACTTCAAATACAGAATGTGAATGGAATTTTTACTCGAAAAATAATAAAGGAATAATTGAATTTATTTCCACTCATAAAAAAACCTGAAGTAAATCTTCAGGTTTTTTTATGAGCTTTGTAAACTTACTTTTCAATTCAGATAGAAATATTTCTATTGAATCTTTATATCTTCTAATTCCAGTGAGTCAACAGGAATTGAATCTAAAGGGACAAAAACTTGCATTGCCGCTCCACTCAAATGAACAATTGGTTGTAAAGAATCAGCTTCTGCTTGTGATATTTTTTCGCGCTTCACCAACCTTCCAGAAACTAATTTAAAATAATTGGTCATAAACGGTTTCAGATTTCCACTTGTATCAAAACTATATTTAAAATATTTTGGATGTGGTATTAAGCTCGACAAATAAATAGATTCAGCAAGCGTTAAATCTTTAGGTAATTTATCAAAATAAAAACGAGAAGCTTCTCCAATACCATAAACGTTGGGTCCCCATTCAATAATATTAAGGTATACTTCGTACATTCTTTCTTTACTAACTAAGCGATTTTGTTCTATAAGCCAAACGATTAATGCTTCTTCTAATTTTCTTGAGATCGTTTTATTTCTACTCAGGTAAATATTTTTTACAAGTTGCATTGAAATGGTACTTCCTCCACGGGAAAATCTGCCTTGTTTAATATTTGTTGCGATCGATTCTCGAAATGATTCTTCAACGAAGCCCGCATGATTAAAAAAACTAGGGTCTTCGGAGGTAAGGACTGTATTTTTTAAATATTCAGATATTTGATCGTAAGGTGTAAACATTGGATTTTCCTGTCCAATTACAAAGCTGCGAATTGGTCGATCACCATCCATAGCTAGAAATGAAAACGGAGCGGTAATTTTATTAAAATTTTCGGTCCCATATTCAATAATTTTAAAATTCTTTTTCTTCAGTTCCGAATCAAAAGCGAGTTCTCTTGGCTTACTTAAAATCAAATCAAAATGTAAAGAATAATCTAATTCACCACTTGCTTTAAATCCTTTTAATGTGTGGAACATTCCTTGAGGAAGTGAATTAAATAAATCTTGTGCATTACTTACCCTAAAACCTTCATTAATAATAATTCTTGGCTCTGGCGTGCGGCTATAACTAAATCCAATATTTACAGGAATTTTATTTAATCTAAAAAGAGTGCTTGGGGCTATTTGAATACTATCATAAGCTACTATTGCATTTAGATGAAAATTTATATCAGACATTAAAACATTTTCAGGAGAAATACGCCAATGATTTACCAACAAATTTTTCATTGCAAAATCTCCGGTAATAGGAATCATATCATTGGAGTCGTCAGCAGAAAATTTTATTTTAGCTTCATCAAAACAAACTTTGAATCCATCAATCAAATCGATAAATGGAAGTGCGTTAGAAGTGCCTAGAGTGCGTTTTATTGTAAACTCATACTTGCCATTATCAGAATCAGCCATTCCTTTTACGAGCCATAAATTTACGCCTTCTAATGAGGATGTAATTACACTTGATTGAAACAATGACCCATCAAATAACAATTCAGGGATTTTAACCATTTCTACTTTATCAACATTTCTATAATTTACAGAAAACTGTCGGATAATAATTTTCTCATTAAATACATCATTCAGCTTGCTAAACAACATATCAAATCGATCATTGTAGCCATTAATATTTTCAACTTTTGTTGTATCAGAATTTTCTTGGCGCTTAAACAAAAAGGAATAATTGGTTTGCGCGCTATCGTTTTTTACTAAATTTATATTTGCGTCATCAACAACTATTTCACGAAATCCAACTTTCATTTGCAATAATTTCCCAATGCGAACACGAGCTTTCACACTTCTCAATGAAAATAAAGTATCCTTGCCATCAGGTGGAATTAAAAAAACATTTTTAAGGTATACATCACGAAATCCAAGAAAACCTGCATCACCAATTATTAAAGTTGCACCATAACGTTTCTTAACTTTTTCTTGAACCTTTTTAATTGCAAATTCCAATAATGGTTGACGCAATAAGATTAAGCTGGAGAAAAACAACAGTAACACACAAAGTATAATTAAGAATCGTTTGCTGAATTTCATTATTTATTTAGCCTAGTATCCATTTGTAAAAGGCTAAAAATAAACAAACAGGACTAAATAGTCCTGTTTGTTTAAAATCATTTATAAATTATTTCTAGCTCGTAGCAACTTTTACTAAATCGATCATTCCGTAACCTTGATCATTTAGTGCTCCTACTCCACAATCCCATATAAAACGATGAACATCAGGATGAGCATGTAAGGTAAACGGCAATAAATAACCCATCATAGTACTACCATCAGCAGAACGATAATAGCGTGCAAACTTCTTACCAGTTTCATTTAACTTTTGAACATACTCTTGATCTGGTTGAGCATCGAATTCAGCAAAATTATTTAGTTGCGCCTCAGTAAATCCAGCACGCTCCATACGATCAAGTGTTTGCTCATAAAGAATATCAGAAAATTCTTGTGAAGTAGGATCAATAGTAAGTTGACTTCTTTCAAGATCTTTTTTAGGATCAATCAAAATCATTGGACTGATACACAGATAACGCATTTTAGTTTGAAATTCTGGATCAGGTATAATCTCGTGGCTACGAGGCATAAGATTCATTTTACCTACTGCTAAGTAAGGCATTTCAAATATTTTAGAAATCAATTTTTCCATTAAATCTTCGTTTCTACTTGAAACAACCAAAGTAACTTTAGAGCTTAGAAAGCGCATAAAGCCATTTTGAATTTTTGAAGTTCCTTTAAGAGAGGAAAAGTTAAATACTGAACGATCACCGCCAAATGAGTCTAACAATACATAAAGACTTTCAGCCAATAAGGTTTGGTGATGAAGAGGAATCGTGTTCGCAGACATCTGATCCCTAAGAAATGAAATTTTAACGCGCATTTTGAAAATGTTTATTTTATTAGATTTATAAAGGCCTAATCGAAGTCTATGCCATCAAAAACTCATTTTAATATAAAAGTCCGATAATTAACTCAATTAAATATAATTAACTGAATTATAACTTATTAAAAGGCTATAAAGTAGCCTTTTAATAACAGAAAATTACTAACAATAGAAAAAAATAAAATAAATGTACACTAAAATCCAATAATGAGACGAATATTCCCAAATATGGAAGTCTATTTTTTCCCACTAGTTTTATAAAGAAAATCTTTTTCGTCTTTAGTCAAGCTATCAAAGCCTGATTTATTGATTTTATCTAGAATTCGATCAATAGATTCTTGGGTAGTTATTTTAATATCAAAATTGTTTCTATTATTTGAAACGACTCTCATTTTCACTATTCGCTTTCGCGACAATCTATTCACAAAACGTACAAGCCAACCTGTAATATCTCGACCGTTTTGTAATTGCTTTATCATTACAAAGCCAAACAAGGCCCCTCCTAAATGGGCTATTTCACCACCTGCATTCCCGTTAGGGATACTTATTGCATAAAACAATACCGAAACAATGGCAATGTACTTTAGCTTAACTTGTCCAAAGATGAATAACATTACTGTGTAATCAGGTAAAAGTGTAGCAACTGCAACTAAAACAGCAATTACACCAGCAGATGCGCCAAGTAACCGAGCACTATCTTCAATTGAGGCAAATGCTGGAAATAAGTTAAAAGCAATGATATAAAATACAGCTCCTGAAAGTCCACCTAAAATAAAAGTTGCCCAAAGCTTATCATTACCTAAATATTCGGTTAATAATTTACCTGTCCAATAAAAAATAAGCATATTAAAAAGAATATGCATTACACCTTCGTGAAGAAACATATAAGTAAACAAAGACCAAGGTTGATAAATAATTTGATGAAAACTTGAGGGTAAACTCAAATAGGAAACAATATGATCAAATAATTCCCCATTTAATTGAAAGAGAAAAAGAATTGCTTTACTAAACATAATTACCAAAAAGACAACTACATTAACAAGCATTAATTTATATAATGCAGTAGCGTTTCCAAATTGCAATTTTATATCATTAATAATTTTGCTCATCCTTATTCGAAATTACGATATCGCTTGTTAGTCCATGCCTTTATTAAAAAGAATCCGAATAACATTCCGCCAAGGTGCGCGAAATGAGCAACATTATCAGTAGGATTATTTTCAACACCCGAGTATAATTCGAACAGACCGTAAAACAATACAAACCATTTTGCTTTAACAGGAATTGCGAAATACAAATAGATGATAGTATTAGGAAACATCATTCCAAACGCAAGTAACACTCCGAAAACAGCACCTGATGCACCTACCGTTGGAATGTCCATTTTATTTTTCAAAATCAAATCGGCATATTCAGTTGCTTCACGTATTAACGTTGGATCTTTAGGTGATAATTGCCAATTATTAAAAAATAAATTTAATGATCCTAGTTGATCTGAATCAAGAAATCCTATATAATGTGTAATGAAAACTTTAAAATCGGCAGGATTTACATTACTTGTAAAATTATCAACTGCGGCTCTTACTTGTTCAACTTCATACCAAGTAAATAATGTGTGAATAATTGCTGCACCAATTCCTGTTACAAGATAATAAATTAAAAATCGTTTTGGTCCAAATGTATTTTCGAGTACATTTCCAAACATCCATAGGGCGAACATATTTGAAAAAACATGCATCAAACTACCATGCATAAATAAATGCGTTATATATTGATGAGGTCGAAAATAATCAGAACCTGGATAATGTAAACCTAAATAATCAGCTAAATCATAACCGAATTTATCCTTAATAACCGTAGTTGCAAGGAACATAATACCATTAATAATAAGCAAATTCTTAACTACTGGAGGAAGTATTTGAAATCTAGAAGGACGAAACTCTTGTGATGACATATTTTATTTTAAGGTTCTAGAATTAAGCTTTAAAGTAATTCAATAAATCACTAGATGTTAAATGAACCAATATAGGTTTGCCATTTACTCCATATATATAATTTTCACATTGCAATAAATCTAATGCGATTTTGCGTAATTCTTTAGAATGATAAGTTGTTACAACTTTTGAAGTCATACTTCGTGCCATTGATCGAGCAAGATTATCATCGACACTCATTTCAAGCCGAGTTCGATTATTTCTATATTGTTCAAGTAATTCTTGTAATACTTCCATTTCTTTTCCTGAATCAAGTCCGGATGGAGTACCATGAATTACAATTGTATTGTTTCCAAAATCAGTTAAATCAAAACCCAGTTTTCGCAACTCCTCATTTAATTCAGTTACCAATAAAACATCATCATAACTCAATTGTAAACGTAGTGGAAACAATTGTTGTTGTGTAATAACTGGTTTATTTAAAAGTGCGTGTAGATATCGATCATATAAAATTCGTTCATAAGCTCCAGGCAAATCAATTAATAATATCCCTTCATTAAATCCAATATTAAGAACACGAATTCCAGTTAAAACAAATCGATCATCAGGTAATTCTTCAACCTTCCTTAACAAACTCTTTTGGCTACCAATCGTTTCGTCCTTATAAAATGTTTGCTGTTCAGCATTATGGTGTAGCTTAAGCCATTGATCAGTTTGTTGAGGCTCAATATTCGACCAAGTTCTTTCACGCGAATTCACATTTGGATTATAGGGTGCTTCGGTTGCGAATGGATTGTAATTGGGATTAACCTTAATTGTTGGTTGAATTGGTATTGAACTTAACTTATCTAATGGTAAAACAAAAGCACGTTCTTGATCAAAATCTAATGAAGGAGCAATGCTAAATTTACCAAGAGCGCGTTTAACTGCAGCCCTTAATATTGCATAAACCGATTTTTCATCTTCAAATTTAATCTCAGTTTTCGTTGGATGAATATTTACATCAATTTTAGAAGGATCAATAAATATTTTTAACCAATAAGATGGATAAGAATCTTTAGTGATTAAAGAATCAAATGCGGAATTAACGGCATGGTGCAAATAACTATCTTTTATGAATCGGTTATTTACAAAGAAATATTGTTCGCCACGATTTTTTTTTGCAAACTCGGGTTTACCAATGAATCCTTCAATTTTAACTATTGTAGTATCTTCTTCAACAGGTACCAATCGTTCATTATAATTGTTTCCAAATATTGACGTAATGCGTTGTCGATAATTTCCTTCACGCAAATCAAAAACTTGTAAATCATTATGATGAAACGTAAAATGAATTGATGGATTCGACAAAGCTATTCGCGTAAACTATTCGATAATATGACGTGTTTCTACCGGATTAGATTTTAGAAAATTTCTTCGAGCAGGAACATTATAAAATAAATTTTTTATTGCCAAAGAAGTTCCTTCTGGTGTTGCTACAGGATCTTGCGATTTACAAACTGAAGCTTCAATTATAATTTTTGTTCCTATTTCAGATCCTACTAATCGAGATTTTAGTTCTATTTGAGCAATTGCTGCAACAGAGGCTAATGCTTCTCCTCTAAAACCCATGGTATGTAATGAAAAAAGATCTTCAGCTTTCCTTATTTTAGAAGTAGCATGACGCTCAAAACTTAATCGAGCATCTGTTTCGGACATCCCGCCTCCATTATCAATAACTTGAATAAGGGTTTTTCCAGCATCACGAATGATTAATTGGATTTTACTGCTGCCGGCATCCACAGCATTTTCCAAAACTTCCTTAACCGCAGAAGCAGGACGTTGAATTACTTCACCTGCAGCAATCTGATTTGCAACAGCATCGGACAAAAGACGAATAATATCAGCCATAATTTCTAACGCAAAGGTAATATTTATCATGAAGCGCCAATTATTTCAATAGCAATAATACGACCCGCAGGTCCTGGCAGAGGTGGTGGCCTTGGATATAGCAGTATATTCCAATAATATCCAAGTAATTAAATCAGAAGTAATAGCTACGTCAATTGGAAATAATATTTATAATTTAACAGCACAGGAAAACATGAAACAAGGTCCTTATTTAATTAGTATAGGTAGGGTAGGTGAAATGCCTATCGCAAAAAATATTAAAAACTAATTAAGTTGAGATGATTAGAAAGAAGAAAGAAAATATTATAAAAAGAGGTTATCAAAATAATTTTTACAACCTCTTTTTTATGAAGAAGGATATGCTACTCTAACGTGATAAATACTATTTAACATTTTCTTAAATATTTTTTTTATCACAGTAATATCTCGATAAGTAATATCACAATTTTCAAATTGATCATTTTCAATTTGATGATTTATGATTTTATCTACGAGATGATCAATTGACTCAGCATCGTGAGTTGGTAAACTTCTTGCTGCAGCTTCAACGGAATCAGCCATCATTAAAACAGCCGTTTCTTTAGAAAATGGTTTCGGACCTGGGTAACGGAAATCATCAATATCTGCAACTTCATCAGGAAAATTTTTAAGAAATGATTGATAAAAGTATTGAACTACGGTTGTCCCGTGATGTGTTCGAATAAAATCTATAATTATGTCTGGAAGTTTATGTTTCCTTGCACGCTCAATACCCCTAATTACATGGCTAATTATAATAGAAGCACTTTCATCGAATGATAATTCATCATGAGGATTCATCTGAGTACTCTGATTCTCGATAAAATACATCGGCATATCCATTTTACCCACATCATGATATAATGCCCCTACCCTAACCAACAGAGAGTTACCCCCTATTTTGTAAATAGCCGACTCAGCAAGATTTGCAACTTGTAAAGAATGTTGGAATGTTCCTGGAGTTTTTGTAGCAAGTTCACGTAATAACTCGCTATTAAAATCTGTAAGTTCCATCAATGTAAAATCAGATGTTACTGCGAATGTTTTTTCAATAAAGAAAATCAATGGATAACTTAATAAAGTAAGCAAACAATTTCCTAGCAACCAGCCAGCGTTTATATAATTCAATTTTTCAAATGACCCTTCCATCAACAACGACAATCCAATATACGAAACTAAATATGCAACAAATATTATTCCTGCAGCAATAAATAATTGAGAACGTTTTCGCATATTTACAATACTGAAAATAGCTACCATACCAGCAATTATTTGCATGTAAACAAAATCAAAACCACCGGGTGCGACAGTACCAAGAATTAAAATAGTTAATACATGTGTAAACAAAGCAGTTCGTGTATCGAAAAAGGCCCTAGTAACAAGAGGTAAAATACACAACGGCAACAACATCATATTCATTCTATTACTTGCTAATAATTGCGAGTAAACTATACAAGTAGTTACAATCAATAAAAACAATAATGTGATCTTTCTACTATCGAGTAAAATATCTTTTCGTAGCAACCAAATAAAAGTTAATAAAACACTAATAGCTATACAAACCAATAGCAAGTACCCAAGAAAAAGTGCCGGACGTAATTCCAAATTTACAGCCTCATAACTTCCAAATGCTATTTTCAAAGAATTAAGTTGATCGTATTCTCTTTGTCCAATTAATTTTCCTCGTTCAATAATTGTGGTTCCTTTTTTAACCATTCCTCTGGTTAAACTAATTACTTCTAAAAATTGCTGGCGATTACGTTCGGTTAAAGCAGCATCATAATTAATATTGGGCTTAATCGATTGTACAAGTGCGGCCAACATCATTCCATCACCCTGTAGATTTTTATTAATCAAAATACGTTCAATTTGAGCTGCAACTTGATTCATCTGAATATGTGAAGACAGCTCAGTAGGAACTGACTCATTCCCCTTTAATAGCAACACTTGTTGATTTTGATCTACCGAATAATTTCGTGGCAAATCAATTAATCCTTGATGATAAAATTTAGAAATAACTTCATCGCCAACCTCCAATGCTTTTTTGTTTTCTTCTTTATATAAAGCATGAAATTCTAATACGGCACGATTTTGAGTTAACGTATCTACTTTAAAAAATAATGGAGATTGATTTATAATTGCACTTTTTTCCTCCTCTAAAACCGCCTTTGATTTATATAATGGAAAATCAAATGGAGCCTTTAAATCATCATAATTCCAAATACTTCCTTGATCAATATCATACTTGAAACGTATTTGTTGAGGAAGAAAAACGGTAATGCCAATAATTGAAAGCGTAATTAAAACAATTCGATAATAGAGATCGTGTTTATTACTGATTTGTATAAATAATTTGCGAAGATTCATAGGTTGATTCAGCAACAAAAGTAATTAAACTGAGTTGTTAAACATTCATTTTTAAAATTGATACAATCAAATTACTAACTAAAAGAAAAAGGAAAGCAAACCTATAAGCCGGGTTCTGTGTTCATCAACTTTCATTGATAAATTCCTGTCATTTATCTGCGATAGCACTCACGTGATACCTGAAGCAGCCTACCCATCAGGACAACTTGTTTTGCAACAAGCTTCGGGCGAGCAGCCCTTTACCCTGACCTATTTGGCTTTTCAACCCACAAGGTTTACCCTCTTGCATGTTACCATAACAAGTCGTGAGCTCTTACCTCACATTTTCACCCTTACCCCACAAGGAGGCGGTTATTTTCTGCGGCCCTTTCTGTCAATCCATCGTTCCCAATGAACTGCCTTCCCGTTAGGAAGTGTGGTGCTCTATGTTGCCCGGACTTTCCTCCCTCCGTAAACGAAGAGCGACAGGACAGTTTGCTTTCACTACAAAGATAGAAATATGTGTTATACCAACTTCCTATACCTTTTAGTCCAATCTACTTGTCCTTTTTCACCAATACTTCTTAAAAAAATAGTTCCGTAGACTATGGCTATGCAACGATTTTTTTAAATCGTCTTGATTAAAAATTACATCGCATCTTTGGACTAAAACATATAGGTAACTGGTATTAGCTAGTGATCTCTATCCAATTTTTAAGAATCTGCTTACCGAAGGGAGTCATGATAGATTCTGGATGAAATTGTACCGAATAAATTGGTAACGAGGTATGCTTCATTGCCATTATGATGGATTGTTCATCACGTGCAAGCACTTTAAAAATTGTTGGCAACGTACTTTCATCTACCACCCAGCTATGATATCGACCCACCTCAAATGAATTTGGCACATCCTTAAAGAAAACATCAGTATTATTAGTAAGAATACATTTCCGTTGCAAACCGTGAACAACCTCCGATAATTGTAAAAGAGAACCCCCGAATGACTCCGCAATTGCTTGATGTCCTAAACAAACACCCAAAATGGGTTTAATAAAAGAATACCTCTTAATTAATGGGATTAAAATACCTGCATCTGATGGCATCCCTGGTCCTGGCGATAAAACAATCCGATCAAAATTATTAACATCTTCCAAAGAAATCTCGTCATTTCGATGAACACAGACCTCATCCTCGGTTAACATTTCGAGATAATGCACTAAATTCCACGTAAACGAATCATAATTATCCAACAATAAAATCCGTGACATCAGAATCTGCTATTTTTGCAAAGATAAATTAACATCTCAATAAAATCTAAATTTACACTTATGAAAACAATTATTCATACCACCAATGCCCCTGCTCCTATTGGTCCTTATTCGCAAGCCGTGAAAGTTGGTAACATTCTTTATGCTTCGGGTCAAATTGCAATCGATCCATCAACAGGAAATATAATTATGGATAGTATTCAAGCAGAAACACATCAAGTAATGAAAAATATTTTAGCATTATTGAAAGAAGCTGGAATGGAATATTCAAACATTGTTAAAACAAGCATCTTTTTAAAAGATATGAATCAATTTGCGGCTGTTAATGAGATCTATGGAAGTTATTTTACAGCTAATTTTCCTGCTCGTGAAACCGTACAAGTATCGCGACTACCAAAAGATGTAAATGTTGAAATTTCAGTTATTGCAATCCTTTAAAAAAAAAATTATTTTTAAATTGAGAAGGATGCGGAAAGGAATTAAAAATTACGAATTACGTAACAATTAAGATTTATAAAAAAATCCTTTAAATCCTTTAAGTCAAGTTAATCCTGTTTCCATTTTTTTAATCATGTCAATCCTTTAAAATCAATTTAACCCAGCTTGCCAAGAAGATTATTCATATTGGTACCTATTTTTAAAATCCTCTAAATCCTTTTAAATCAATTTAATCCTGTTCCATTTTTTTTAATCATGTCAATCCTTTAAAATCAATTTAACCCAGCTTGCCAAGAAGATTATTAATCTTGGCACCTATTTTAAAATTCTCTAAATCCTTTTAATCAATTTAATCCTGTTCATGTTTTCATCCTTACAAATTAAATTAATCCTACTTGCCAAGAAGATTATTTCTTCTTGGCACCAAGTTATTGAAAAATATTTTCCTTCTTAAAAATCAATCATCTTCCACCTTCTGAGGAATACAGGAGATGAAAGCCAAACTACTTATTCTCCGGAATCCTTTTCAACGTCTCTAAAAAATATCCCCAATATTTTTGAACGGAACTAATCTGAACTTTTTCATCGGGAGAATGTGCTCCTCGAATATTCGGACCAAAAGAAATCATTTCCATATCAGGATAATTTGTTCCAAGGATTCCACATTCTAAACCTGCATGACAAGCACTCACTAAAGCATCTTCCTTATAACGTTCTTTATAAAGATCACTCATAATTTTAACAATTGATGCATCCGGATTTGGTGTCCAACCTGGATAAGATCCTTTATAATCAACCTTCGCTCCTATTAATTCAAAAGTAGATTTTAAACTATTTGCCAAATCCATTTTTTCTGAATCAACCGAACTGCGTGTTAAACATTGAATGGAATATTCACCATCTTTCGCTAACACTCTTGCCAAATTATTTGAAGTTTGTACAAGATGTAAAATATCAGGACTCATACGATAAATTCCATTCGCACAAGCATAAATACATTTCATTAATTTAATTTGAAATCCCTTTTGCATTACACGCTTTGGATCATCAGTTTTTGAAACGCTAATTACTAAATTAGGATCAGTTGTTTTATACTCTGCTTTTAATTCTTCTTCAATAGTTTTAATATACGTTTCGAAAGCAGCTTGTTCCTTCTCTGGCAATGCTATTTCTGCAACCGATTCTCTTGGAATTGCATTACGCAAACTACCACCATCAATACTACTAATCTGTATTCCAAATTTTTCAAAAGCAGCTAATAAAACACGATTCATTATTTTATTCGCGTTACCTCTGCCTTTATAAATATCCATTCCTGAATGTCCACCAGTTAATCCAGTAACAGAAATTTTACATGCAATACAATTTGGAGGAAATGCCTCATGAGTATAACTTCCTGTTGCAGTAACATCAATACCACCAGCACAACCAATGGTTAATTCGTTATCATCTTCGGTATCGAGATTCAATAATATTTTTCCATCTAATAATCCACCTTTCAAATTCAAAGCACCTGTCATTCCAGTTTCTTCATCAATGGTAAACAACGCTTCAATTGCAGGATGCGGAATTGTAGTAGTTGACAAAATTGTCATGATAGAAGCTGCGCCAATCCCATTATCAGCACCCAATGTAGTTCCTTGCGCTTTCACCCAATCACCATCCACAATCATATCAATGCCTTGTGTATCAAAATCAAAATTTGTGTTACCATTTTTTTGATGAACCATATCCAGATGACTTTGCAAAACAATCGTTTTCTTACTCTCCATCCCTTTACTCGCAGGTTTCTTAATAATCACATTTCCAACTTCATCTTTGCTTGTCACTAAACCAAGACTATTACCAAACTTCATCATAAAATCTATGATACGTTCTTCTTTTTTCGATGGACGTGGAACTGCATTTAAATCAGCAAAATGATTCCACATTTCTTTTGGCTCTAAATCTCTAATGGAATTTGACATATTTTTTTGAATTTTGAATTTTAAATTATAGATTATAGATTACGCACAAACATAATCTTTTGAAGTTAAATTAATATGGTTTTGGGAATGATTTTAATTTAAAAGGGGGAAGTCCAATCCAGACCATGATTTGAATGAGGCTTTTTGTTGTTCATTGGCATCGTTAATGACTGCCATTTTTACTGCATCAAA
>Ga0114969_10002071_pt1 | contig 16636 bp, 15 predicted proteins | sample M_130807_MF_Meta_FD_87316 | JGI IMG/M metagenome (GOLD analysis project Ga0114969, IMG submission 87316) | Freshwater microbial communities from Lake Montjoie, Canada to study carbon cycling - M_130807_MF_MetaG | ecosystem: Environmental > Aquatic > Freshwater > Lake | place: Lake Montjoie...
AAAAATATCAAGAACATATTAAATCCCTGAACCAACAAAAGCTTCATCAATCGGGTATCATAACCGATTGTAAAACCTACCACAATCAAAACAAAAATGTAAACAATAGCAAGAGCAATCTTCAATCCTACTAAACTCGAAAAATGCTTGGTGAGTAAATGATTGTTTTGGGCAATGTTCTTGTTATTGAAATTGGTAATCCCAAAATCAAGGATGATGGTAAGAATAAAAGATAAGTTAAAAACAGCGTAGTAGATTCCATAGCTAGCAGCTCCAACAGCATTTTGAACGGCTGTATCAATCCCTAAAATATAGATGGGTTTAATCAGCAGATTCAAAAATAAAATCAAAGCTAAATTAGAAAGAAACTTTTTTTGCATTTTAAAAAATTAAGTAATTTTTAAGTCTGAACAACCTATTTTTTGTAAAAAAAATCAATTGTTCGGCATGAAAATAAAATTTTGTGTTTTGTGAACACCCACATTAAACTCAACCGCTTTTTTATCAATAACAACAACAGTTTTGTAATTCAACTCTTTGAACAACTGGAAACACTTATCACGATTTTCATTCTCCCACAGCTCAGCATATATAAAAGGCTTATTTTTCGCGATCAATTCTTTTGCACCATCCAAAACAAAAAACTCGAAATTTTCTACATCTATTTTTATGGCACTGATACGTGGAGATGCATCTGTTAATTCGACCATTTTATCGAGCATTTTCAATGACACCCTAAAACGTTCACCAACATTGTTTTCAGGAATGGAATCATGAATCACATGGCTCAAACCCTGCATTTTCACATTCGAAATAATGGGCATGACCATTTCAACTTCTCCTTCACTATTACCAAGGGCAATTTCAAATAATTTTACATTCTGAAGATTGAAATGTGCTACGATCCTCTTAAACGCATTGATATTGTTAGGCATAGGCTCAAAACTATACACCATTACACCTTTTATGGAGCGCGCCAAATGAACTGTCATGATACCGATATTAGCACCAATATCAAGAACAGCCGTATTTTCAGGGATCAATTTCAGAAAAGCAAAAAAATCCTTTTCGTTTTTATCACGTTTAAGCGTTTTGATCTTATACAATGAGAAAAAATACAAGTAATTTTTAAACCCTAATAAATTGTGTAATATGAATTTAATCGCGCTTTTCATTCGGATTGCAAAAGTATAATTTTTATGGGAATTTTAAGGAATAAATCATTATTTTCGCTCTTAATCACATGGAAATAGTCGTTAACACTCGTTTACTTTTAAAAGACAAGCTCGAAGGGATTGGTTGGTTCAGTTATGAAACACTCAAACGCATTACCAACGATCATCCTGAGCACCACTTTGTATTTCTATTTGACCGAGCTTATGATGAAGATTTTATATTTGCAGACAACATTACGCCTTTAATTCTTTCACCGCCTGCACGTCATCCTTTTTTATTTTATTGGTGGTTCGAGTTTTCTGTTGCTGATTTTTTAAATAAATTCAAGCCTGATCTGTTTCTTTCTCCAGATGGATACATGTCGCTAAAGTCTAATTGTAAGCAGCTTGCAGTCATCCACGACATCAGCTTCGAACATTATCCGAAAGACGTTTCGTGGCTAGTCAGAAAATATTACACTCATTTTTTTCCAAAATTTGCCCGCAAAGCAAATAGGATAGCAACTGTTTCAGAATTTTCAAAAAATGATATTGCAACGCATTATAAGATCGACGCTTCAAAAATTGATGTTGTCTACAATGGCTGTAATGAATCATACATGCCAGTGAATGAAGAGATAAAACTGAAAACAAAAAAAACATTTTCAAAAAATTGCGATTACTTTTTGTTTGTGGGCTCTTTGCATCCGAGAAAAAATATTTCCCGCTTATTCGAAGCTTTCGACAAATTCAAAGACACAGCGTCGAATGACATCAAACTTGTTATTGTGGGTGAAAAATACCGCTGGACAACTGAAATAAAAAAAACATACCTGAACATGAAATTCAAACAGGATGTTCTCTTCACCGGACGTTTATCTACCGATAACCTAAAAAATGTGTTGGGTTCGGCCATGGCAATGACATACGTTCCTTACTTTGAAGGATTCGGAATTCCAATCCTAGAAGCCATGAATTGCGATACGCCTGTAATCACCAGCAACCTCACCTCCATGCCTGAAGTAGCAAAAGAAGCTGCACTGCTGGTCGATCCTTTTTCAGTTGATTCCATATCAAGTGCGATGGTCCTTATTTATCAAGATAAAAATTTGAGAAACAACCTAATCGAAAAAGGCCGAAAACGAAAACTTGATTTCAGCTGGAATAAAACGGCAAACGAGCTTTGGAAAAGTATAGAGAAAACGATAAATGCTTAAAAAATATTTCGATAAAACTTCGATTGAAGCTGGTTGTGATGAAGCAGGTAGAGGCTGTCTAGCCGGACCTGTGTATGCCGCAGCCGTTATCTTACCAAAAAACTTCAAAAATAAATTACTTGATGATTCTAAAAAACTAACAGACAAACAACGTAAACTGTTGCGACCCATCATTGAAAAAGAAGCAATTGCATGGGCTGTCGGGATAGTCAGCGCTCAAGAAATTGATGAGATAAATATTCTTAACGCATCTTTTTTAGCCATGCACAGAGCTATCGACCAATTAAAAACCCAACCAGAAAGTTTACTGATTGATGGAAACCGTTTTAAGAAATACAAAAATATTCCACATACCTGTATCATTCAAGGGGATGGAAAATATTTAAGCATCGCAGCTGCATCTATTCTTGCAAAAACCTATCGCGATGATCATATGGATGCGCTGCATGAACAATTCCCACATTACAGTTGGATTCAAAACAAAGCATATGGAACAGTGAAACACCGTGATGCTATACTAAAATATGGCATTTGTGAGCATCACAGAGTTAGTTTCCGACTGCTTCCTGAACAATAAAATACCTCTATTTGTAGCTATTTGCTCGTAAGTTATTACTCAATATACTCAGAAAGGGCTCCCTTTTACTATTTTTTTGGCAGTTAATATTAAATGATCTGAAAAAAACAGTACTTTTATCGCTCAAAAATCCATACAAATGAAAAAAATAATTTTACTTGTCGTTTTCGCTCTATCACTTATTTCCAATGCAAAGTCTCAGGATGTTCTTGGATATATCAACAGTAATTATTCCGGTGTTACCGGCATAGACATTAATCCAGCTAACGTAGTTGATACGCGTTACAAAGTAGATATTAACCTTATTGGCATTAGTTTTTCAGCTTATAACAATTACCTAGGTATTCATCGCGATGTTTTTAAAATGAAAGATTCTTATGGGCATTTGTATGCTTTCGACAATCTTTTTCAAGATAAATACATCAGTGAAAGAGGAAATAAGATGAACAAATCGGTTTATTTCTCCAACCAAATATATACACCATCATTTCTAATTACCATCAACAAAAAAAATGCATTTGCAATCAAAACTAAGGTGCGTACTCTTTTAAATGTTGACGGAATAGAACCTGACTTAGCCAAACTGCTTTACAAAAGCGTTAATTACCCTACACTTTGGACGAAACTAAGCAATCAGAATCTTAGCATTCAAACAATGACATGGGCGGAATACGGTGCTTCATTCGGGCATGTTTTTAAGGACGAAGGGAAACACTTTTTTAAAGCGGGTGTAACTGTTAATTACCTTCAGGGGATACAATCCGCATATATGAATGTGAAAAATCTTGATTACAAATTTTCAAATGATACAACCCTTTCTTTATATCATACTGATGTAAGCTATGGTCACTCCACAAATTTTGAAGCAGACAAGAACAACATTAAATTCAAACAAATTGCGAACGCTTCTTTCGGATTAGATCTTGGATTTGTGTATGAATGGCGTCCTGACTTTGAAAAATACAAATATGACATGGACGGCAAAACAGGGCTGACAAGAAAAGACAAGAACAAGTATAAATTAAAGGTTGGAGTTTCAATTGTAGATATCGGGGCGATTAAATTCAAAAAAGGAGAATACAGCCACAATTTCACCGCAAATATTGATAATTGGAATCTTCATCAATTCGATACAGTAAAAACAATAGCTGATTTCGACAAAACACTTAAGTCTAATTTTGTAATGGAAGATGGTGACCAGTATTACAAAATGAATTTACCAATGGCAATCACTGCCCAAATCGATTACAACATCTATAAGGATCTTTATATCAACTTTACTCCATACTGGTCGCCTAGAATGAAAAATGATATGGAAAAAGTACACGACCTAACTACTTTCAGCTTAACACCGCGTTGGGACCACAAATGGTTTGGTGTCTTTTTACCATTTTCATATGACAACACCGGAAACTTTAAAGCGGGTGTTGCTTTGCGTATGGGACCGATTATTATTGGTACCAATAGTCTAGGCCCATGGGTTAATAAAGGAGACATCTACGGAGCGGATGCCTTTGTGTTGTTAAAAATACCAATCATGTATAACAGACCGCGTGATAAGGACAAAGACAAAGTTTCTGACAGAAAAGATAAGTGTAAGGATTTACCGGGAACTTGGGAATTAATGGGTTGTCCTGATAAAGATGGTGACAAAATTCAAGATAAAGATGATGCATGTCCAGATGAACCAGGATTGCCTAAATTTAATGGTTGTCCTGATAAAGATGGTGATGGTATCATTGACAAAAAAGATGCTTGTCCGGATGTTGCTGGATTACCTGAATTCAATGGTTGTCCTGATAAAGATGGTGACAAGATCATTGACAAAGATGATGATTGCCCAGATGTAGCTGGATTGCCTCAATTTAAAGGATGTCCAGATAGAGATGGCGATGGTGTCATGGATAAGATTGATAACTGCCCAGACAAACCAGGCCCTGCATCCAATAATGGTTGTCCTGAAGTAAAACTGAACTTAATAAATTCTTTAGGTAATAGTTTAAAATCGGCTACTCAAGCGAAAGATGGTAGCTTCACATTTGATAATCTTCCTGCCGACAATACTGTTATTTTTAAACTGGAAGGAGAAAATACCGAAGGAGTTGAAGAAGTGAAAGTGATTGTTAACGGTATTGCTAAAAAAGCGATCAGAGATACTAAAGATCATTATTTCAGATTTCCGGATGAAAACAAAGATTTTGCTGTTAAACTAAATAAAGAGGAAGCTGAAGTTTTGAAAAAAGCATTCAATAACTTAGAATTTGCAACAGCTAAAGATATTATCAAAGATGAATCATTTGCTTCATTGGATGAGTTGTTTGGCTTAATGACCAAAAAACCACTGTGGCGTCTAAAAATTTCTGGACACACCGACAACCAAGGTGACAAAGCAAAAAACATGAAACTATCTGAAAAACGTGCTAAAGCAGTACAAAACTATTTAGTAAGCAAAGGTATTTCAGCGGACCGATTTAAAGTGGAATGGTTCGGATCAACAAAACCAATTGCTGATAATAAAACAGAAATTGGTCGTCAAAAAAACAGACGTGTTGAAATGTTAATCATTGAATAATTAATAGTTTTAAAAAATAAAAATCCCTTTACAGCTGATACTGTAAAGGGATTTTTATTTACCTGAATGTGCACTTTAAAAAAAATTGAGCATTAAGATTATTGCTAACTTTATAAAATAAATTCATAATCCTAAAAATCTGATATACACAATGAAATTACATATCATAAATACAGGAAATTTTAAACTGGATGGAGGTGCTATGTTTGGTGTAGTACCAAAATCGCTATGGAATAAAACAAACCCTGCTGATGAAAACAACATGTGCAACTGGGCGATGCGCTGTTTACTTATTGAAGACAGCAACAGGTTGATATTAATTGACAACGGAATTGGTAAAAAACAAGACGCTAAATTTTTCAGCCATTATTTTTTAAATGGAAACGACACGCTAGAGAACTCCATAAAAGAAGCAGGATTCAGCAATGATGAGATTACAGATATGTTTTTAACACATTTACATTTTGATCACTGTGGCGGAAGCATCCAATACAATAAAGACAAAACAGGATTCGAAACTACTTTTAAAAATGCAACCTACTGGAGCAATGCAGAACATTGGGAATGGGCTACTAAACCTAATCCAAGAGAAAAAGCCAGTTTCATAAAAGAAAACATACTTCCAATTCAGGAAAGCGGACAATTAAAAATGATTGATGGTGAAAACACTAACCAACTTGGAGCAGGTATTTCATTGACATATATGCGAGGACATACAGATGCTATGATGCTACCTCAAATAAAATACAAAGGAAAAACAGTTGTGTTTATGGCTGACCTGCTTCCTTCAACAGGACATATTCCATTGCCGTATGTAATGGGCTATGATACGCGTCCTCTGCTTACCATGTCAGAAAAAGAAAAGTTTCTAAAGCGAGCAGCTGATGAGGAGTTTATTTTATTTCTTGAACACGATTCTGTAAATGAATGCTGTACCGTTCAACATACAGAAAAAGGTGTCCGATTAAAAGAAACATTTTCACTCGAAGAATATTTCGGGAAATAAACCAACAGCCAGCTGCATACTTGTTATTTTTCAATACGAATAGTCATTTGTTAGCGTTTTGAACTTTGATGCCTTGCATCGAAAAAACGCATCTGATAAAACTTTACGTCATTAAAACTCTATCTTAATCTGCTTCTGGAGCAATCCATCTGCCTCAACCCTGGCATAATACGTTCCTTCGGGAAGATCTTTTGTTCGGAATGAATAAAGTAATTTATAATCTCCCCTATCACTTTGAAGATTCTGAAAGATTATTTGAACGAGTTTTCCATGTTCGTCATAAATACCCATTGAAGAATGACAGGGCATTGGCAATGTATACTCAAACACTCCATCAATCTTAAATGCTCTGCCCATAGCACTTCCATCACTACCACTTCTATAGGTGATATCATAGGGAGGAATTATTTTTCCCGTTACTGTTGAAACAAATTTCCTCAAATTGGTGACTACCTCCTTTTCGCCTTCGGTGATGCTAGCCAAAGAATTATTGTCTGAGATCACCCAAACGGATTGTTGAGCGGAATAATTAGAGTAATATTTATTCTGATCAATATACTTCGCCAATTTAATCAGATTTGTATCAGCGAGCTTACCAACGCTATATTCTGAACTTAGTTTCGGAGCGCTGTTATGCGCCTGGCAACACATGCCAAGAACATTGATTGTTTTCAACTGATTCGCATTCACAAAAATCTCCTGTTGTTGTGTAACAAGAATATCTTGCTCTCCATTATTTTTCGAATCCAATCTTCTACCCGCTTCTAGATTAAGATCAATTTTTTTATTCGTCAGATTTTGAATTTTCATAGTAATAACATCACCCGTGTATCCTCCTTTTCCTTTTATAGAAAGTTTTATTATTCCTTTCTTAGCGGCTTCTTCAATGGAATAGCTCGTGCAGGCTATAACAGGAATCTCAGTCATGCTTAATGCCAATAAAATAAAATTAAATGAATGGAACGATTTCATGTGGCCTCCTTTTTTTAAGAACGTTTATCTTATAACGGAGAATTTACATGAAGATACATGTCGCTGTAAAAATTATTTTCGAAATGTTTGAATTAAGAGGAACGAAGGGGGTCAAAAAAGATTCCAAACAGTCTCTTCAAAACCAATAAATACGCCATCATCACGCACTTCTATCGGATAATTTTGTACAAAATACCCTCCCCCACTTTTTGCTCGTCCTGTTTTTAGATCAAAGTGATAACGATGCACAGGACAAACAACACTTCCTTCATTTGTACAAAAGCCATTTCCAAGAGAAGCTCCGTTGTGCGGACATTTATCATTCACAGCAAAAAAACCTGAATCCGTATGTGCAACGCATACTTTTTTTTTACCTACCTGAATGGATGTAACTTTTCCAACTGCAAGCTGATTATTCGCAGCAGTAATCGATTCGAAAAGTTTGAGCCAGATGATCTTTTTTTTGAAAAGCATAGATCTAGGATGAAGAAAAATAAAAATTACAGTCTGATATCAATCACCAATATATGATGGACCTATTCTCAAAATAAAAAAAAATTCTCCAAACATTGCTAATGTATGGAGAATCAATAAAAAGTTAAAATCTATTATTGTTTTAAAAAATTGCTGATATTGCTTTCTACTCTATTGACAACATTTGTAGCATCTGCTTTCACAAATTTTTCACCTACAATATTTTCATACAATTCAATGTAGCGTTCTGATATGGAAGCGATAATTTCAGGAGTCATCTCTGGTATCTTTTGCCCCTCTTTGCCTTGAAAACCATTTTCCATCAACCATTCACGAACAAACTCTTTTGATAATTGTTTCTGTGCTTCAGCCTTTGATTGTCTTTCTGAATATCCTTCTTTGTAAAAATAACGTGACGAATCAGGGGTATGGATTTCATCAATCAAATAAATAACACCGTCTTTTTTTCCAAATTCATATTTTGTATCAACTAGGATCAAACCCATTTTTGCTGCTATTTCAGTTCCTCTTTGAAAAACAGCTCGTGTATATTTTTCCAGTTGCTCATAATCTTCTTTCGACACAATACCTTGTTTTAAGATCTCCTCTTTAGAAATATCTTCATCGTGACCCACAGATGCTTTTGTTGTAGGAGTGATAATTGGCTCCGGAAATTTATCATTCTCTTTCATCCCTTCAGGCATTGCAACTCCACACAACATTCTTTTACCAGCTTTGTATTCTCTCCAAGCATGTCCAGAAAGGTAACCTCGAATAACCATTTCTACCTTAAAAGGTTCGCAGAACAATCCAACTGTTACCATTGGATCGGGAACAGCCATCACCCAATTTGGAACAATATCCTTTGTTGCTTCTAAAAATTTAGCAGCAATCTGATTTAAGACTTGCCCCTTATAAGGAATGCCTTCCGGTAAAACCACATCGAACGCTGAGATGCGATCGCTTACGATCATCACCAACTGCTTATCATCAATATTATACACATCACGTACTTTTCCTTTGTAAAAACTTTTTTGTTTCGGAAAATTAAATTTAGTTTCTGTTATTGCATTCATGTTTTAAATTGTTGATTTTAAAATTGATATATTATTAATTACTATTTATTATCTATTGTTTACTATCATACAACTCCACTATCTTCTTCACCAATTTGTGCCGGATCACATCGGTGCCGTCCAATTGTACAAACACAATTCCCTCCACTTTGTTTAACAATCTTAGCGCCTGAGGCAATCCCGATGGCTGGTGTTTAGGAAGATCCACTTGGGTAATATCTCCGGTAATCACAAACTTCGCGGAAGACCCCATTCTTGTCAGAAACATTTTCAATTGGCCTTCCGTTGCATTTTGCGCTTCATCCAAAATAACAAATGCATTATCCAATGTGCGACCACGCATAAAGGCAAGCGGTGCAATTTGAATTACCCTGTTCTCAAGATAATAGGATAATTTTTCAGGGGCAATCATATCGCCTAAGGCATCATACAAAGGCTGTAAGTATGGATCTAATTTTTCTTTGAGGTCACCAGGTAAAAAACCCAAATTTTCACCTGCTTCGACAGCAGGACGTGTTAAAATTATTTTTTTTACTTCTTTGTTTTTTAAAGCGCGTACAGCCAATGCCACAGCTGTATAGGTTTTTCCAGTACCTGCGGGCCCAATAGCAAATACCATATCATTTTTTGAAATGCCATCAACAATCTTACGCTGGTTGGCTGTTCTGGCTTTTACAACAAGCCCGCCATTACCAAATACCAGAACATCGTCGCCTTCCACATTTTCAGATGATTGGTCTCTTTTTACGGCACCACCCAGTATTTGCTCCACCGCATTTTCAGTCAAGTTACCATAACGGTTATAATAGGCCGTTAAAATATGTATGACCATCTCAAACTGATTGAGGTCTTCTTCTTCCCCTGAAATCTTAATTGTTTCGCCCCGAGCGACAACTTTTAATTTCGGGAACCTCTTTTTGATCAGCTCTAGCTTTGAATCATTAATGCCATACAAATCAATAGGCTTAATATCTTCAAGAATAATTTTCTTTTCCCTCACGTGTAAATTCCTGAAATTTTATTTCAAAAATTTATATTGCAACAGCAACATAAATTTTAAACTTTCAATTTTTAGTCTGTTTTTTATTCTGAAAGCACGAAAATAACATATTTTTGCCTATTATTAAGGCAAAGGAGAAACGGAAAAAATCACAATTTACTAACAAATGGCGATCATCACAATTACTTCTGACTTAGGATTGAAAGATCATTATGTTAGTTCCATTAAAGGAGCTATGCTAAGCCGTTTGCCGGATGTAAACATTGTTGATATTTCACATCAGATTCCAACGTATAATATTCAGGATGCCGCTTACATTTTAAAGAATGCGTACCCAAATTTCCCGAAAGGTTCTATACATATTATTGGTGTTAAAACTGAACAGAACAACCAATCGTCTCATGTTGTTGTCTATTCTGATGGACATTATTTTATTAGTTCCGACAACGGGGTGTTCTCATTACTGCTTGAAACAACTATTGATAAAATAATAGAATTGCCAGCCTTGGTATCCACCTTTCCGACCAGAGACGTTTTTGCAATTGCCGCTGTAGAAATTGCTTCTGGAACTGCCCTCGAAAACCTGGGAAAAACAAAAGACAACCTATTAGAACGGATGCCTTTCCGTGCTGCATCGATGGGTGACATAATCCGTGGAACAATTGAATACATTGATTCATACGGCAACATGATGAGCAACATTAGTGAAGCATTGTTTATTCAAGTAGGAAAAGGACGAGAATTTAAAATTGAATTTGCTCGTTACGACATAAACAAAATCAGTAAAACATACAGCGATGTTCCGGAAGGAGAGATTTTAGCCCTTTTTAATTCTACAAAACAGCTAGAAATAGCAATGAATAGCGACAAAGCGAATAGTATGCTCGGTTTAAAATTAAACGACTCAATCACCATCCACTTTCAATGATCATACGCATCGTAAAAATGACCTTTGAGCCAGCAAAGGTGAATGACTTTCTGATCATTTTTAATGAATCGAAACAACGTATCCGTGATATGGAGGGATGTTCACACCTTGAATTATTAAATGATATCAATTCCCCGAATATATATTTCACCTACAGCTACTGGAATTCAGAGACCGATTTAAATAATTATCGCAATTCTGAACTATTTAAAAATGTTTGGATAAAAACAAAAAACTTGTTCTCCTCTAAAGCTGAGGCATGGAGTTTAAATCAAAACACACTTTTATAAAAAGGACTTTGAATTAAAAAAATTACACCTTACATTTGTTTTACAAATTGAAAATAAAGTTTTGAAAAAAACACTGCCCATAATCCTATTAAGTATTTTCCTCTTCAATGTGGCAGGTTATTATTTTGCTTTTAAAATTGAGCAAATTCAGATAAAGGAAGAAATGGAATCCGAAATTAAATCGGGTTTAAATACAGCAGACCTTACAAAAATAACCTTCAGTAAAACCGACCTTGCAAGTATTGAATGGATAGAAGATAACAAGGAAATGCGATACAACAATGCATTATATGATGTGGTAAAATCAGATGAAACCTCAACGACAATTACCTTTTATTGCATCAACGACTCGAAAGAACAGTCTCTTATCGCTGACTTAGAAAACCATATCAATACGCATGTGATCGCTAATAACAAAACAGAAAAAAACTCTAAAAAATCAACCGACAACATTACCAAATTATACTTTTCAACAAAACAAAATCTAGGAAATGTTTCAACTACATTTTCTCATGATTATATTCCTTATCATTTAATTTTCACTTCCACATTTTTAGAAATAAACGCTCCACCTCCGGAGTTCGTTTAATCACTTTGAATCCTTATTGATTAAGTAACAGATTCATCGCTATCCCGAAAAGATGGTCGGAATTGTATTTGTATTCCTTCTATTTATACTGGGATGGAGTCCCCTGAGTTCTGCTGGGGGCTAAACACAGGCAACTGCCATTTGATAAAACAAAAAACTAAAAAAATGAAAAAGAAGTTACTTTATATAACCTTAGGCGTTCTTGCTGCAAACATAACTGTTGCTCAAAACGAAACCCCTAAAGATACAAGCATAGCAAAATTAATTAACCTAAATGAAGTTGTTTTTTCTGCAAACAGAGCAGAAGAAAAAAAATCAGATGTTCCATATAATATAGATGTTATTAAAGCAAAAGAATTGGAATTGTCCAATCCGCAAACATCTGCAGACATGCTGAGCAACACAGGGAACATTATGGTTCAAAAAAGCCAAGGTGGCGGGGGAAGCCCTATCATTAGAGGGTTTGAAGCTAACCGAGTGTTAATAGTTGTTGATGGAGTAAGAATGAACAACGCTATTTATCGTGGAGGGCATTTACAAGATGTGATCACCATTGACAACGCAATGCTAGATAGAGCAGAGATCGTTTATGGACCAACTTCAGTAATGTATGGAAGTGATGCACTTGGAGGTGTAATGCATTTTTATACAAAAAACCCTCTTTTCGGAGGTGATAAAATGAATTTAAAATTAAATTCATATGCTCGCTATGCAAGTGCTAACCAAGAAAAAACAGGACATCTGGATTTTAATATCGGATTTAAAAAACTAGCTTCATTAACAAGCATCACTTATAGCGACTTTGATGACCTTCGTACAGGATATTCAAGAACCCCAAATGCAGATTTCGGAAGATGCGAATACTATGTTGGACCAAATGCAGCAGGAACTGCTGACAGCATGATAAAAAACAACAACACGAATATTCAAAAGAAAAGCGGTTATTCTCAAATCGATTTTATGGAAAAATTGTTGTTTAAAGCAAATGACAATGTAAATATCGGATTGAATCTTCAGTATTCTACTTCATCAGAGGTAAACCGATACGACCGCTTAAGTGATTATAGCGGATCAAATTTAAAATACGCAGAAAATGGATATGGTCCACAAAACAGAATGTTGGCGTCTGTTTATGCAACTATTAAATCAGATGGAAAACTGTTTGAAAACATGCGAATTACCGGAGCTTACCAAGACATTGCTCAAGAACGTTTCAGCAGAAAATTCAGCACCGACTACACAAGCGCGAGTGGCAGTAATAACAAAACTACCAATTTAGAAAAAGTAAATGTTTATTCTTTGAATGTTGATCTAAGAAAACAAATAAAAGAGAAACATGAATTAAGTTATGGAGTTGAAGTTGTAAGCAATAAAGTAACTTCTACCGCTTCTAAAACCAATATTCACACTGGAGCTGCAGTTACACCGGCTGATACCCGTTACCCAAATGACGGCAGTAAAACAATGAATATTGGGGCATACTTAACACATAGCTGGGAAATAAATGAAAAGATGATCGTGTCTGAAGGAATACGTTTCACACATAATTCATTGACATCAAACTTTGATACATCAGCAGCTGTTTCAACCTTTCAATTCCCATATACTTCTGTGAAACAAACTAACAATGCTTTGAATGGAAATGCAGCGTTAATCATTATGCCAGAAAAAAATATCCGTTTCAGCATTCTTGGATCAACAGGATTCAGAGCACCAAACGTGGATGACATGAGTAAAGTATATGAATCTGCAGGAAGCACGGTGGTTGTTCCTAACTCAAAATTAAAACCAGAATACGCATACAACATTGAGGCAGGGTTATCTACAACAGTAATGGATGAAAAAATAAAATTTGAAGCTAATTATTACTATACTTTATTGAAGAATGCAATTGTTACTAAAGCATTTCAATATGACGAAAAAGACTCTTTGCTGTTCAATGGGTCTTTAAGTCAAGTCATTGCATCTCAAAATGTGGATGAAGCATATATCCAAGGATTATATGGCGCTATTACCGCTGATTTTTCTAATCATGTTTCTTTCAAAACTTCAGTAACCTATACAATGGGACAGTATCGTCAAGAGTTACCATCTATTAACAACAACTCTAATCACGACACGATCGTGCCATTGGATCATATTCCTCCAATGTTCGGACAAACAAGCATCATGTACCACTTCAAAAAATTTGAAAGTGAAATTTATGCGCGTTACAGTGCCCCAAAACTTGGCAGAGATTATAGTTTAGGTAAAGAAGATAATGAATCTTACTCCGCAGATCCAGTAAATGGTTATATGCCTGGATGGGTAACATTCAATATCAAAACGGCTTATCATATTACAAAAACATTCACTGTTAATTTAGGAGTGGAGAATTTATTTGACACACATTACCGCATATTCGCTTCAGGAATAAGTGCTCCCGGAAGAAATATTATTGCTGCGGTTAGAGTTAAATTTTAATTAACAATTATTTTTAAGGTTGAAAAATTAATTTTAGGCATCTTGTTTTTATTATTCAGATTCCTATTAAGATAAAATAATAAAATCTAAAATGGATACCCGTAAAAACAGCGATTCACAAATTCCTAAATTCTAAAAAAAATTATACGTAAAACAAAAAGCAGCCACACGTTAAAAAGTGTGGCTGCTTTTTGTTTTTTAATCAAGTGGTTGACCTTACATTATTTTAATAGTACTTTTGTATATCAACATTTTGACACCATCAATCATGAAGCGGCAAAGAAAAAGCGCCAACAAATTAATTCGCTTTTGGAAAAAACTTGGCCCAGGGCTAATAACAGGATCAAGTGACGATGACCCTTCAGGCATCGCTACCTATTCGCAGGCGGGTGCATCATATGGCTTAGCAACACTATGGACAGCCTTTTTCACTTTCCCCTTAATGGCATCTATTCAAGAGATGTGTGCAAGAATTGGACTGGTAACTTCGCAAGGTTTAACAGGTACATTAAAAACAAATTACCCTAAAATTGTTTTATACTTAATGGTATTATTTAGCTTCCCCGCTATTGTGATGAACATTGGGGCTGATATTGCCGGAATGGGAGCTGTTGGGAATTTATTGTTTCCATCCATCCATCCATTTTTTTTCAGCATCAGTTTTACAATTATATTATTGATAGTGATTGTATTTCTGCCTTATAAAAAAATTTCTTCCGTGTTAAAGTACCTATGTATCGTCTTGCTTGTTTATCTGATTGTTCCTTTTTTATACAAGCAAGATTGGTTTGCCATTTTAAAAGCAACGGTTATTCCTACGATCAAATTCGACAAAAACTTTATCAGCATTCTTGTAGCTATTCTAGGCACAACAATTTCTCCGTATCTCTTTTTCTGGCAGGCTACAATGGAAGTAGAAGAAATGAGGCATAAGAAAAAAGGCATTATGGTCAACAAAAAAATCATGACCGAAATGAAACAAGATGTTGATTTCGGGATGCTTTTTTCTAATATCGTGATGTTTTTTATTATACTAGCAACAGGCACTGTCCTTTTCAATGGAGGAATTCATCAGATCGATACAGTTGAACAAGCTGCAAAAGCTTTAGAACCCTTAGCTGGAAAATCAGCGTATCTTCTGTTTGCATTGGGAGTAATAGGAACTGGATTTTTAGCGATTCCTGTTTTGAGTGGTTCGCTATCATACATTTTTTGCGAAACATTTGGATGGAAAGAAGGGCTTGACAATAAATTTCAGGAGGCAAAACCTTTTTATATCATTATTGCAATTTCACTTATTTTGGGTTTATCACTCAATTATATTGGCATCAGTCCAATAAAAGCGCTGATATATTCTGCTATCCTTTATGGAATAACAGCTCCAGTTCTTATTGCTATTATTTTGCACATTAGTAATAATAAAAAAGTGATGGGAGAATTTACTAACGGAAAAATGTCAAATATTCTTGGTGTCACGGCTTTAGTGCTTATGACAGCATCCGCAGCAGCCCTTCTTTACCTTCAATTCTTTGCCTAATAAAGTATCAAGACAAAATTGATGCAAAAAAAAGAAGTCAATTAGATTGACTTCTTTTTACGATTTACGTTTTTTTATGAAACTACATGCCTTCACTTAACTCTAACCACCTCAACGATTTTTCATCTAGTTTAGAAATGATGCTTCCTATCTCCGAACTCCATTTCACTGCATCTTCGTGATTATCACTACCTGCATTTAACAAGTCAGAAATTTTCGATTTCTCTTCTTCTAATTTCGCAATTTCTTTTTCCAATTGATCAAACTCTTGCTTTTCTTTATAGCTCAATTTTTTTTTATTTGGAAGAACATCTATCTCTTTTGGAGTTTCAACAATAACGGGCACTTCAAAACTTTCAACTTTTGAACTAACACTATCTTCTTTTCGTTGATTTTTTTCTTCTTGATCCTTTTTATCTCTGTATTCGGTATAATTCCCTGGAAAATCTCTGACTACACCTTCTCCTTCAAATACAAACAAATGATCCACCATTTTATCCATAAAATAACGATCATGGGTAACAATCAAAACGCAACCTTGAAAATTTGTTAAAAAATCTTCCAAAACACTTAATGTCACAATATCCAAATCATTGGTTGGCTCATCAAGTATTAAAAAATTCGGATTCTTGATTAAGATGGTCATCAAATAAAGTCTTCGTCTTTCACCGCCGCTAAGTTTTGAAACATAGCCATATTGCACATCTGGAGGAAATAAAAATTTAGTTAACAAACCGGATGCTGAAAGTTTTGATCCGTCAGCTAAAGGAATAAACTCAGC
>Ga0114969_10002072_pt1 | contig 16636 bp, 10 predicted proteins | sample M_130807_MF_Meta_FD_87316 | JGI IMG/M metagenome (GOLD analysis project Ga0114969, IMG submission 87316) | Freshwater microbial communities from Lake Montjoie, Canada to study carbon cycling - M_130807_MF_MetaG | ecosystem: Environmental > Aquatic > Freshwater > Lake | place: Lake Montjoie...
AGGTTATCCATGAAATTTGTGACACAGAAAGTTTTTTAGAAGTACATAAAAACTATGCAGAAAATATCCTTGTTGGCTTTGCTCGGATTGCAGGCAGAAGTATTGGAATCGTTGCCAATCAGCCTTCTGCATTGGCAGGTGTATTGGATATTAATTCTAGTAAAAAAGGTGCCCGATTTGTTCGTTTCTGTGACGCATTCAATATCCCATTATTGGTACTTGTAGATGTACCCGGTTTCTTACCAGGAACCGAACAAGAGTGGAATGGTATCATTACCAATGGAGCAAAATTATTGTATGCATTTTGTGAAGCCACTGTACCAAAAATTACGGTGATTACACGTAAAGCATATGGTGGTGCTTATGATGTGATGAACAGTAAACATATAGGCGCAGATTTTAATTTCGCCTTTCCGAATGCAGAAATTGCCGTCATGGGTAGCAAAGGCGCTGTAGAAATCATTTTCAAAAAAGAAATCGAAGCCTCCGAAAACCCAGTGCAAAAATTAGAAGAAAAAGTCGCCGAATATGCAGAGAAATTTGCAAACCCATATGGTGCAGCAGCTCGTGGTTTTATAGATGAAATCATAGATCCCGCTTCAACTCGTATCAAACTTATAAAAGCATTTACCATGTTGCAAAATAAAGTCTGCAATATGCCTCGAAAAAAGCATGGAAATATTCCATTGTAGAGTGGAGTAAGATGCGTTTTCTGCCCTACTTTCAATTTGAGCAACACCTATTGTCTTAGCAGTTATTAGTCAACTGAATCTTATCAGAAACGAACTGATCATATTATTTTCTATCCGTCAAATGTTAATGTTTGGATTTTTCAAAATCCTATTTTATATCTTGTGTTTTAAAATAAATTCAAATGAAAGCTTTACTCCCTTCTCCTGTCGTTCTTCGTTCTTCGTTCTTCGTTCTAATTTTTATTGCGATGCAAGTTATTTCAATAAATGGGTATGGGCAAGCACCTCCTCTATCGGGTACACAAACCAAAACCCCAGGACGTATTTTTGATAAAATTTTTGATAGATTTGGAAACGCGATTCCAATTGAGAAATATAGAATACCTGGGGGTTCTAATTCAATATCATCTCAATCACTAATAGGTGCCACATGTTCGTCTGGCTATTTTGATTTGGATTTTGAAGTTGGCTGTGGCATGGAAGGTTCAAGCCCTAATGAAATTGCAATGAGGGCAGTAATTTGCAAAGTATTTGAGCACTTATCTCAATTTATTAATCCGGTAAATAGCAATAACCATGTTCATATATTAGTACAAAATCCTAACATCATTGGAGCAGGAAATTGGCTTGCTGTCGCATCTCCATTTTACTGTGTGCCTATTGGAGCAACTTATCAAACTGGCATTATTGATAATGTAATATGGCAAACAATTAATTCAGGTGTTAATGCATGGACAAATATTGGGTCGCCAATTTTGCCAGCATTTTCTGGCTCAAATGCTTACTATCATGGCATGTTGGTAATCAATATTAATAACTATCCAGCTAGTAGTTGGCACACTAATTTAAGTACTAATCCTCCAGCAAATCTACTTGATATGTATTCAGTAGTACTGCATGAATCCATGCATTTGTTAGGCTTTGAATCTTTAATCGGTGAGACAGGTAATTCATTGCTAAATAACGTTAGTGGAAATTTTTATAATAGATTTGATATGCATTTATATTCTAGTACTAACATCCCCTTAATATCGAATACTGGAACTTGTAATATGTATAATTATCAATTTAATTCAACTTTGGTTAGTGATTTACATCCGAGTTCAAATTGTATATCTGATTATACAAACTGCTCCACTGCCATTAATTATGTTGGCTTAACCACTACTCCAGTCTATACTCCTAACTGCTGGGAAGCTGGCTCAAGCTTAAGTCATTTCGAAGATTTATGTGTTTCTGGTTATATAAATAATGAGTCCTTTGTAATGAGTAATGGTTCACCTCCTGGAATATCAAAACGACATTTATTACCCGAAGAGCGCTCAGTTCTTTGCGATATTGGTTACAGTGTTAATAATACTTTTGGGTCTACAAGTACTTTAAACGCATTCACATATTCAAGTAGTTCATGTCCAGGAATTGGAGTTGTTGGAATTAATGATGGAATTGGTTCAGGAGGAGTATTAACCTATTCAGTTGCTTGGGGTACGAGCAATAGTATAGACATCCCTATTAGTGATGTAATGAGTAATGATTATTTCGCCATAAATGCGGGAGCAAGTATTGAATGTGTAGAAGAAGTTTATGGTATGGGTGCTGCTAGTATTGTGGGTTCTAACATACATTTCATTCCATATAATGTATCGGGAATAACAGTTATTAGATATATTCCTAAACTTGCAAATGGTCAACGCGGTAATATTACCTACGTATATATTAATATTTCTGACCCTACTTGTGGGATTGTTACATCATGTAATATGGTATCTAATTCTGGAGTAGAATCAAATGGTGGTTCATGTGGAAGTTTAGGTTATTTTGGTGCAAATACTAGCTGCTGGTCTTCTGCATGTGGAAGTGCCGACCTTTTACATTACGGGTGCGGCAGCATCACTAATTTAAATCTACCATGCTATTCTTCAATTCCTCAAACAGATACTTATAGTGGTCAACCTACTGATAATGCAATGATAGGTTTGTATGCAGAAAACAATTATTCAGGTGTTGGAATTCAAGAGGAATGGGTAAGAAATCGCCTTTCAATTCCAGTTACTTCAGGAAACACTTATACATTAAAATGCAAAGTAAAAGTAGCAAATAATTTTAGTAGTAATCCTAATTTATCAAATGCATATTTAGGGCTTTTTTTATGTAACTACAATATCACTTATGTCTGGGATATAGATTATTCACTTTTTAATATTGTAACTGGACCAGGGACTAGCATATATGACTTCTTTATGATAGACCCAGGAGTTCCAATTCCAAATGACAACGCTTGGCATGAAATAACTAAGACATTTACTTTTACATTCCCTTATGATATGTATTGGCTTTATTTGGGTCATACAGGAGATTATTATACCGCTTCAAGTGGTGACCAGTATCTGTATTTGGATGATGTAGAACTTACACCTGCTGCAGTTGCAGTCAACTTCTTAGGCATGCCTAATTGCGGCGATTTAAATACTGTTCTGCCAAATTTATTTCAATATGTAAATGTCAACTCGGGAGTATTTACAACTAATGGACCGGGTATTACAGGAACTGGAACTAATACAACATTTAATGCCAGTCTTGCAGGTCCAGGCATAAATGAAATAACTTTTACTTATACGAATCCGAATACAGGATGCCCAACAATTTTGGTCAGTACAATTTACATCCAAGATATACTACATAACACTATTTCTATATGTCCGCCATTTCCAATTAGTTTTACAGGTGCTACAAATTACACTTGGTCGCCACTAACGAATCTTTCTATTTTAACAGCAAACGGAAGCTCTGTAATTGCAACACCATCTACATCTACAGTTTATACAGTTGTAGCAACTGGTTTAGCTGGTCAATGTCCATCTACTTACACTTTTCAATTAGAGCCAATGCCCGTTCTTTCGCTTACAACTTCGTCAATTTGTAATCCAGCTACATTAAGTGCTACACCTGGCTTCACCACCTATACTTGGACAGATCCAAATTTAAATAATACAATTGGTTCAAATACTTTCTTGGCAACTCTAGGAGGTATGTATACTGTTACAGCGAGTAATTCTGCTGGTTGTACTTCTAGCACAAGTTTAAATATAATGGGTTTCACAGCTTCCATTACATCTACTACTGGTTTTCATTGTACACCGAATGAACTGCATGCTTGGCCACAAGGAACTGGATACGATTATCATTGGTATCCACCAATTGGAACTCCTTTAACGCTACCAGTTAATCTTCCTGACTTTGGGATGACTTATACTCAAGGGACTTATACAGTTATTGTAACAGATGGAAATGGTTGTGCATCATCTGCAACTTTTAGTTTATCAAATGGACCTGACCTGACATCACTTTCTGCTATTATGAATGGAACCATTTGTGCATCAAGTGCTACACTTTCTGTAGGTTTGAATTCAGGTTTGTTTCCAGTCTATACTTTTCTGTGGACACCAATATCACCTGCTCCTGGCTTTAGTACTAGTAATACATTTAAAGCGGTGACTACCAATACATTAAATAGTATTTCAACATATTCTGTTATGGTTACAGATGGAGTAGGTTGTACAAGTACAGGATCAATTACAGTTCAACCATTAAGCGGCTCACCTAATTTTTGTAGTTGCCAAGGAGGTATTGATTTGGTTGGAGATAATACTGTTATCAAAGTTGATAATACTAATTCAAACGACTTAGCTAACAACCCAATATACGGTGGCGGAACTCCTCTTGGAACAAATATATCTGGTAAGAAGTTTTACATAGATGGGAATTTTATAATAAACCTTAGTATGATTTTTGATAATTGTACAATTTATGTTTCTCCAAATTCAAGGATTACAGTCAATAGTGGTACAGTTTTGCAACTTATTAATAACACCAAACTTCAATCACCAACACCAGATTGTCCTATGTGGGATGGTATCTATGCTTCGGGCGCAAATTCAGAAGTGATTATCAATGGGCAGTCCACCATTAGAGACATGGAAAATGGAGTGAATATTTCTGCTGCAGCCAAGTTGAATACGGATAATGCAAAATATTATGATAATAGAATTTCAATACAGCTTAATAACTTACCTGCCGCTTATTCTGGAGAAATTACTAATTGCACATTTGAATCAGTTACAGGTTTAATATCTCCTTGGACATCATTGATAAGGCCATTAAATGGAATAATAATTGCCAATTGTAAAAAAGCAACTGTAGGTACTCCTGGGAATGGTAATTTTTTCAAAAGTTTGCATAATGGGGTTTATATCTCCTCAAATTTTATTAATTCCTTTGTTCCAAATACTTATTTCATTTCCTTGTTTTATAATCGATTTGAAGACATAATAGGCGGAATTAATTTATGGACACCTTTATCGCTCAATGGCAATACCATTTACAATACTTCAAAAGGTTGTGCAATATTGGGTATAAATAAAAATCCAAAATCAAAAGTGAATATTTCTATATGGGGAGATGCATTGCCAGATGGAAATATTATGAATTTTAAAAATTGTAACAAGGCAATTATTTTGAATGGATTTGACGCACAAGTACATAATAATAGGACCATTGGCACGAAAGCAGGAATATTATTTAATCAAGTAGAAGGTAAGCAAATGTGGGTTGAAGGCAATGAATTAAATGATGTACTATTAGGGATTAGTAAAATAGGAAATGAAGCTGCTACTACTTGGGGTTATTATTGTGAGAAAAATAAAATTACTTTGGCATGGGGAGGTTCGCCTTTAAGCGGAACTAACTATTTACCAATGGGAATAAACAGTAATTATTTTTCATCAGTTAATAATGGTTATACTTTAATGAAAGATAATATTATAAAAATACCGAATGGTGATTATAGTGTTGGCTTGCATTTGCAAAATGGGTTTAATGATTATATTTATAACAATGATATTGAATTTAATTATACAGGAAGTGATCCTGCTCCGCATCCTACACCAGATCTTTTAGGTATTGACCTCAGTAATAATGTGAATGCATTTGTATTTACAAATACGATACATGGGCAAAATATACCTATGTTTCTTGCACAACGTAGAATAGCAGCAATACAAATGCACCATAACGACCAAAGTTTTTTAGACTGTAATGTAATTGATAATGTACAGTTTGGTTTTTATGTGGTAGGTAATAATAATACGCAAGGTTATGACCGTGTACGTAATAACCATATAAATACACAGAATGCAGGAATGCTATTTAGACATTTGAGTAATGAAGGTACTTTGGGAGATATTGGCAAGAATTTGCTAAATAATATTTATGATGCAAACAATAAATTTTCTGGAAACAATAATTTGAGTAAGGTTTATCGTTTTTCGTCATGTACCTCTATTTTGACAGACAGGATTGTAACTCAAAATATTCCACAAAATGTATTTCAATCTGAAAGTAATAGCAGTGGTGGACTTTCTTGTAGGTATCAGGTTACTAATTTAGGTTCTGCTACTTTTACAACACCACCATATTTATGTTCACCCCCCAACATCACATTAACTACTACAATAGGAGATGAAGATAATGCAGAATATATAGCTGAAGATAGCACAGAATATGTAGAGTATGAAGATGGGGGTAGATGGCTGGACAATCAAATGCTGATGAGATGGCTAAGCCGTGATACGATTACGAAGCAAAATAATCCAATATTAAATGCTTATTATTTATCGCACCATCAAGAAGCCTTGGGGTATTTGTATGATGTAGATAATATGCTTGCAGCATTAAGTGATTCTACCTTGTTAGAAGATAGCACAGCTTGGAGGGGGGTATTACAAGAAACCAAAGACATGAATAATGCAATAAGTTGTAGTACGCTATTTGAAACCAACGAAAAAACGATGAATACATTGTATATAAAATACATGGAATTGGGCTTAGATGCACTGAGTGAAACTGAAATAAGTTTTATACAAGACCTTGCAGACAATTGCCCCTATATAGATGGCAATGCCGTATTTAAAGCAAGGCATATGTATAGTATGTTTGTGCCTAATTTTTATTACAACGATTTAGATATTTGCAATCAAATTGGCGTATACAAAGGTGGTACAAGTATGTACGAGCAAGAAAACAATCTTTTGGGTGATATGGCAAAAAGTATATTACTAATGGATGAATTGAAAGTATACCCTAACCCTACAGATGGACAAATAAATATTGCCTATCATATAAATCATACTGAAACTGCATTATTTACCATATACAATATGTATGGCAGTATGGTAAGGACACTTACACTTGATGGAGAAAAAAATATTATAACTACTTCATTAAATAATTTACCCAGAGGTTTCTATACTTATAAATGTACTGTAACTGGACGCATTTTATCTACTGGCAAATTAATATTGAAATAGGTGAAATTTTATATGCTTTTTGCAATAATCATTTTGCAAACATGTTGTGTGCAAGCACAAGAATATTTACGAGGAAATAATTGGTTCGTTTCTGCGGCAGATGCTCCAATTCGTATTCAATTTACGCCTTACAAAGTAACACAAATTTTAAATACAGTCGATTCTATTCCTTATCCAGTATTTACTTTTGGGGGCTCATGTATAAGTGATACAATGGGTAAATTACTTTTTGCCTGTAATGGATTTTGCATATACGATACAAATGGTTATGGTCATATACCTAAGACAATAATAAATAACCCATTGGGAGATAAATTTTTTAATAAGTATAGCGATGGTTTTTGGGATCAAATGAGTATCATACTTCCTAAAAAAAATAATAGCTATTATGTATTTACTACTGGGATGAGTGATAGTGCTTATGATGATTGGAAGAAACCTAATCCACCCTATGATTTTAGATTTGACGTGTTGAGTTACCACGTTGTAGATATGGATGCAAATGCAAACGCTGGAAAAGTACTCAGTAAGAATAATATATTAATGAAGAATGCGAGACTAAGCCATAATAGAATGACAGCCGTAAGGCATGCCAATGGTAGAGATTGGTGGCTGGTAAAACCACACTTGACAGAACAATTATTTTATACATTCTTAGTTAAGCCAAATAATATTGAAGGTCCATTTGAATATCATTCTAATTTTTCTATGGATTCTATTCAGAAAGAAGCGGGTATATATGGTATAGATGGACAAATGGTATTCAGTCCAGACGGTAATTGGATGGCTAGTACTGAGGCTGCATACAAAGGTGTTTTTGTTTATAAATTTGATAGGTGCAGTGGTATATTTAATGATTATCATTTTTTTGCACTACCTAAAGATACATGTTATCCAAATGTGTGTGATTATATGTCAGGTGTTTGTTTTTCTTCTGATAGTAAATTTTTATATGGAAATACTTATTTGAATGTATGGCAAATAGAAATAAGTGATACAATTTCTACAAATAGTTTATATCATATAGCACAAATAGATACCGATTATGCATATTTTCCTTGGTATGGTAATAGTTATTTAGCACCCAATGGGAAAATTTATATAGGGAATGTGAATGGGACTCAAAAAGGCATGAGCTATATTGATAACCCAGATTTAAAAGGTATTGATTGCAATTATAAACCTAAAGGGTTTAGGCAACAATTTACCAATTTATTGTACCCTCCCAATATGCCCAACTATGGCTTAGGCGCGCTAGTAGGAAGTGCTTGTGATACAATTAGACCGCCAGTAATATTACCCGTGCAAACGAGTATAAAAATATACCCCAACCCTGTAGGTGATAATTTATCTATTGAGTTGCCAACTGGTAGTAAGAAAGTGCAAGTGAATATTTATAATATGCTAGGGGAAATTGTATTATCATTTTCAAGTGAGCAAATACAAAATGATAAGGTAGAACTTTCGCTGAAGGACTTGGCAAGGGCTTTATACAGTGTGCGAATTAATGTAGATGGAAAAAATTATGTAAGGAAGTTAGTGAAGGAATAAATGGAGACTATAAAGCAGATTGTATAAAAAGGTATTAGCGCCCGCATCGGTTTTCAAATATATGGATTTATATTTTTTGACTCATAATGTTTTTTTTCAAAATTATTTTACTACTTTCGCCGTCCCTTAGAAGTTCTTTCAATACAATTTTGTAAGAATTGGGAGTTCCGAATCAAATGATTCGGGACGTTTGAACCAAAAAAAATTTTTAAATGGCAAAAGAAATCGGTGGCTTCGTAAAGCTACAATGCAAAGGTGGGCAAGCAAATCCAGCTCCTCCAATCGGACCTGCTCTTGGTTCCAAAGGTGTTAACATCATGGAATTCTGCAAGCAATTTAATGCTCGCACACAAGACAAACCTGGTAAAATATTACCAGTATTAATTACTGTTTATACAGACAAAAGCTTTGACTTTGTCATTAAAACTCCTCCTGCCGCTGTTCAATTAATGGAACTTGCTAATGTAAAAAACGGTTCTAAAGAACCTAATCGCGCAAAAGTAGGCAAAGTAACTTGGGCTCAAGTAGAAGAAATTGCGAAAGACAAAATGCCTGACTTGAACTGCTTCACTGTTGAAAGCGCTATGAAAATGGTTGCTGGAACTGCACGTAGCATGGGCTTAACAGTAGAAGGTACAGCACCTTGGGCTAATTAACTTTTTGAATTATAAAAAACAGTAAACAACATGAAATTATCTAAAAAAAGAAAAGTAGCAGAAACAAAAGTGGATGCTGCTAAAATATATAGCCTTGAAGAGGCTTCGAAATTAATGAAAGATATTAACTGCACTAAATTTGATAGTTCAGTTGATTTACACGTGCGATTAGGTGTAGATCCTAAAAAAGCAGATCAAGCCATTCGTGGTACAGTAACCTTGCCGCATGGTACTGGTAAAACAAAAAAAGTATTGGTACTTTGTACACCAGATAAAGAAGCAGAAGCAAGAGCTGCAGGTGCTGATTTTGTTGGATTAGACGAATTTGTTACAAAAATAGAAGGTGGCTGGACTGATGTAGATGTTATTATTGCAACTCCATCTGTGATGCCTAAAATTGGTAAATTGGGTAAAGTATTAGGACCTCGTAATTTAATGCCGAATCCAAAAACTGGAACAGTTACCAATGATGTAGCTAATGCGGTGAATGATGTAAAAGGCGGTAAAATTGCTTTCAAAGTGGACAAAACAGGAATTATTCATGCATCCATTGGACGTGTGTCATTTGCTCCGCAAAAAATTCAAGAGAATAGCCAAGAATTATTGAATGCTATCGTTCGTTTAAAACCATCTTCTTCTAAAGGTACTTATGTTAGAGGTATCAGCATGGCAACTTCAATGAGTCCAGGATTATATGTAGATACAAAATCTGCATCCAATTAATCACCTTTAAAAAATTATTAAAATGACAACAGAACAAAAAAATCAAGCAATAGAAGTATTAAAGGAGAAATTTTCTCAATACAATAATTTCTATATTACGAATACAGAATCATTGACAGTAGCGCAAATCAATAAATTACGTGGACTTTGTTTCGACAAATCAGTAGAAATGAAAGTTGCGAAAAATACTTTAATAGTAAAAGCATTACAACAATTAAATGCAGATAAATATAGCGGCATCATGGAAGCTTTTCATGGCGTAACTGCTTTAATGTTTAGTGATTCACCAAAAGAACCTGCCTTATTAATTAGCTCTATTAGAGAGCAATTTAAAATAGACAAACCTATTTTGAAAGCAGCTTTGATCGGCGAAGAAGTCTACTTAGGCAACGATAGCTTACTTGCATTGAAAAATATCAAAACGAAGAACGAATTAATTGGAGAAGTATTAGGATTATTAAAATCTCCTATATCTCGCGTATTGTCCGCTCTTCAAAACAGACCAGAAACGGCAGAGGCTGCTTCTGCATAATAACGGCTTCCAAGCTTCAACATATATTTTAAACCACATTACAAAAACAAACCATTTAAAAAAAATAACATGGCAGACATTAAAAAATTAGCTGAAGAATTAGTAGGCTTAACCGTAAAACAAGTACAAGAATTAGCAGACGTATTGAAAGCTGATTATGGTATTGAACCAGCAGCAGTAGCAGCCGCTCCAGCAGCAGCAGGTGCAGCAGCAGTTGAAGAAAAAACTTCATTTACTGTAGTATTGAAAAGCGCAGGTGCAGCTAAATTAGGTGTAGTAAAAGTTGTTAAAGATCTTACAGGTCTTGGACTTAAAGAAGCTAAAGATTTAGTAGATAGCGCTCCAGGTAATATCAAAGAGAACGTTGACAAAGCAACTGCAGAAGATATCGCAGGAAAATTGAAAGACGCTGGTGCTGATGTAGAAATCATCTAATATTTTTTAAAAATAAAACCGATAAACCTGCAAGTTTTTTCTTGCAGGTTTATTATTTTATATACATTTGACTACTTATTTTTTCACCTCATTAAAAGCAGAACATGCCTTTAGATAAAAATCAAATTGCTAAAAGAATCGCTCAAGAACTTCAAGATGGCTTCTATGTGAACTTAGGAATTGGTATTCCAACCTTAGTCGCAAATTATATTCCAGAAGGAATGGAAGTAGTATTACAAAGCGAAAATGGCTTGTTAGGTATGGGCCCTTTTCCAATAGAAGGCGAAGAAGATGCAGATTTAATTAATGCTGGCAAACAAACCATCACTACCCTACCTGGTTCATCATTCTTTGATAGTGCCATGAGTTTTGGAATGATACGCGCTGGTAAAGTAAACCTAACAGTGCTTGGTGCGATGGAAGTTGCAGACAATGGCGACATTGCAAATTGGAAAGTACCAGGTAAAATGGTTAAAGGAATGGGCGGTGCCATGGACTTAGTAGCGAGTGCAAAAAATATTATTGTTGCCATGCAACACACAGATAAAGCAGGAAATTCAAAATTACTTCCATCCTGTTCTTTACCGATTACCGGACTTCGATGTGTAAAAAAAATCGTAACTGATTTAGGCGTTTTTAATGTTACCGACAATGGTTTTGAGTGTATTGAATATGCACAAGGAACTACCATTGAGGAAATTAAACAGAAGACAGCAGGAAGGCTTTGCATCTCCGCGGATGTGAAAGAAATAGCTGTTTAGAACAACTCAAATTATTTAATTATAAAGAAAATATTTATCCTAATTGTAATTTCAAATAAAAAAATTACATTTGTACACACTTAAAAAATTGAATGTACCCAAAAAATAACAATCGCCGTCCTTTTAAAAGACAAAGAGAACACCGTTTAAATAGAGAAATAGACACCGCAGAGGTGCGTTTAGTTGGTGAAAATTTAGAGCCTGGCGTTTACTCGACAGAGAAAGCCTTAGAGTTATGCGCTGAATTAGAAGTTGACTTAGTAGAGATTTCACCTGCCGCAGACCCTCCAGTATGCAGAGCCGTTGATTACAATAAATTTCTTTACGAGAAGAAACGAAAAGAAAAAGAACAAAAAGCAAAATCACAAAAAAGTGAAGTCAAAGAAATTCGATTTACACCGAATACGGATGATCATGATTTTGATTTCAAAGCAAAACATGCCGAACGATTTTTGTTGGATGGCGATAAAGTAAAAGCCTATGTTCAGTTCAAAGGTCGTGCCATCATGTTTAAAGATAGAGGCGAACTTATTTTATTAAAATTTGCAGAGCGATTATCCGAGGTTGGCACATTGGAAGGTATGCCAAAATTAGAAGGCAAAAGAATGCATGCAATCTTTGCAACCAAAACAAAGAAAAAAGTTTAATAGTTTGCATTTCTCATTATAATAATTACCTTTACTACCTTATATTTATACAATGAACATTTATGTAGCAAACATCCCATTTAAAATGAAGGATGAAGAATTAAGAGAAATTTTCGCTGAGTTTGGTGAAATCATTTCCTGCAAAATTATTATGGACAAGTTTACACAACGTAGCCGTGGATTCGGTTTTGTTGAGATGCCTGATGAAGTAGCGCAAGCTGCTATTGACGGCACCAACGGTCGTGAAGTAATGGGCCTTGAACTTCGTGTGAACGAAGCTCGTCCTAAAACAGAAGACGGCGGTGGAGGCTATAATAAGAATAGAGGCGGTGGAGGCTATAACAAAAGAGAATACTAATTCTAACTTTTTATAAACTTTTCTAACACAGCTTTTGCTGTGTTTTTTTATTCCTACTATTGACTATTAACCTTTCGCTATCCTATTGGTCAGAGTTGCTCACCAAAACAAATAGAACATGAAAACAAAACGAGTAGTAAGAATCTGGGTCACACTAGTATGCATTCTCTTCTTTACCCTGAATACGGATGCTCATCCAAATAGGCATAGGCATTTTAATCATTGCCGTAAACACCATTCAATAATATATTCCCATCCAAACACACACAGAATGCATAGATTTCATTTTCGAAAGATGCATAGAATGCATGTAAAAAATAGAGGGTATCAATCACATTATAGACAAGGCCATAGGTAATTTACGAACTTCCTATTCCTTAGATTAGAAGCCATTTTTAAGCGAAAAAATATACTTAAAAATGGCTTTTTCATTGAAAATAAAGTCGAAATAAATTACATTTTTGAAATGTTTAAAAAGACTATATTAATTGCAAATAATTAGTATCTTCGCCCGTTCTAAATTTACAAAAAAAATAAGTCTAAAGACATGCAGCTAAAAGGTTTGATTAAGCTATTTACAATAGCACTGATTCTGATTTCACTTTTTCAATTATCCTTTACTTTCGTAGTAAGAAATTTTGAGAAAAAACAAGCATCTAAAATAGAAGCACGAATACAACAAGAAAACCCATCCTTGAAAGGTGAGGCATTAACAGCTATTGTGGCTGACAAATTACGTTTCGCATTAGATAGCCTTTCTACTGAAACCGTTTTCCCTCTAGGATTTACAAAATATTCTTACCAAGAAGCAAAAGAACAAGAATTAAATTTAGGTCTTGACTTGCAAGGCGGTATGAATGTAGTACTTGAGGTTAGCTTGGATGATTTATTGCTTAACATGAGCAGTAATAAAAATGATGCTTCTCTTGTAAAAGCCTTAGCAGATGCAAACAGAATGAAAGAAACGAGTCAAGATGACTTCATTACTTTATTTGCAAATGCATATAAAGCAGGAAATCCAGAAGGTAAATTGGCTGCAATATTTGTAACGCCTAATTCAAAAAATATTAATTTTAATTCATCAAATGATGATGTTTTAAAACAAATTCGTATTGAAGCCAAAGATGCGATTAACCGCACATATAGAGTATTGTTAACTCGTATTGATAAATTTGGTGTGTCTCAACCGAATGTCAATTTGGATGAAAATCGTGGAATTATCAGTGTCGAATTAGCTGGTGTAAATAACCCAGATCGTGTTCGTAAATATTTGCAAGCAACTGCTAAATTAGAATTCTGGGAAACCTATTCTCAAACAGAAGTTAATCCTTGTATAATCAAAGCAGATAAGGAATTGAAAGCTTTTAATGCAGGTATTTCTAAAGACACTGCTGTAAATACAACTGTTGTAAAAGATAGCAATGCAAAAGTAAATACTGGTGGAACTGATACAGCTTCTTTGACTTCATTATTAGGGAATAAAACAGATAGCAATTCAACTAAAAGTGACACTAGCACTGCTGGAATGACACAAGATCAAAAAATTGCAAAAGCAAGAATTGATCAACCATTAATTAGCTTTTTTATTGGCGGTTTTCAAAACTCAACGAATCCAAAAACTGGACAGCCTTATTATCTTCCGCAAATTACTTATGTATTTATGCGTGATACAGCTCAGTTAAATAGATTGTTTTCTATGCCACTTGTGAAAAAACAATTTCCTAGTGACTTGCGTTTTTATTATGGAATGGCTGACAAAGAAGTTAGAGAAAAAGATAAAGTTTGTATTTTGTATGCAATCCGTACCAATGGTAAAGATATTGCTCCATTAGGCGGTGACCATATCACAGACACTCGTCAAGATTACGACAGAGAAAAAGGAACACCAGATATTCAAATGTCTATGGATGGTATTGGTGCTCGTGGATGGGAAAGATTAACCGGTGCTAATATTGGTAAATCTATTGCAATTGTTTTGGATGATATAGTTTATTCAGCTCCTGCCCCTAGCGAAAAAATTGCTGGTGGTAACTCTAACATTACAGGTAGTTTTACTGTTGAAGAAGCACAAGATTTAGCGAACATTTTAAAAACAGGTAAATTGCCTGCACCTGCTAAAATAGTACAGGAGCAAGTAGTTGGTCCAACTTTAGGTGCTGAAGCAGTAAGAGGTGGAATGCTTTCTTTCTTTATAGCTTTCATCGTGATTTTTATCTTGATGTTGGTATATTACAATACAGCAGGTTGGGTTGCGAATGCAGCTTTGGTGTTAAATTTATTATTTACCGTTGGTATTCTAGCAGCTTTACACGCTTCTTTAACGGCAGCTGGTATTGCTGGACTTGTTCTTACCATTGGTATGGCAGTGGATACAAACGTAATTATATTTGAAAGAATTAAAGAAGAATTGAAACTGGGCAAAACACATGAGAATGCAATTAATGAAGGTTATCGCCGTTCTTTAAGTCCTGTACTCGATGGTCATATCACAGTATTATTAACAGCAGTTATTTTATTCATATTTGGATTAGGTCCTGTATTAGGATTTGCAACTACCCAAATTATTGGTATCTTATTGTCCTTGTTCTGTGGTATTTTAGTTTCACGTTTAGTTACGGATATCCGAATGAAAAACGGAAAACACTTTAACTATTTTACATCCATTTCTGAGAAAATATTCAAGAAGTTTCATTTCCATTTTATTGAATGGAGAAAGAAAGCTTACATGATTTCAATTGTCGTATTTTTATTAGGAGTTGGTTCCATATTTCATGGCTTCCATTTAGGTGTTGAATTTTTAGGAGGAAGAAGTTATACTCTAGACCTGAAAGATAAATTCAAAACAAGCGATGTTAGAGAAGCTTTAAATAGCACATTTGGAGAACGCCCTGTTGTAAAAACAATTGGTGTCGGAAACACGGTTAATATAGTAACTACTTATAAACGTAATATAGTTGGTGAAGCCGTAACCAACGAAGCAGTTGAAAAATTATACACAGGACTTAAGGGTGCAAATTTCTTGAATGATAATATGACTTTGGAAGAGTTCAAATCTCCAAAATATTTGAGCTCAAATATGGTATCTGCAAGTATTTCGGACGATTTGAAAAAAGGAGCATTATGGGCAACCTTCTGGTCATTACTTTTAATTTCTGTTTACATATTCGTTCGTTTTAGAAAATGGCAATATTCATTGGGTACATTGGTGGCTTTACTTCATGACGTGTTTGTAACGCTTGCCGTGTTCTCTTTCTTAAAAGATATAGTACCTTTCTCATTAGAATTAGATCAACACTTTATTGCAGCAGTATTAACGGTAATCGGTTTCTCTATGAATGATACTGTTATTGTATTCGACAGAATCAGAGAGTATTTCCGTAAGCGTCCAGGTTCATCCAAAACAGACGTTATCAATGCTGCAATCAATGATACGATGAGCAGAACTATCATGACATCCTTAACCGTATTCTTAACCCTATTAATCTTATTTATTTTCGGTGGAGAAGTAACTAAAGGATTTGCATTTGCCATGATGATTGGTGTAGTTACTGGTACTTATTCGTCTATTTTTGTTGCTGCACCTATCTTAATTGATTTAGATAAGTCTGATAAATTAACGATGGAAGAAGATAAAGAAAAACGAATTGAAGAATTAAAACAAATGGCTTAATCGCCTTGATGAACTCTAACAAAAAAGCGGTTACAATTTGTAGCCGCTTTTTTTTTCTAAAATTCAATCAAATGGTAAGTAATAGAAATTAAATCATTCTTCCGACTTTTTACTTTCTACTTATTACTTTCTACTTATTACTTTCTACTTTTTGGAATCTCTGTTCTTATTTACCGATACAAAACTTACCGAAAATAGTTCCCAAAATATCTTTATCAACTTCTACAGCACCTGTTATTTCTCCTA
>Ga0114969_10002076_pt1 | contig 16615 bp, 6 predicted proteins | sample M_130807_MF_Meta_FD_87316 | JGI IMG/M metagenome (GOLD analysis project Ga0114969, IMG submission 87316) | Freshwater microbial communities from Lake Montjoie, Canada to study carbon cycling - M_130807_MF_MetaG | ecosystem: Environmental > Aquatic > Freshwater > Lake | place: Lake Montjoie...
AAAATATGCAATCGCCATTTTGGAATTGGTGCTGATGGTTTAATAGTAATTAAGGAAAATACAAATGCTGATTTCGAAATGGTTTATTACAATGCTGATGGAAACCTTGGAAGTATGTGTGGCAATGGTTCAAGATGCGCTGCCGTATTTTCCCTTGAACAACAAATAATAAAATCAAACAGAACGAAATTTATTGCATCAGATGGAATGCATTCTGCAGAAATTTTTTCTGTTAATGAAGTTAAAATAAGTATGACTGATGTGAATTCATGGAGGTTTTCTGAGAACGATTTTATTACCAATACCGGTTCGCCACATTATGTTAAGTATGTAAGTGGCCTTGAAAAAATGAATATTGTTGAGGAAGCAAAAAAAATCAGGTACAATAATGAGTTTAGTACAACAGGGGGGATAAATGTAAATTTTGTTGAGGAAGCGGATAAACAGTTATACATGCGCACCTATGAGCGAGGTGTTGAAGATGAAACCCTTGCATGTGGCACCGGTACAGTTGCTGTTGCAATCAGTTCAAGGTTTTTAATGGGCAAACCAATTGAAGGAAATTTTGAAGTTTCAATAAAAGCTGTTGGCGGAGATTTAAAAGTAATGGGTGAATATGTTGATGGGTTTTTTAAAAACCTTTATCTTATTGGGCCTGTTAAAAAAGTTTTCGAAGGATCTTTTGAGATTGACTAAAATAATTTTTGTATAGTATGTTAGAGTATCTCCGTGATAAACAAAGTAAGAGAAATTTATAAAATATCGCTTATTTAACACTTTTCACTATTTTTTACCAATATTAATGTCTTATAATATATATTATGTTAAGTTGAATTTATAAAAGAAAGCCCTGACTACAAATCAGGGCTTTACTCTTTTTTATTGACCTAAAGCAGAAATTGCCTTTTTCACTTCTTCTAACTTATCCATCATATTTAAACGGGCATATAATTCTTTTAATGCATTTAAAGTCTCGATATCTTTTCCATTAATGTTTCTTGCGGTTTCAAGGTATGGTAATGATTTGGCCAATAATACATCTCCCTCTGCTTTTAGCTTATCATATCCTTTTTGGTCACTTGCAGGCAAATCGTTCATTGCTTTAATTTTTTCAACCGCTCTGTTGTAAATTAATGCTCCCAAGCTATAATTGGCTACAAAATCCTGAGGGTTTAATGAAATTGCTTTTTCATAAGCTTTCCGGGCATTAACTGTATCTTTTGTGTTTTCATATGCACTGCCTAAAGCCTGATATAAATCTCCACGGTTTGGTTCTTTTTCTATGGCTGCGTTTAACTTGTCAATTACTTCGTTAAATCTGTGACTAAACAAATATAAGTTCAACTGTTTAATACGAAGGTTTTGCTCTTTTGGGTATATAGCAATTCCTTTATCCAATTGATTTATAGCCCCGGATGTATCATGACCTGCTAAGGCAATATCAGCAAGATTTGAATAAATTTCAGGATCTTCGAAATGTTTTACATTTATTAAATCATTATAAATTTTAGTTGCTTCATCAAATTTACCAAGCTTAACTGCTGCATTGGCTGCATAAAACGATGCCGAAGTATCTATTATGTTTTGTTTGTATTTTGAATTTACAATTCCATAAATTTCAGAAACCTTATTAAAATTATCATAAGCTAATTGATAATCTTTAACATTGTAAGGTATAACTGCTTCGTTAAAAGTATAATAAGCAACTTCAAGCCATGGATTCATCATATCAATCGTGAACTCACCTTTAGCATCATACTCCATTACTTTCTTATAACTGTTGAAAGCTTCAGTTAAATCATTTACATCTTTTTTTCTGGTTGTATCGCTATAAATTGCTTTATAAATATTACCGCGATAAAACCAGGTTTTAGCCATTAACTTTGTAGTTTCATCATTTATAGCACTGTTTATTGCTGTTCTGGCCTTATCCAGTTCACCATTGTTTAGGTAATTCCAGGCGCTGACAACCTGTGATTTTTGTGCAAATGAAAAAGTGCTGATTTGTACAGCGACAAGAATGAAAATTAGTTTTTTCATTATGTTAAGTTGTGTTTTTTATTTAAAATTATTGCTAAGTAAGTATTTTATAACTTATTGAATTTCAGGTGTTGGAGATACTGCATCTTCGTCATTGTTTAGATCAGAGTCAACAGGCGGATTTTCGATTTCCGTTGATTCAGCAACTATCATTTCAGAATCAATTTTGGCAACTGAGCCAATTATATCATCATCTGCTAAACGAATTAACCGAACACCCTGAGTGGCTCTTCCTTGTACCTTAACTTCAGCCATACTCATGCGGATTGTAATTCCGGATTGATTAATAATCATTAATTCATCTTTCTCTGTCAAATCCTTCATAGCAATCAGGTTACCGGTTTTTGCGGTAATGTTCAATGTCTTAACCCCTTTGCCTCCTCGATTTGTAATTCGGTATTCTTCCAGATCTGATCTTTTGCCATAACCTTTTTCAGAAACTACCAAAATTGTAGATTCTTTATCGTCTTTATCAATTGTCACTATTCCAATAACTTCATCTGTTTTGCTACAGGTTATTCCTTTAACCCCAATAGCACTTCTTCCAACAGCTCTGAATTTATTTTCAGGGAAACGGATTGCACGACCGGAACGAACAGCAATTAAAACTTCGCAATTGCCGTTTGTTTGTTTTACATCCAATAACTCATCTCCTTCTTCAATGGTAATAGCAATTATTCCATTGTTTCTGGGTCTGCTGAATTGCTCCAGTGTTGTTTTCTTAATAGTTCCTTGCTTTGTGCAGAAAATTAAGAAATGAGAATTCAGATAATCATGGTCTTCAAGGCTCTTTACATCAATAATTGCCTTCACGGAATCACCGGCTTCAAGGTTTAAAAGATTCTGAACAGCCCTTCCTTTTGAAGTTTTAGTTCCTTCTGGAATGGTATATACTTTCTTCCAGAAACACTTTCCCTTATCAGTAAAGATCAAAAGATAGGCGTGTGTGCTAGCAACAAATATTTTCTCAATAAAATCTTCATCTCGAGTGCTTCCACCCATTGCTCCTTTTCCGCCACGCCCCTGAACTCGATATTCTGCTAAAGGTGTACGCTTTATATAACCCAGATGCGAAATGGTAATTACCATATCTTCTTCCTGAATCAAATCTTCGAGATCAATTTCATCAGCGTTCATGATAATGTCTGTTTTTCTTGCATCACCATACTTGGCCTTAATTTCAATCATTTCATCTTTAATGATTTTGTAACGCAAAACTTCATCAGATAAAATTTCTTTGAAGTAAGCAATCATTTTCATCAACTCGGCATATTCATCTTTTATTTTATCTCGCTCCAAACCAGTTAATCTTGACAATCTCATTTCGAGAATTGCTTTGGATTGTATTTCTGATAAACCAAATTTTTCTATTAAACCTTCACGGGCAATATCAGGAGTTTGCGAATTGCGTATCAAAGAAATTACTTCATCAAGATGATCAAGTGCAATTAATAATCCTTCGAGTATATGAGCACGCTTTTCGGCTTCTGCCAAATCGAATTTAGTACGGCGAACAACTACCTCGTGACGGAACTCCACGAAGCTTTGTATCATATCTCGAATGTTCATTAAACGAGGGCGACCATGATCCAATGCAATGTTGTTAATACTGAATGAAGATTGTAATGGTGTATATTGATACAATTGATTCAACACCACATTCGGTATTGCATCTTTCTTTAATTCTACAACCACACGCATTCCATCTCTATCTGATTCATCACGCACCTCAGCAATTCCTTCAATCTTCTTCTCACCAACTAATTCGTACATTCTGATAATGCACGAAGCTTTATTTACCTGATACGGTATTTCAGTGAAAATTATTCTTTCTCTTCCGCTCTTTAAAGTTTCGAAGGTTGATTTTGCACGAACAATTACACGACCTCTTCCGGTTCTGAATCCTTCTCTCACACCTGACAAACCATAAATGGTTCCTCCGGTTGGAAAGTCGGGAGCTTTAATGTGATTCATTAATTCATCAACCGTAATTTCTTTGTTGTCGATGTAGGCAATAATTCCATCCACCACTTCGGTTAAGTTGTGAGGTAGAATATTGGTTGCCATTCCTACTGCAATACCTGAAGCCCCATTTACCAACAAAGCCGGAATGCGCGATGGCATAACGGTAGGTTCTTTTAATGTATCATCAAAGTTTAGTTGAAAGTCAACAGTATCCTTTTCTAAATCAGCTAATATTTCTTCTGCAATTTTCTGTAAACGGGCTTCGGTATAACGCATTGCGGCAGGACTATCACCATCAACACTACCAAAGTTTCCTTGTCCATCTACTAACGGATAACGCAAACTCCACTCCTGTGCCATACGCACCATTGCTTCATAAACAGAAGAATCGCCGTGTGGGTGAAATTTACCAAGCACCTCTCCCACTATTCTCGCTGATTTCTTATAAGGGCGATTTGACATCACACCTAATTCATACATTCCAAATAATACGCGACGCTGAACGGGCTTTAATCCATCACGAACATCGGGAATTGCGCGTGATACAATTACTGACATCGAATAATCGATGTAAGCGGTTTTCATTTCATCTTCAATGTTAATCGGAATAATTTTTTCTCCTTCCATGTAATTTATTTTCAGACTTATTTAGTTAAAAATTGAGCCTTTTTTTAAGGCTCCCAAATGTAACTTGAACCATCCGCTAATCCTTGCATTTCATGGTTTATTTTATCACGAAATTGTCAACATTTTATAAAGGGAAAAGATTGAGAATTAACTACAATCTGGCAGATAAATTCCTTATTGAATTAAGGGTATTTAACTGACTATTTTTTTAATAGTCTGATAATCTAAATAATAAATCATCTTAAGGGCAATAGTATTTCCGGAAGGAAGTTTTAATGTGTTTTGAAAATTATCGAAATACTTATGGGTGATTTGCTGGTCTTCGTTAAGTGAATTCACTTTCCAGATTAAATTCAGAAAACTCCCCGGAGCAAATTGCCAGGCGTACACCACATCCACATTCCATGCATTGAAATTAATATCATAGTTTCCAATGAAATTTGATTCAGTCACATTACCATCGTTTTGCAGATTATAAAACTGCCAATATTTTACTTCGGTCCAGTAGTGTCGAGCATGAGCTGATAAATTCATGTGAGGATTAAACAGCAACTGCATGTAAAAATCATTGGATACGGTACGCGAATCTCTTCGGCCCATAATTACAAGGTCGGAAGAATCAATGTATGAAACAAAACCCCAGTTACTATGATCAAAAGTATAGTTACAGGTGATTCCAACATTTAACCAGTTAGTTGCCTGCCATTGTGGACTTATTCCGGCACCAACTAAAGGGTCTTTTGGTTGAGGCGATTCTGCCCATTCAACTGATGCAGTTAATGTGAAAGGTTTGCGATAATCGGTGGTAATGCTTTGATTGATGTAAACCCACGGAGCATGCAGAAACTTTTTTCCTTCGATTCTTGGTTCGTAATAATCATAATACCAAAAAGGTTTTGATTGAATGAAGGTGGAAAATGACCAGAATTTTTTTGTGGTGAATTCGCCGCCGGTATTAACATTAAAATCATAATAATCTCCCGTTGAATATTTATTGCTGTAATTATTTCCCCAATAGCAACTCCAGTTTAAAATGCTTCCGTGCTGATCGTTGTCGATATATTTTACTCCGAGAAAATGTTGCATCAGGTCGGTTTCGCCATTTATTCCCAAATCGTTTGAATTGTAAAATGGGGTGATTCCTTTTTCAGATACATCAAACCTAAACTTACCGCTGATTTTTGAAATTCCATAAAAATAAGTAGCGCCTTGTGAAAGGGAATCAATAAGAGAAGTATCGAATAGTCGCGAATATTTTCCTCGTCCATAAAAGCTATAATTATTTTTTTTGTCTTTGATGGTAAAATCAACAGCGCTCACATTGGCATCTCTGCCGCTTGCTTGCCTGATAACATCAGTATTGATAAAACTTATTTCAGAATTATTTTTTAAAGTTTGATTGAATACTATCACATTGTAATTTGTGAGAACTCCGGTTTGAATTTTTCTTTTTGTTCCATCATTTTCACTTTTTATTTCAGCAAAAGTTGGTGCCTGCACAGCATTCAACAATCCGATTCCCAATCCTGTTTTTGTTCTTCCTGAAAGTTTTGATGCATTATAAAGTTGTGCCTGTACAGGATTTGAAATTACTTTTTCTCCGTCCTGTAATTCAAAGTATGGCCGGTAAAAGTTTTCAGGAGTTCCTCCTATTCTTCTAGAATAAAAAATTTCGCCAATCTGAAACAGGTCAGTTCCTTCAGTAAAGAATGGTCGTTTTTCATCATATTGAATTTCAAAGGGAGAAAGATTCAATACAGTGTTATCTGATTGAACTTGTCCGAAATCAGGAATTAAAGTTGCATCAAGAGTAAAACTCTCATTAATTCCTAATTTCAAATCCATTCCTCCGCTATAGCTATATGAATTATTATAGGTTGTTGGATTAAATGTTATTGGTGTACGATCAAAATATCCGGCAACATATGGAGAAAGTGAAAGCCTGAATGGAGGATGAATATTTTCAATTCCTTTTAACAATCCCCATTGCGAAACAATGCCTGATTGTTTTGGATCAACAGGACTCCAGATAACAAACTCGCCGCTTCGTTTGATGTGTCGATTAAACTGTAATCCCCATTCCTGTACTGGCTTATTCGGAAAACGAATGGCTGCATAAGGAACTTTCAGTTCAATGCTCCATCCATCCAAGTCAATTTTAGTTTTGGAATCCCAAACGGCATCCCAACTTTCATCAAGCTCGTCATTTTTTATCCGTTCGTCGGTTTGCACATTGGATGCAGTTACACGAAAACGATAGGCACTTTGTCCATCAAGGTAAGTATCGAAACCGGCGAGAAAATAATCCTGATCCATTCCCTGATCGCGAAGTGTTAAACTGCGCCCGATATTTTGTGGTTGATCATCAAACATCTTTGCGCAGATGTAAATTGCATCATCATCATAAATAACTTTTACTTCAGTTTTATAGGTGGGTTGTTTTCCGAACTGAGGCAAGTAGGTTATAAAGTCGCTGACTGCATTGCATTTTGTCCAACACTCATCATCAAGATTGCCATCAATTTTTGGAGTTGTGGAAGTATGTATGGTTGAATACGATTTTTTATCAATTGCAATAGTAGCATTTGACAGAAAAAGGAAAACTGAAATAAATAAGGGAAGTTTATTCATGCGCGTAAAGCGATTGATAATTGACAATAGTTACAGCTAATGAAAATAAAACATGTAATATTATTTCAATCGATAAGCTTATGTAGAATATAAAATATAATAGTAGCCAATCCAGCGTAAACAGGAATTGTTAAAACCCATGCCCAAATTAATTGAAGAGTTAATTAACAACGAACTGCAGAATTTCTTTTATTTAATCCTACACCAACAATAATTTGTTCAGGCTTATTAAAAATTATTAAAAGATATTTTAACCATCAATGTTTATACTGAGTACAGGTACTGTTGATTCTGTTACAATATTTCGTGCTGCACTGTGAATAATCATTTCCGCTAAAGCATTTTCCTGCTCAGTTACTATGATTATTAAATCTGCATTTATTTTTTCTGCATATGATAATACTGATTCTGAAATTCGTTGGTGACGAATCATTTTTGATTCATATTCAATACCATTCTTTTCAAGTAATTCTTCAATTTCCGAAACCTGATCTTTCAAGTCTTTTATTTGAACAACTAGTTCATCGAAAAAAGCGGTTAAAGCTAAAATATGAATTTTACTTCCGAAAGCCTTTGCCCAATCCATAGCTAGCCTTACCTTACTCATTGTTTGTTTGCTATTGTCAATTGGAAGAATAATGTTTTTAAAATTTATTTTCTTGTTTATTTCTTTAATAGTAATAATGGGGCAAGGAGAATTATTTACCACTCGATAAGCATTGGAACCTAAAAGGAATTTTCCGATTTTACGAATGCCACTGCTACCATGAGTGCCCATTATTATCATATCTGCTTTTATTTCTTTAGCTATTTCTTCAATGCACTCGTGAATTTTTCCAGCAACGACTCTGGTTTTTAAATTGACACCAAACAGATTTTTGTCTTTGGCTTTTATTTCATTTATTTTTTCATTTATACCTCTTTCTATTAAGTCAGAAATGTTAAAAGTGGAATTTTTAGGTAATTCAGGCGCATCATATACATGAAGCAAGGTGATTTCAGCATTTGTGGTTTTTGCTATTCCTGCAGCATAGTCTAAAGCATGTAAGGAAATAGCTGAAAAGTCAATGGGAACTAATAATTTTTTTAATGGCAATTTCATTTGAAAGTGATTTTATTTGAGGCTGCGAAAATAATGCATAACAAATGAAGCCAATAGCAGAATCAGAACTCATTTTAAATTCGGATGGAAGTGTTTATCATTTACAACTTCGGCAAAATGAAATTGCAGATACAATAATTACAGTTGGGGATCCTGACAGGGTAAAAGAAGTTTCAAAGCACTTTGATAAAATTGAAGTAAGGAAGAAAAATCGTGAATTTGTTTCTCACACCGGATATTCAGGAAATAAAAGAATCACTGTTATTTCAACTGGAATTGGTCCGGATAACATTGATATTGTTTTAACAGAACTTGATGCTTTAGCAAATGTGGATTTTAAAACCCGATTAATTAAAAAGGAAAAAAAAGTATTGAAGATTATTCGGATTGGTACTTCCGGATCATTACAATCTGATATTCCAGTAGATAGTTTCCTTGCTTCTTCGTATGGTTTAAGTTTAGATAACCTTTTGCATTTCTACCAACCAAAACTTTCAAATAATGAGCTCAACCTGGCTAATGAATTTTCAAATAAAGTGTTGACGAAAGATTCTAAAATTCACCCCCTGGTTATTTCGGCTAGTAAGGATTTAATGGAGGTATTTACTAGTGACAAAGTACATACTGGAATTACTGTTACTTGTCCAGGATTTTATGGACCACAAGGTCGTGTTGTTCGAAACAAGCTGGCATATCCAAATCTTATTGATAATCTTAATACTTTTCAATTCAAGAATCTTCGGATTACAAATTTTGAAATGGAAACATCGGCAATTTATGGAATGGCTCGAATGATGGGGCATCAGGCAATATCCTTAAATGCAATTGTTGCAAACCGCGTATTGAAGCAATTCAGTAAGAACGGACACAAAGCCGTACAAAAACTAATAAAGTTTGCATTGGAAAAAATTTCATACTAGTATTGAAGTGATTCAGTTCATATAAATAAAAAAAGGCGGGACCTCTACTTCCCGCCTTTTAGTTGGGCAGGAAATTGCCTGCCACACGAACCACAGTAAATATTTTTAAATAAGAGAATATTAAAGTTTACAACTAATAATATTTTCTTCTATTCCTAAAATCTGGGACAAAAAACTTTTTTGCTTCCCATTCCCAAAATTTTGGTTGTATATAAAAAGGATATTTCAGTTCCACCTAATCCATGACTTGCCTTGCTAAGTGAACTGGTATTTATATCGTAACTTAAAGCAAAAGAAAAATTATCGATATCAAATCGAGTAACCGCAATTACCGCATCGTTCCACCTGTACCATGACCCTAGATAAACATTGTATTTTGAGTTTCGGGTTTTATCCATTCTTATTCTCAAAAATGTTCCAAGGTTTAATTCACGATATCCTCCTTGAATTGAAAGCATCGCTTTCGGATACATTTGAAGCGATTGATTGATTTTAATTTCAGCGCTTGTGTTGATTAAATATTTCCTGTAAAGAATTGCATTCCATGTACCACCAAAAGAAAGTGATGGTTGATTAAGATGAAATATAGCAGCACCTAAAGTGAAATTAGAAAATTGACTTGCCAGATAATTATACTCACCACCAATAGAAAAATCTGAAAAACCAGTTGATGAAATAAAATTTTCATTCGAAGGTTTTCCTTCATATTCATTATCCCAATGCAGAGCAGTCAGATCAAAATGACTATTAGAATAGCTTGCTTCTGCTCCAAAGCTCATATATTGATTTCCCCAGCGACCAAGTTTTTTGTGATATGCCATTGAGGCACCAAGTTGAGTTGTGGTATACCCAGCATCTCCCGCTTTGTCGGTTGTTGCCAAAAAGCCAAATCCAAGAATATCCTGTTTTCCTTTACTGGTTGGGCTGCTCATATCTACTGAACCTGAAAAAGTAGAAAAAGGTGTAGTTACACTAGCCCACTGATTTTTATAATTCCCTGCAAACCTCAGGTTTCCATTGAAAAACCCTGTTTGCGCAGGATTAATGTGTAACGGAGTTGTATAAAACTGAGAGAAGTGAACATCCTGCGCCTTCGTCGAAAACGAATAAGCAATTATGAGGAGGCACAGATTTAGTCTTAATTGTAATTTCATAATTTTATTTTTTTTATGAACGAACCTTAATTTATTAATAACTTATTATTTGAACTATCTTACCATAGTGACATTGCCTTGTAATTCAACTTTCTGACCATTTGGACATGCACCTTCCATATACCACACATAAACACCAGGCATTCCAATTTTATTTCTAATTGTTCCATCCCATCCATTATTCAAATCATTTGACTCGAATACAAGCGATCCCCATCTGTCATAAATTCTGAAGTAATTAAGAACCTTTAGGCCTTTGCTTCTAACATATAGTTTGTCGTTATTGCCATCACCATTTGGTGAAAATGCATTAGGAACATAAATAACATCTGATGTGCAACCTACTTTGATAACAACCTCATCAGATGCGTAGCATCCAAACTCATTCATTATCCATAAAGTATAGGTAGTTGTAATGCTTGGATGTACAATTGTTGAGATACAATCAGGGCAATCTGCATCTTGCTGTGGAGCCCAGCTATATGTTGTTCCGGCACCTACTGCTGTCAATAAAATTTCTTCCCCTGAAAGTATTATCTGATCAGCACCAGCATAAGCTTGTGGCAGCGGATGAACAATTACCTGAACATAAGCAGTATCTGAAAAGCACAAACCATCAGAAACAATTACCATATAGTCAGTAGTTTGACTTACATAACAACTAGGATTTGGAATATTTGGATTATCTAATCCATTAGACGGAATCCATTGATATAAAGACCCACCACTGGCTGAAAGCTGTGTTTGCATTCCTAAACAAACATCAACCTTTTCAACTGCAGTAGCAGTTAATGGATATATTACCGTTACAAGTAAGGAATCGTTATTAGAGCAGCCGATATTATCCTGACCTGTAACAACATAATTTGTAGTTAATGATGTTGTTGTAATTGGATTTGCAATTAAACTGTCGTCCAAATTTTGACCAGGTGACCATTGATAGTTGATCCCTCCTGATACACCAAGCTGTAATGGAGTTCCTAAACAAAGGAATAAATCAGGCCCTGCGCTGATATTCGGAAGTGGATGTACTATTACATTCACAGTGTCATTTGCAACACAACCATTGGTATCAGTTACTGAAACAATATAATCAACAGTAGCTGTTGGTGAAGCAACAGGATTTGCAATAAATGAATTATCAAGAGAATTTGCCGGTGCCCAAGAGAATCCTACTCCACCGGTTGCATGCAAGGTTGTACTTTGTAAAAAACATATTGCAGTATCAGTCCCGGCATAAGCTGGTGGCGGGGGTAGCACACTTACCACCACACTGTCGAAACTGATACAGCCCCATGTACTAATTCCTTCAACAACATAAGTAATTGTTGCGGTTGGTGATGCTGTAGGATTTGGTATACCTGCATTATTTAATGCTGTTAATGGCAGCCAATTATAGATTGCGCCACCGGTTGCTTGCAATTGAGTTGATGTTCCAAAGCAAATTGTTGCATCATTTCCAGCTGAAATTATTGGATTATTATGTACAGCAACAATGACATTGTCTGTTGAAGTACAACCATTTGCTCCTGTTACCAAAACAGAATAGGTTGTTGAAATTAATGGTGATGCAATTGGGTTATTAATAATGGAATCACTTAAAGTTAAATTTGGCGACCACAAATATCCGGTTCCACCGGTTGCGTTAAGCTGAGCTGTGAAATTTATGCAAATATCCTGATCAACACCTGCGTTTGCCACCGGTATTGGAAGAACGGTAATTACCATTGCATCAGTTGCCACACATCCATTTGTATCAGTTACAGCCACAGAATAGGTGGTAGTAGTAATTGGATGAGCAACAGGATTTGATAAAGTAGCTGATGAAAGAGTTGCTGAAGGCGACCAATTATATGAAATCCCCCCGGTTGCATTAAGTTCAACCAATTCATTAAAACATATTGTGGTGTCAGTTCCAGCATAAGCTGGTGGTGGGCTCATTACACTAACTAATACAGTATCTGAATTCATACAACCCCATTGATCAGTTCCCAAAACAATGTATGAAGTAGTTAATGTAGGTCCGGCAATTACAGTTGAGGAAGTTGAATTATTTAGTCCATTAGAAGGCGACCATTGATAGGAAATTCCACCAGCAGCAATAATTGGAGTTGTAGTTCCGAAACAAATTACTTTATCAGCGCCTGCATTTATAGTTGGGAAATTGTGAACATTAACAACCATCATATCACTGCTGCTACATGTATTTGCATCTGTTACAATTACTGTATAAGTTGTGTTGTTTGTTGGATTTGCAATCGGATTTGAAATTGTCGGGTTTGATAAATCTGATATAGGATTCCATTGATAACTTATTCCTCCTGATGCTGATAATTGAGCAGAACTAAACATACATATATCCTGATCAGTTCCTGCATTGGCTATTGGTAAAGGGTTGACAATTATTGTTACCAAATCGGATGCGGAACAACCATTCGCATCTGCTACAATAACAGTATAGGTAGTTGTTGCGGTTGGTGTTGCATTTGGATTTGAAATAGTTGAAGAGGATAATGAAGAAGCAGGAGCCCAAGAATAAACAGTTCCGCCACTTGCATTTAATTGAGTTGAATTATTCAAACAAATTGCAGCATCGGTTCCTGCATTTGCAGGAGGTGCACTAACTACACTAATTATTATAGCATCAGTATTTGTACATCCCCAAATATCAGTTCCAATTACAGTATAGGTAGTTGTAATTGTCGGTGATGCTGTAACTGAAGCTCCTGTTGAAGAGCTTAAAGCTGTTGAAGGAGACCAGGAATAATTAACACCTCCGGTAGCATTTAAAATAGCTTGAGAATTAATGCAAATTGGTTGATCAGGTCCTGCATTTACAGTTGGTAGCGGATTTACATTTACTGTCAAAAAGTCAATTCCTGCACAACCAACAGCATCTGCAACAGTTAATATATATGTTGTAGTTGCTGTTGGGCTTGCAATAGGATTTGCAATATTTGTTGCACTTAATCCGGCAGAAGGTGACCATGAATATGTAACTCCTCCAGATGCTGTAATTTGAGTTGAGCCATTTAAACAAATTGTTTTATCAGGCCCGGCATTAGCTGTTGGTGGAACATTAACTGTAATTGTTTGAACCAAAGAATCAATACATCCAAAAGATGTAAATACTTTTAACTTCACAACATAAATTCCTGCAAAATTAAAGGTGTGAGATGATATTGGAGTTGTAGCCGTATTTAAAACACCGCTTGCTGCATCACCAAAATTCCACAAATACGAGGTAATCGGATCGACAGAAGTCGAAGTCGATGTGAAAATAATGTTTCCGCCTGGGCATATTGGATTTGGATTTAATGTAAACTGAGCATCTGGTAATTGATGAACTATTACAGTTTGAGTTACAGTTGATTGACACAACAATGCATCTTTAGCCGTTAATGTCACCAAATAAGTTCCTGGTGCATTGAATGCATGATTTGGGTTTTGCAGAGTAGAAGTATTGGAAATTCCGCTTGAAGGATCTCCGAAATTCCATAACCAGTTTGTTACTGTTACTTGAGAATTAGAGGTGTCTGTAAAATGAATTGTTCCGCTATTGCATAAATCATTAGTGGATAAAGTAAATCCTGCAATTACATGTGAAACAATAATGCTGTCTAAAGGCAATGTATAAACACAGCCTCCTCCGTCATCGAGGATAACAGCCGGGTAGAAAATACCTGGCGAATTATAGGTAAAACAAATTGTATCAGTATTTGATAAATCGACCGTTCCATCACCAAAATTCCAAATGTAATTATCCGTACTGTTTGACAGTGCATAAAAACAAACATTTAATGGAGAACATCCGGTAATTGGTGAAACGGAAACTGTTGCTGATGGTCCGGTAATATTTATATAATGTGCATATGATGTAGTTGAAACACAACCATCGGAGGTTGTCATTGTTAAAGTTACATCGAATGATCCTGCTGTATTATAAATATGGAATGCATCATAAGATGATGAGGTAGATCCATCCCCAAAATCCCAAATAAATTGAGTTGTAGAATCATATCCTGTTGAAAAATTTGAAAAATTAACCTGTAATGGAGGACAAATCGTTGTCGTACTATCCCCCATAAAATTTGTATACGGAGTTGTTATATGGATATATTGAGGAAGTGTTAATGTGTCTTTGCATCCCCACCAATCCTGAGCATATAGTGTTACATCAAAATATCCTGTATCTGTATAAGTATAGCATGGCGTTGGAATAGTACTTGTTCCTATCCCATCTCCAAAATCCCAATTATAATTAACAAAACCTACTGGATCAGTAGTATTATTTATAAAACAAATAGGAGTACCTAAACATACCGATGAATCATTTGCAAAAAAATAAATATCAGGGTGACCAACCGTAATAAAATTTGAGTTGGTTGTTTTAATATTAACGCAACCATGATTATCAGTAATTGCTAGAGTTACTGAATAAATTCCTCCATTCTGATAAATATGAGTTGGGTTTTGTAAAGTTGAATAATTGGAAGCACCACTTCCTGGGTCTCCAAAATCCCAACTCCAACCTGTAATTATTCCTGTATTTGAAATAGATTGATCAATAAAATTAACAACCAAAGGAGCACATCCTTGATTAGAATTTATTGTGAAATTAGGAATTGAACCATAGACAATTAAGTAATTTGGCTTATACATTGTGTCTTTGCAACCATTAATATCAGTTGCAATTAGACGGATATTATAAAGTCCAGGAATATAAAGAGTTGGACATGGATTCGCAGCTGTACCATAGAAATAATTAATTCCATTGCTAGTATTAATTATTTGCCAATTATAAGAATTTGCATCTACGCTCAAATTATTAATGCAAAAATTAAAAGGAGAACATCCTGCCTGAGGTACAATATTGAAATCAGCCTGGACATCACGGATTTGAATGGTTAAAGTGGTAGTGTTTGAGCAACCAGATGCAAAGTTTGTAACAACCAAAGTAGCAACATATGTTCCGGTAGAATTAAAATGGGCTGTCAAGGTTGGGCTTGTAGAAGTGCTTGGAGTTCCACCTGGAATGCTCCAGGAATAGGTATCAGCACCAATTGATCCTTCGCCATGAAGAGTTACATCAAATCTATTAACGCAACTTTTATCAAGTGTGATTTTTGCAAGTGGCGGATTTATATGAATATAATCCTGAAACACTATTGTATCACAACAACCATTGTTACATGCAATTAAGGCAACATCAAAGTATCCTGTATCATTGTAAGAATAAGTTGGATTTTTTAAGGTTGACATTGTTGTGAAAGGAGGTCCTCCATTAAAATCCCACATATAGGTGGTCGTTGGGAAAATTCCAGTTGAAAGGTTAGCAAATATAATAGGCAAACCAATACATGTATTTAAAGGACTTGCAGAAAAATTCACAATTGGTTGGGTCCCGGCACATATATAGTTTAATAACTTCAATGTGTCTTTACATCCCAACCCATTTGTAATTATTAATCTAACAGTAAAACAGCCCGCTGTTGTATAGGTATGTGTGGGATTCTGGGATGTTGACTGAACTGAATTTGGGTTTCCTGAGTCACCAAAATTCCATTGCCAACTCACTGGTAAGCCAAAACTTCCGGTACTATTAAATGTTACATCAAATGGAATACACCCATGGACTCCGCTTGCAACAAAATTTGAAATCGGACAATCAATATGAACTAAACTATCCATTTGTAAAGTATCTGAACAACCTTGAGGAGATGTTACAATAAGACTAACAGGAAAAACTCCACATTGAGTGTAATTTACAAGTGGAGGTGTTTGTGCTGTTGAAGAAGAAGGAGTTCCTCCAGGAAATTGCCAATTATAAGTGAGTGCTCCCGTACCATTTGAAAGGTTTGTGAAAATTACATTATTTAAAGGTGGTGTGCAAAGATTTTGAAGTCCACTAACCGAAAAATTTGAACTTGGAACAGCCCCAACAATTACAGTAGTACATTTTGAAGCAATGCAATTTCCTGGAAATGTCATTTGGACACAAACCTGATAAGTACCAGGATTATTAAATGTTATTAAATTTTCAGTATTAAATGGTGTAGATGAAATTCCACCGATCGCAGTCCATAAATATGAAACAGAAGAATTTTGTGGAGCAATACAGTAAACTGAAAGAGGTGCACAACCGGTTAAATGATCAATTGTAAAATCTGCAGCAT